>Ga0209702_10004206_pt1 | contig 21294 bp, 12 predicted proteins | sample FRY01_FD_187210 | JGI IMG/M metagenome (GOLD analysis project Ga0209702, IMG submission 187210) | Freshwater microbial communities from Lake Fryxell liftoff mats and glacier meltwater in Antarctica - FRY-01 (SPAdes) (version 2) | ecosystem: Environmental > Aquatic > Freshwater > Ice > Glacier... | reverse complement strand
AGAGCCACTGCACTTCTTCCTCATCCACTTCACGTCCCTGAATCACGATTGGCCATTGCATGCTCCCTCTTTGCCATCAAGAAAAGTTGTAGTCCAGCCCTTTTTACAACTTTCGGAGATGCGCCCCAATGACAAGCAACGGGATTATTTTCACCCGGACTGGCCTTGCTTCTGCTTGAGGATGTCCTTCACTCCGGGAAATCCCCCCATTATGCTCTTCAACGACTACGCGACCGACGATTTTTTCGATGAGATGTTCTCCGCGGACGGGGTGGTCCGCCCCCACTACCGGGCGGTGGCGGAGGGATTGAACAACATGGAGCGGCGCGAGTACCAGCAGAAGCAGGAGGCGGTGGAGATGGCCTTCATGCGCGGCGGGGTGACCTTCACCGTGTACAACGACAACCAGGGGACCGAGCGGATCTTCCCCTTCGATTGTGTGCCGAGGGTGATTTCAGCGGAGGAATGGGAGGTGGTGGAAAAGGGCCTGATCCAGCGGATCACCGCGCTCAACCTGTTCCTGCATGACATTTATCACGACCAGAAGATCCTCAAGGACCGCGTCATTCCGGCGGCTCACGTATTAAGTGCGAAGCACTTCCGGCGCGAGTTCATGCATTTCCAGGTGCCCAAGGACATCTACGTCCACATTTGCGGCACCGACCTCATCCGCGACCGCGACGGGCGTTATCTGGTGCTGGAGGACAACCTGCGCTGCCCCTCCGGGGCCAGCTACATGCTAGAGAACCGGGCGGCCATCAAACGGGCCTTCCCGGAGATCCTGCGGCAGGCCGGGGTGTGTCAGGTCGACGACTATGCGCAGGCGCTGCTGAGCGCGATGCAGTATGTGGCGCCGCCCGGCTATCGGGGCTCGGACCATCCGAATGTCGTGCTGCTGACTCCCGGGGTTTTCAACAGCGCCTATTTTGAACACGCGTTTCTGGCCCGGCAGATGGGCATCCCGATCGTGGAGGGCCGGGACCTTGTAGTGCGGGATTTTTCGGTCTCCATGCGCACGACCGGCGGACTGGTCCCGGTCGACGTAATTTACCGCCGCATCGACGACGATTTTCTCGATCCCTCGGTCTTCCGAGACGATTCGCTGCTGGGCGTGCCCGGGCTGGTCAACGCCGCACGCGCGGGCAACGTGACCCTGGCCAACAGCATCGGGACCGGGGTCGCCGATGACAAGCTCATCTATTATTACGTCCCGAAGATGATCAAATACTACCTCGGGGAGGACGCCATCCTCGACAGCGTGGACACGTTCCTGGCGTCCGAGACCAAGGACCGGACCTACATCCTGGAAAACCTGGGCAAACTCGTCGTCAAGTCCGCGAACGAGGCCGGCGGCTACGGGATGCTGATGGGGCCGTGGGCCAGCGCGAAGGAAATCGAGGAATTCCGGGCGCAGATCGTGGCCAATCCGCGCAATTTCATCGCGCAGCCGCCGATCTCGCTGAGCCGCCACCCGACCTGGATCGGGGACGGAGGAAATTTCGAGGGGCGGCACATCGACCTGCGGCCCTATATTTTGTATGGAGACAAGATCACCGTGAATCCCGGCGGCCTCACCCGGGTGGCCTTGCGCAAGGGATCGCTGGTGGTGAATTCCTCCCAGGGCGGCGGCTCCAAGGATACGTGGGTGCTGCGCGGGGCCGCCGGGGGGGCACCTTCATGAGGGTGGGTCGCGGTCATTTCAGCAGGGCCGGCCGGCTGCCAGGTCGCGCCCAGCGCTCCGGGAGAGCGTCCGGGGGCCCGCGGCCGCCCGCCTCCGCGACCATCCTTTTCATCACCCCCGATCTGCTCCATGTCGTCCCTTGACTCTCCGCCTCCCTCCGTGCGCCTGGCGCACCCGTCCCCAACCGCCATGCTCTCGCGCGTGGCCGCCTCGCTCTATTGGATGGGGCGCTACCTCGAGCGGGCTGAAAACATCGCGCGCCTGCTCGATGTGAACATCCAGATGCTGATCGATTTCGGGTCGATCGATGATCAGGGGCTCAAGGAGCACTGGATTCCCGTGCTGCGCTCGGCCGGCGATGAGGAGCTTTTTTTCCAGCATTATCCGAAGGCGAACAGCGCGAGCGTGACTGAGTTCATGACCTTTCACCGGGACAATCCCAACTCCGTTTTCAGTTGTGTCTGCGCGGCCCGCGAGAATGCGCGGCAGGTGCGCGACCAGATCTCGCTGGAGATGTGGGAGGTCCTTAATGAAGTCTATCTTTTCCTGCAGTCGAAGGACGCCCACCAGGTTTGGAGCGACGGGCCGGGGGCCTTTTACGACCAAGTCAAACGGTTCTCCCATCTGTTCCAGGGGTTGACCGATTCCACCTTTTCCCGCGCCGAGGGCTGGGAGTTCCTGCAGTTCGGCAAGCATCTGGAGCGGGCGGACAAGACCACGCGCATCCTCGATGTGAAGTACCACATTCTCCTCCCCAAGGCGACCGATGTGGGCGGCGCGGTCGACGCCGCGCAGTGGCAGGCGGTGCTGCGCTCGACCAGCGCCCTGGAGGCGTACCGGAGGTTTTACGTCACGGAAATCCTGCCCAAAAAGGTGGCCGAATTCCTGGTGCTTTCGGAAAGTTTTCCCCGGTCGCTGCGCTACTGCCTCGGTGAGCTTGAGCAGTCGCTCGGGCGCATCGGCGGTCCGCTCCGCCAGTCACTCAGCCTGAGCCCGGCCGAGCTGGAATTTCAGCGGCTGCGCGACGATCTCGATCAGCTTTCCATCGACGACATCATCGGCCGCGGACTGCACGAATTCCTGGAAGCGTCCCAGTCGGTGATCGGCCGGCTTGCAACCGACGTGTACGACACGTTCATGCATCACCCTCCGGTCGACCTCGCCGCGGAAATCCGCTTCCACCAGCAGGAACAGCAGCAGCAGCAGCAGCAGCAGCAGTAACAACCGGCCGGCGGCCGCGTTCGGGCCCGAAGCCGGAATTTCCCGGTGGCACCCGGAGCGGGCAGGCCGAAGATGCCCGCCTTGTGAAGGCCACCCACAACCCCGACACCATGTCCTCGCCCCAGGCCGCCGCGCCCTTTCTTCCGCCCGGTTCAGACGGCCTGCGCCTGACGCTGAGGCATCTCACGCGTTTCCTGTACGACGGGCCGGTGCAGGACAGCTTCAACGATGTGCGCCTGTGCCCGGTGAACGATTCGCTGCAGCGCCGCGAGACGTTTGCGCTCCGGCTCGATCCCGGCGTGCCGGTGCACACCTACCACGATTTCTACCTCAACCGGGTGGACCACTTCGACCTCCATCACCCCCACGACACCCTGGAAGTGGAGGCGCACTCGGTGGTGCAGACCCGCCCCGACGCCCGCGGACCGGTCGCCGGAGACCACCCGCCCGCCCTGCTCGACGACCCCAATTTGTCGGAAAACTACTTCGATTTCCTCTCGGACTCGCACTTCGTCACGCTTGATCCGGAAGTCTGGCGCGAGGCGATCGACGTGCTGCCCGGCGGGGTGACCGACTTGTGGCGGGATGCCCAGGCGCTGGCCCGGCATATCCACCGGACCTTCACCTACGTGCCCAGCGCCACGCATGCCGGCACACGCGTTCCGGAGGTCCTGCGGACCCGGCGCGGAGTCTGCCAGGACTATGCGCACGTCCTGCTCGCGCTCTGCCGCACCCAGGGCATCCCGGCCCGGTACGTAAGCGGATACTTCTACAATGAGGCTCGCCGCGAAGCCGAGCCCGAGGCCTCCCACGCCTGGGTGGAAATCTTTCTGCCCGGATACGGATGGAAGGGGATCGACCCCACCCACGACCGCCTCGCCGACACCCGCTACGTCAAGCTCGCGGTGGGGCGCGATTATGCCGACATCCGGCCGGTCAACGGATCCTACCGCGGCCGGGGCACCCGGCAGCTGACGGTCGAGGTCGAGGTGCGTCTCGCCTGACGCCTGCCGCGGGCTCGGGTCAGTTTTTACCCGGGCGGGCCGGAGCCGGGACGCGGGCCGGAGTGGAGAAGAGACGTGGCGTAGCCGCCGGCAGGAGCCGATCCAGGGTGGCCTCGATGCGTTCGTTTTGGTACACCGCGAGCACGTTGTCCAGTTCGCGGTAGGCCACCTCCAGGTCCGAGGCCGTGAGGACGACTTCGGCGCGGACGCGGGCGAGGTCCCGGATCGCGGATTGGACTTCGAGATTGGTCGCCAGACCGGTCTGGTACTTTTCCTGCTGGACGGGGTAGGCGGCTTCGGCCGCCCGGCGCTCGGCTTCCAGGCTGGCCGCGGTTTTGCGCAGTTCGTCGATCGCATACCAGGCGGCGGCCACTTCATCGGCCACCTCCCGCAGCGTGTCGTCCACGCGCAGGTCGTCCTGCTCGCGCTGCAACTGGTTGGTTTTTAAGTCGAGCAGCCGGGTGCCGCGATCGAGCAGGGTCCAGTTGAGCGACAGGCCGGCTGTCCAGCTGCTGCTGCGTTCGAATTCGGAGCCCGCCGCGTGGTCCTGGCTCACCTGGAAGTCGAGCGTCGGGGCGAACCGGGCCTTGATGGCGGCGCGCTCGGCCGCTGTTCGCCTGACCGTGAGCTGGGCGATGCGGACGTCCTCGCGGAGCGGTCGGGCCACGGCCACGGCCTGCGACAGGTCCTTCAGTTCAAGGCGGCCCGCCGGCGGATCGACCACTTCGAAGATGGTGGTGGGCGGGTAGTTGAGCGTGATGGCCAGGCGGGTGCGGGCGAGGTCGCGGCGGCTGGTCGCCAGCAGCACGGCGCGGCGGGCGCGTTCGTCATCGACCCGCGAGGCCAGCACGTCGGCCTCGATGATTTCCTGGGCGTCGAAGCGCGCGCGCGCCTGTTCCACCTGCTGGCTGGTGAGGCCGAGCGTTTTGGTGTTTTCGCGAATGAGCGCCTGCTGCTTGAGAATTTCGAAGTACAGCGAGGTCACCGAGAAGAGGACCTCGCGGAGCTGCCGCCGGAGCTGCCACTCGCTGATCTGCCGGCCGAGCGCGGTGCTGCGGCGGGCTGGTCCGAGGGTGAGGTCGAGGATCGGCTGGTTGAAGCTGAGTCCGAGCGATTGCTGGTCGGAGCTGGATTCGGACCACCGGGATTCGCGGACCAGGCGGCCCAGCGTGGTGCCGCCGCCCGCCCCCAGCGGGTCGGTCTGGCCGCTGTTTTCCAGCACCTCGATTTCGTTCTTCCGGCGGGAGCCGCGCCAGGTCGCATCCGCTCCTATATTGAGGCTTGGCATCACCCGGGTCCAGGCCCGAAGTTCGTCCACAGCCGCCTTGCGCACCTCGTAATCGGCGATGGCCACGGTCTGGTCGGTCGAGACGACCCGGTCGAGCGCGGCTTCCAGGGGCAGGCGGGCCGGCGGGGGGGGCTCCGAGCGGAGATCATCGCCGCCTTGCGCGGCCATGGCCGAAGCGAGCAGCAGGCACGCGGTCAAGACCGGCCACCAGCAGTGGCCACGGCGAGGAGTGGGGTGAAAAACCATCAAGGCAGTTGGATGATGAAGCAAAAATCGGCAGCGTGGCGACCCCGCCGGCTTGCGCAACGAGGGAAAGACCCTATGACGGCCCCGGGAGCGCCGGCGTTCAAATCGGGATCAACTGCAGCGCTGCCTTCGAGGCTACGCCAATCCGTAGTGTCGCCTTCCAGGCAACGCTTCGAATGCCAGGCCGCGGGGCGTACGGCCAAACGAGCGAGCGGTGCCGGATCACCTGAGCGGCCGCCCAGGCCATGGCCGCGAAGGCGGCGAAGGCGGCCACCGGTAGAGTGCTCGCATGCACAGTTCATGGAATCGCCCCTGGCACGGCGCAAAGATGGCCGGACTGCTTGCCCGGCCGGGCCGCCTGCCTACCCTGACCCTTCGATGGCTGATTCGTTCGTTCATTTGCACCTGCACACCGAGTATTCGCTGCTCGATGGCATGGTCCGCGCCGGGGAGGCGGCGAAGCGCGCCCGGGAGTTGGGCATGCCGGCGGTGGCCATGACCGATCACGGCAACCTGTTCGGGGCCGTGGAATTCTATCTGGCGGCGAAAAAGGCCGGGGTGAAGGCGATCATCGGCTGCGAGGTGTATGTGGCCCCGGCGGCCAAGGCGCTGCGCAAGGACGTGCCGGGTCGCAAACACGCGAACCACCTGACCCTGCTCGCGGCCAACGAGACCGGGTATTCCAACCTCGTCAAACTCGTCTCCCGCGCCCATCTCGATGGCCAGTATTACAAACCGCGCACCGACCGGGAGGACCTGCATGCCTTTCGCGAGGGGCTGATCTGCCTGTCCGGCTGCCTGGTGGGCGAGGTCAACGAGTTCATCCAGCAAGACCAGCTGGAGAAGGCGCGCGAGTCGATCGGCTGGTATCGCGAGACGTTCGGGGAAGACTACTACCTCGAGCTCCACGACCACGGACTGGAGGCCCAGACCAAGTGCAACCGGCAGCTGCTGAAATTCGCGCGCGAGTTCGGCATCAAGCCGGTGGCTGCGAACGACGTGCATTTCCTGCACCGGGTCGACCACGAGGCGCACGACGTGATGATCTGCATCGGCACCGGCACCCAGCGGGACCAGGAGACCCGCCTCCGGTATTCCGAGGAGGTGTATTTCAAGACGCCGCAGGAAATGCGCCGCCTTTTCCGCGAGATCCCCGAGGCCTGCGACACGACGCTCGAGATCGCCGAAAAGTGCAACCTGCTGCTGCATCTGGACTCCACCAGCACGGCCAAATACCCCCAATTCGGCTCCCCGGACGGCAGTCCGCGCGAAGACTATTTCCGCCGCATGTGCGAGGAGGGTCTGGTCGCCCGGTATGGCTCGGAGCGAGCCGCCCACGATGAGGCGCTGCGGGCGCGGCTCGACTACGAGATTTCCGTGCTGGAGAAGATGCAGTACCTCTCCTATTTCCTCATCGTCTGGGACTTCATCAAATGGGCGAAGGACCAGGGAATTCCCGTCGGGCCGGGCCGGGGCTCGGCGGCCGGTTCGCTCGCGGCCTACTGCCTGGGCATCACCGATCTCGATCCGCTGCCCTTCAACCTGCTGTTCGAGCGGTTTCTCAATCCCGAGCGGGTCAGCCCGCCGGACATCGACGTGGACTTCTGTCAGTCGCGCCGCGGCGAGGTCATCGAGTACGTGCGCCAGAAATACGGCGAGCGCGCGGTCAGCCACATCGTCACCTTCGGCACTCTGGGCGCGAAGTCGGTCATCCGCGATGTCGGGCGCGTGCTCGCCTGGAGTTATGGCGACGCCGACCGCATCGCCAAGATGATTCCCAATGAGCTGAACATCACGCTCAAGGATGCGCGGGCGAAAAATCCCGAGCTGGCGGCGGCGATCGAGCACGAAACGGCCACCGCCGAGCTCTGGCAGTACGCGACCAAGCTCGAGGGACTGACCCGCGGCACCGGGGTGCATGCCGCCGGCATCGTCATCGGCTCGACCGATCTCGACGTCTATGTGCCGCTGACCCGCGGCAACGAGGACGAAGTGGTCACACAGTACGCGATGGGCCCGCTCACCGAGCTGGGCATGCTCAAGATGGATTTTTTGGGCCTGAAGACGCTGACCGTCATCGACGACGCGGTGCGGCTGATCCGGCGCCAGGATCCGGAGTTCGATCTGCGGAAGGTGCCCTTCGATGACCGGCCGACCTATGAGCTTTTGAGCCGGGGCCTGACCACCGCCGTCTTCCAGCTGGAGTCCGGCGGCATGATGACGACGTGCAAAAACTTTGGCGTCGAGACCATCGAGCACATCATCGCCTTGATCGCGCTCTACCGGCCCGGCCCGATGCAGTTCATCGGGGATTTCATCGACCGGAAAAAAGGCCGGCAAAAAGTCGAGTATCTGCATCCCTTGCTGGAGGAGGTGAGCCGCGAGACCTACGGGATTCTGGTTTATCAGGAGCAGGTGCAGCAGGCCGCCAACCGACTGGCCGGCTACAGCCTGGGCCAGGCCGACATGCTCCGCCGCGCGATGGGCAAGAAGGACGCGGAGAAGATGGCCAAGGAGCGGGTCAGCTTTGTGGCCGGCTGCGTGGCCACCAACAACATTCCGGAAAAGCGCGCCCACGAGATCTTCGATTTGCTCGAAAAGTTCGCGCAGTACGGCTTCAACAAGTCGCACTCGGCCGCCTACGGGCTGCTGACGTACCACACCGCCTTTCTGAAGGCGAACTATCCGGTGGAGTTCATGTCCGCGGTGTTGAGCAATGAAATCAGCAACACCGACAAGATCGCCGTTTTCACCTCCGACTGCGCGGTCCTGAAGATCAAGATCCTGCCGCCGGACGTGAACCGGAGCGGACTGGTCTTCCAGCCCGAATGCACCAACGGCCGCCGGGCCATCCGCTACGGCCTGGCGGCGATCAAAAACGTGGGCGAGGGGCCGATGCGGCTGGCCCTGTCCGAGCGCGAGGCGGGTGGACCGTTCAAGTCCCCCGAGGACTTCGCCACGCGGCTGGATGGCCGGTCTTGCAACAAGCGGGTGCTGGAAAGCCTGATCCGCGCCGGGGCCTTCGATTTCACCGGCGAGGAGCGCGCCTCGATGTTCGCGCGGGTCGACACCATCATCGCATCCGCCTCCAGTACGCAGAAGGACCGGGAAGCCGGGCAGGGGAGCCTGTTCGACATGATGGACCTGGCGGCCGCTCCCACCAAACTCGCCGCCGGGGAGGCCGAGCGGGCCGTCGTCGAGCCCTGGAACCAGGAGCAGCTGCTGGCCGATGAAAAGGAGCTGCTGGGCTTTTACGTCAGTGGACACCCCCTGAAGCCGTGGCGCGAGGTGCTGGAGGGCGAGAAATTCTCCCGCCTCGGGCAGATCGAGGAGCTGGAGATGGCCCGGAAGAACAAGGAAGGGTGGTGGGAGGGGCCGCGTTACAGCTTCGGCGTGCTGGTCCAGGACGTGGAGCAGCGGTTCAGCAAAACGAGCGGAAATCCATTTGCCATCATCCGCATGGAGGACTTCACCGGCAGTCTGGAAACCATGATCGTGGGCAAGAGCTACGAGCGGGTGCAGTCGGCCGGCCTCTTGCAGAAGGGCGCGGTCATTGAACTGGTGGCCCGCGTGGAGCACGACGACCGCACCGATTCACGCCGCCTCTCCGTGCTCGACATCAAGGCGCTGACCAAACCGCGGCCGCTCAAAAAACCCCGGAAGGGCGAGGACGCGGGAGCCAGGGAGGAGAAAGCCGAAGGCCCGTCACGCCAGGCGGACGCCGCCGCCGGCGCGCCGAGATCTTCCCGAATCCTTGAATTCCACATCTCCGAAAAAAGCACGCTCGACGATATCCGCCATCTTCGGAACATCCTCGACGACCACGCCGGAGCCACGCCTTTTGTGCTGGTCTGCCACCACCGGCGTCATGAAGTGCGCCTGCAGCCGGGACGCTCCCAGGGTGTGGCCTTCACCGCGGGAGCCCGGCGGGAACTGGAACCGTGGCTGCCAGCGGAGTAAACGCGCAAAACCCCACCGCCGCAGGGGCCAGTGGGGTTTTTCGGAAGTTCCCGGTATGACTCTGGCGGCATGGACCATCGTGAAGAGCCAGTAGAGGTGCTCGCCCGGGTTGACCTTGCGGCGGAGGCAGGAGCCCATGCGGCTCGCGTCGTCCCGCAAGGCCTCCCGGCGATGCTGGATCGCGTTGCAATGCAGGCACTTAAAACACGTCGAAATTCTCATCGGTGGATGCATGCATCCTCCCGATCTTCCCCCCCGCACCCCCCTAAGTAAATCCACCCCTCCCAGCGCCTCACCCATCCCCAAAATCCGCCTCCAAGAAAATCCAAAAAGAAGAATTCGGAGGTGAGGGTGTGGGCGGACGGCAGGCCGACGGAGCGGAAGCCTTGGAGCCGTAGGGTGGACGGCGATCACAAGGTGCGGGTGTCGCGGTACCTCTGCCCCCGGTGCGGACGGACCTGGAGGGTGATTCCTGCGGGGATGCTGCCCGACCAGGGCAAGCCCTTCGTCAACCACCACGCGCGCATCGTCTGCGCCAACCTCGGCATCCGGCTCCTGCACGCCAACCCTTACCACGCCTGGTCCAAAGGCAAAGTCGAGCTGCGCTTCGATCCCATCCTCATGGACCCTGTGGAAGTCTGGCACCAGGCCTCCTTCCACGGACTGGCCCGCCCGGCCGACCTCCACCTCCTCGCCCAATCCGCCTGGTTCATCGCCGCCCTCTCCGTGACCACCATCCCCAAATCCCCAATCTAGCCTCCCTCGCACTGCCTCACGCCCGCCAGGTCGCTTGTCTGGTACGCAACGTTCGCGACAAAAAGGGCCGTCGTCCGGATATCCCCGGTTGTCGCCTCTTCATTGGCAGCAGAGACGCCGATGAGGCAAGCCGCCACCCCATGGCGCGCCTCATCAGAAAACACTGGAGCGTGGAAAACAAGGTCCACTGGCCCCGTGACGCCGTGCTCGCCGAAGACCGTGCTCGCTGCCGCGTGCCAGCCATCGCCTGCGCTCTCGCCCTTCTGCGAACTTCACTGCTCGCTCTCATGCACGCCTCGGGCTTCTCCAGCGTCACGCTCGCCACAGAACACTTCGCCCATGGCAACAGGTGCGTGGAGGGGCCGGAGGCAACTGCGTCGTCGCGAGACGGGGTGGGGAGCAGCCCGAGGCGGACCTGCGGTCCCAAACGGAAGTGAACTTGATTGGGTCTGCAACGATGACGAGCCTACTAGCTACTAGCGAAGTCTGCTGCGAGAGCGGCGACCTACTTCAAACACGTCAAAGCCAGCGAGTTGAGCGGGATCGACGGGTGGATCCGCATGAGACTGCGCTCCATCCTCAGAAAACGGCGTGGCCTCAGAGGTCGCGGCCGCGGAAAGGATCACCAACGCTGGCCCAATCGCTACTTCTCGAATCTCGGGCTCTTCTTCCTGTTGGACGCCCGAGAACTCGAATCTGCCAGTCTCCGTCAGGGAGCAAACCACTGACCGGAGAGCCGGATGCGGGAGATCTGCACGTCCGGTGCGGAGGGGGGCAATCCAATGCCCCATCCCTACCTCTATCAGCTTAAGCTCACGCACCGGAGCACGGCTTCTCTCTCTGTCTCCCCCCCGCGTCGCGCCCCACAGTCCATGTGCCGTCCCCTTACGCGCAGCAGCGCGACCCCGCTCTGCATCCACCCAACTTCGTGCCGGGGGCGGTGCCGCGGATCACTTGTGATTGTCATGTGGTCAAGGCGGGCCCATGGTACCGCTCTGGTTCTGCGTGGTACCGTTCATGGCATTTCTCTCCTCATCAGCCCACCCAGCTGCAGGATGGCGACCGGATCACGATTGTCGGGACGGCCTTTCTTTTCCGCCATCCCTCCGGGATTCGCCGGACGTCGGCCCCGGAGCTCAGCGATCAGACGGTCATTCAGGTGCGCACCCATCCGTGCTGGCTCCTGCTGGCCGACATCGTCGGCTCCAGTGAGCTGGCCCAGCGCGTCCCCCCCGAACAGCTGGCCCTGATAATCGGGTCCTGGCTCTCCGATTGCCGGAAAAACATCGAAGGCTGCGGCGGCACCATCAACAAGTACCTGGGCGACGGCTTTTTTTCCTACTGGCGGGATGTCCCGGGCGTGGGGGCCGAGGTGCTGCGGACGATCCGGCAAATGATGGCGGGGCCGGAGGCCTCGCTGGAGGTGCGCTATGTGCTCCATTATGGAAAAGTCACGATGGGCGGAGCCCCCACCATGGGAGAGGAAAGTCTCTCCGGTCCGGATGTGAATTTTCTCTTCCGCATCGAAAAAGTCGCCGGAGGACTGCGGCTGCCGTTTTTGTGCAGCGATGCCGTGCCCCCCCGGCTTTCCGGAACGGCCTTTCAAAATTCCGGACGCCATCCGGTGCCGGGGTTTCCCGGAGACTACGAAATGTTCACCATGCCCGTTGCCCCCGGCAAGGCCGCCGGCTGAGCAGAAAAGGAACGGGGCGGAACGGGGGTGGTCGCCCTGGATGATGGGGCATCCGAAAGGCAGGTTCCGGCGTACCGGTGATGGCCGGAAAAGCGGGGAAAACCTGACGCTTGTGTCAAGCTGGCATCTGTTCATGATGCAGGGCCGCCGGAATGCGCCTTTAGTTTGTCTCCCGAGTCCGGGAGTAGCGCCCCGACCTCATGCCCGTCCCGGCCCATTTGCAGCCTGTGAAAAATCCATCCGATTCCAATCCTCCAAAAAAATCTCTTCTCGGCCGGCTCACAACCGGCCTGAAACGCCTGATAGGCGATGCCGCCGCCAGTCCCGCCGCGCCCGCAAAGTCCAGCCCGCCGCTCCGGTCCAAAAAGGACTTGTTCCCCGACGAAAAATTTGATCCAAATGAGCGCCCGGGCCGCGAAGAGGGTGAACGCCGCAGCCGCGGAGCCCGGAGCCGCCCAGCCCGCGGGCCGGGAGGCGATGAGCGCCCGTCCGGTTCGTATGCCGGGGCCCGCCCGGAAGGCGGCCGCCCGGCCGAGGCAGGTTCCGGAACGTCGGGAATCCCCGGGGATGGTGCCGTGCGCCCGCCGCGTGAACCTCGTCCTCCCCGCCCGCCGCGCGAGGACCGCGCCCCCCGCGAAGACCGCGGTGCCCGCGAACCCCGGGCCGAACGTCCGCCGCGCGACGACCGGGGTCCGCGTCCCGGCGCGGGAGATCGTTCACCGCCTCCTGAGCGCGGCGGTCGTGGAGGCCCCCGCGGCGGCCGCGAGGGCCGTCCGCCCCGCGAGCGTGACCCTGAGGAATCCCGCGGGCCGCGCCAGCCGCTGCCGCCAGCCGGTCCGCCGCCCGAGCCGCCCGCCGAGCCGGTGGGTCCGTTTCCCGAAGCCTTCGAACAACTCGGTCTGTCGCCCCGCGTCCTCGGCGGTATCCGGGACATGGGCTACGTCTCCCCGACCACCATTCAGGAAAAGGGCATCCCCCTCGCGCTGGAAGGACGCGATCTGATCGGCGCATCCCAGACCGGGACGGGCAAAACGGCCGCCTTTGGCCTGCCGATTCTGACCAAGCTCGGCGCTCCGCAGAATGCGCCGCGCGTGCTCATCCTCGAGCCGACCCGCGAACTCGCGGCCCAGGTCGTCGAGGCTTTTGACAAATTCAACGTGTACACCGGCCTGCGCACCGTCGCGGTCTATGGCGGCGTGGGGTACGACAAGCAGCGCCGCGCGATCCACGAGGGCATCGACGTCATCGTGGCCACTCCGGGACGCCTGCTGGATTTCCTCGGCGACGGCACCATTTCGCTGGCCAGCATTCAGTACCTTGTGCTCGACGAGGTCGACCGAATGCTCGACATGGGCTTCCTGCCCGACGTGCGGAAGATTGTCGATTATTGCCCCGACCAGCGGCAAACGGCGTTTTTCTCCGCGACCATGCCGGCCCAGATCAAGACGCTGGCCAACTGGGCGCTGAAAAATCCCGCCGAGGTGGAGGTGGGCATTCGGTTTTCGCCTGCCGAGACCGTCAGCCACTACTTTTACCCGGTGGCCGCCGATCAGCGTGAGCAGTTGCTCAAGGCGTTGCTCGAAAAAACCGACTGGCAGAGCATCATGATCTTCACCCGCACCAAAATGCAGGCCGACCGGATCTACGGCATGCTCTCGACCAGCACCGAACACAAGGTGGCGGTCATGCACAGCGACATCGCCCAGCGCGACCGCGAAAAAGCCCTCGCCGGCTTCCGCGACGGTAGCTTTGAGGTCATCGTCGCCACCGACCTGGCGGCCCGGGGCCTTGACATCTCCGGCGTCAGCCACGTCATCAACTACCAGGTCCCGGAAAATCCCGAAGACTACGTCCACCGCATCGGCCGCACCGGCCGCGCGAAAAAGGAAGGCGACGCCTACACTCTCATCTCGGCCGATGAGCTTGACTGCGCCGAGGCCATCGAGCGCCTCATTGATCAAAAGATCGAGCGCCGACAGCTCGAGGGCTTCGAGTACGAATACACCGCGCTGCTCGATCCAAACGCGGGCAGTGCCGAGAAGTTCAAAAAGCTTTTCCGCAGCGCCAAACCCACCGGCAAAAAGCGCCGCTGAGCGCGCGCGGCGGAGGAGAGGCGGCCTGGTTCCGCCGCTCCCTCCGCTTCTTGTCCGGAGCGCGCCGGAGCCAAATGTGCAGAGACGATTCCGTTGTGGCCCCATCCGATTCAGCAGGCTTCGCTTCGGCGACATCGACCGGGGCGGCACCCTTCCCGTGGGCGCGCGCGCGGCTGTATGGGATTCTCGACACCGGCTATCTGGCCCCCGCTGATTTTCCACAAGCGGCGCGGGAGCTCATCGCTGGGGGCGCGGGCATCCTGCAGATCCGCGCCAAGCGGGAATCCGCCGGCGTCATCGAGGCGCTGGCCCGCGGGGTGCATCCGCTCACTCGGGCGGCCGGGGTTCCGCTGATCCTGAACGATTTTGCAGAGATCGCGGCGGCGGTCGGCTGTGAAGGGGTGCACGTCGGGCAGGATGATGAGTCGGTGGCCCGGGCCCGCGCGACCGTCGGATCGGGGCGGATCGTCGGCAAGTCCACGCACAGCCTGGCGCAGGCGGTGGCGGCGCAGGCCGAGGGAGCCGATTACATCGGCTTCGGCCCGCTTTTTGCCACCCCGACCAAACCCGGCCGCCCCGCGATCGGGCTGGCTGACATCGCCGGGGTCCACCGGTTGGTCCGCCTTCCGATCTTTTGCATTGGCGGCATCAAACTGGCCACGTTGGCCGGCGTCCGCGCCGCCGGTGCACGGCGGGTGGTCATGGTCTCGGAAATGCTCGGCGCTCCCGATCGCACGGCGTATGCGGCCCGGGTGGCCGCATACCTTGCCGACGGCCCTACGGCCGAGGGGTGATCCGGACGCGGAAGTAGATCTGGGGTCCGCTCGCGGAGACGGCCGGGCCGGGGGAATACCAGGTGAGGATCCGGCCGTCGGCGAGGCGCTCCTGGGAGTGAGGCGCCAGCCAGGTGCGATCCGAGTGCCAGGCCAGCAGATCCGCGCTGACCTCGGCGGTGACGAGGGCGTCGTCGGCCGCGGCGGCGTGATGAACCGCGAAGAGCACGGAGCCCAGTGACGGCTGACTGACGGCGGTGTCTCCGGCGGTGTCGAAGGCGGTGTCGGAGGATCCCAGTGCGTACTCGGCGAACGCGGACAAGCCGTCGCCATCGGCATCCGCGGACGGATTGCCAGAGAAGGGGAGGCCCGGGTCGCCGGCACCCGGCGTGCCGTCCGCCACCGAGGAGGCCCGCCAGTGGACGGCATCCGCAAGATCGAGGCCGGCCCGCGGTTTGATCAGGGTCAGGCTGGGCCCGCCGCCGTCGGCCAGCGGCTGCCAGTGGTCCGCGAAGGGCACGGAGAAGACCGGGTCCGCGCCGTTGGAGAAGGCGAGTATTTCCCCGCCATTGTTGAGAGTGCCGGCGTAGATGCCGGCGAGGCCGCGGTCCCAGCCGTACTGCTTCCGGTGGGCGAATTCGCTGCTGACCAGCACCAGGCGCCGGCCGGGGGAGAGTAGGGTGTCGCGGTGCTCGCTGAAGGCAAACTCGATGCCGTCGGTGAACCGGCAGCCGCGCAGATTGACCGCGCCGGCGGAGACGTTCATCAGTTCGATGAATTCGGCGTCGCCGTCGCCGGAGGGGTGAAAGTGAATTTCGGAGGGCACAACCGAACCCGGCGGAACCGGCAGGGAGGTTTCCAGGTGAAAGAAGGCCTCCGGCAAGGCGCTCCAGGTGGCACCGTTCAGGGTCCGGGCCCGCACCACGGTGTTTTGGGCAAGCGGAATGCCGCCGGTGTAGAGCAGAGCACCGGGAGCCGCCGCGCCGCCCTCGAGCCGCGGGTCCGAGCCATCCAGGGTGTAATATATGACCGCGCCAGCGGGTGGCGAGGGCAGGGTCATGGTCAGCACATGCCCGGCCGGTACCGCGCCGCCATTCTGGCTGAAAACGGGTGCAGGCAGGGACGGGTAGAGGCCGGCACCGCGGAACTGGCCGAGCACGGTGCTGGTCCGGTTCGGGATCCAGGTGTTGAGGCAGACGTCGCGCGCCGTTTTCCAGCTGGCCCAGGTGCGGTTCTGGCCGGTGTCGTAGCTCCAACGGGCCGATTCGGGAATGAAGGCGCGTTCGATCTGGCTGCACATGGCGCGGAGCCGGGCGTCATTTTTCACCGGGGTGAGCGCGCCCGCTCCAAATAGATGCCGGTGGATGCGGTCGGCGAGGAAGATCCGGTATTCCAGGCCGCCCGCCAGGTAGAGGGCGGAAAACAACGAGGCCGGGCCGTCCCCCATGCTGCGGCCCGGGCTGAAGACGCCGGTGGTGGCGTTGTAGCGGCCGGACCGGGCGGTGTTGTTGTCGTTCCCGTCCCAGGCGCCGATCGTGTTGCCTGACGTGACCGAGAGCCAGCCGTCCGCGTCGTTGATGATGAACCGGGCGCCGCCGCCCGCGCCAATGCGATGGTTCGGGCTCACGCTGCGCCACTCGTCCTCGGAATTGCCAAACATGAAGGTGATCATGAAATCGGTCAGGTTGGCCACGTCCACGCGGCTCCGCAGCGCGCTCATGTCGTTCCGCAGAGTCTTGAGGTATTCCCAGGCTTGGCCATCGCCGTCGAATGGGGTGCCCGGGTCGGCCCAGCCGCCGACGTTGAGGTTGCCGTTGATGGCCTCGTAGTCGTCCCTGGCACCGCCGAGGCAGTCCGCATGCATGGCCGCATTCCAGCGCTCCCGCAGGTGATACATCCCCCAGTAGACGCCGTTGAGATAGAGGTGGACCATGCGTCCGTGCGGGGCGAGGTGGCCCATCTCGGCGAGTACCTGATCGGTGAACAGATTGCTCATGTAAAAGCCGCGCATGGCCATGTCGTGGCTGCCGTTGCGGAGTTCGAGGCCGTCGAAGCTCTCCGGCGGGCGCAGCCCATGCTCGTGGCCCGCGAAGAGGGGGGCGGTCAGCCTGCGGTCGCCGTACTCGGCGCGGAATTTCAGACGGAAGCTCTTCTTGTTGAAGCTTGTGTAGGCGCCTCCGAAGTGGGTGACCCCGGCATTGGCCTTGGCGTGCTGGAGCGGGTCGGTTGGGTGCAGCCACTCCATCGAGGTCACCACCTCGGTGTCCTGGTTGACCGCGGCCGCGCTCGGCATGGTGAGCGAAATCGACGGCAAATCCATCAGGGCCGCGGGGATTTGCGGGCCCATCACGGCGTCGTTTTTCACGTTTGCCCGCATGGTGGTCTGTGACTGGACCGTCGCGGGATAAATGTAGGTGTGGGTGTCCACATTGGTGGGTGCGGCCCCCGCGAAGAAGGCGGCGGCGCGGAGCACGGTGGTGGCGGTGACGCTGATCGGGCCGCTGTAGACGATGCCGGTGGTTTCGGTGGGGAGCGTGCCGTTAGTGGTGTAGCGGATGGCGGCCCCCGGCGTGGCGCTGGTGATGGCCACGCTCTGCGGGGCGGTGTAAAACCCCCGCTTCGGCAGGAAGGTGGTGTCGGCCACCACCCCGGTGAATCCGGCGGTGTCATTGGGCGCCCCCGGGGTGGGCGGCCGGAAAAAGCGCTCCGCCCCCGTACCGTTGATCCCGTAACTCGTGTCCTGCGTCTGCGCCGGATACTGGGCCGGGGCCGGGTCGCCCGCCGGAATCCGGCTCCAGAGGGTGGCACCGTCCGGGGCGTGGAGCGAAAGGGTCTCGCCGGATTTTTTCAGCTCGAAATTCGCGTGCAGCGGGGCCGTGGGGGTGGCGCGGTTTTTGCCCGAGGCAAAGACCAGCAGATACCCGTGCGGCGGGATGGCGGCTCCGGGCGGGAACGTCCAGAGTCTCGGTGCGGCCGGGGTGTCGCTGAGGTGCGCGCCCGCCAGGGGCAGGGTGAAGGGGTTGGGGTTGTGCAGTTCGATCCAGTCCGACCGCTCCCCGTCCTCGTCCTCGAGGCCGGTGCCGTTGTCGGCCAGGATTTCATTGAGGCGCGGCGGCGACTGCGCGGCGTCCACGGCAATGAGTAGGGAGGCGGTGACCGAGCCGGCCGTGGTTGTGGCCGTGAGGGTGTAGGTGGTGGCGGTCGCGGGTGAGACGGTGGCGGTGCCCGCGCCGGTGGCCACACTGCCGGGCACCGGGCTGAGGCTCACGGTCGCCGCTCCCTCGACTTCCCACGAGAGCAGCGCCGAGGAGGGGAGGGCGGGGTTGCCGGTTTTGGTGATGTTGCCGGCGGTCGTGGTGAAAAAGCGGATGGTTGGCGGGGTGGCTGGATAGGCTTCGATTTCCGCCAATTGCGGATTGGCGGCTTCGTTGCCCAGGTTGATCACGCGGACAAAGCGTCCCCGGAACTCGCCCGCACCCGCTTCGGCCCGGACCACCTCCCCGGAGCCGGAAGAGGGGAAGGTGGCGTCGGTGCGCAGGTCGGCCGTCCAGCGCGGCTCTCCGGGCGTCCCGGCGTGGTCCGCCAGAATCTGAACCCGGTAGTTGGTCAGGCGTTCCGGGCAGCAATCCTGCCGCGAGTAGAGCACCAGCCGGTCGAGCGCAAAGTCGCCGGCCAGATCGAGCTCCCAGGTGAATCCCTCTGTCGCCCCGTTTCCTCCGGAGGGGTGCGAAAAAGTCGCGGCGTTGCCGTCGGTCAGATGGGCGGCGGGAAACCCGGCCTCGACCGCGGCACTGGCCGTCACCCGCTTGTAGAGCGCCAGGTTCGGACTGGCCAGCGCCTCGTATTCGGCGAGCTGCGGGTGGTAATTGAGGGAACTGAGGTTCTCGATCCTCAACCACTGCCCGGCGAAAACGCCGGCCGGATGCAGCCCGGCCACCACCTCGTCGACCCCGCCATCGCCGGAATGGGTCCCATTGGCCCGCACGACCGTCGTCCAGACGGCGGTCGTGCCCGCCACCGCGGGATCGGCACCGAAAATCGAGACGCGGTAATTCGTCAGGCGCTCCGGGCAGCAGCCGGCCCGGTTGACGAACCTCAGCTTGTTCAGCGGCTGCATCCGGCCGAGGTTGACCGTGTATTTGAAGTTCGCCGGGCTGCCCGTCTCCGCCGGGTGGCTGAAGGTCGAGGCGCTGCCGTCCGTGATTTTTTCCGGCCCGTACGGCCCCGCATAGGTCGGGCCCGACGCCGCCACGGGTTTTCCCAGCGCCACATTGGTCAGCTGAGCCTGCATCGCACCGGGAACAACGAGCGATGCCATGCACAACAACGCCCGGACTCGAAGGGGGATCATCCCTTGATCATGCCCTCAATCTCCGCCAGCGGAATCGTTTTTGACGGGCGGCACCGCCGGTGGTCCGCACGGGCGTGCTCGGTGTGCGCCGAAGGCCGTGGAGGCAGGGTCGTCGAGGGAGCTGGAGTGCGGTGGTGTTTTTTGTCCTGCCGTCCTTTTCCTCCCGCGTTTTTCGGCCGAGGCGGCTTTTGGCTTTTTGGCGCTTCAGCCTTTCACCTTTCCTAATCATCATTACGGTGCCGTCATGAAGCCGACCCTCGACCCCTCGGTTCCTCCCGCCGCCCCTCCGCCGCCGCTTTGGCGGCGGATCTTGTTGCACCCGCTGATGGCGGTGCCGCTTTTCATCGTCATCACTCAGCAGCTTGGGGAGAAGGGGTATCCTTTTTCCAATTTTCCGATGTATTCGAACCCCTCCGAGTGGGACGACTACATTTATCTGACCGATAGGCAGGACCAGCCGATCGGGATCCAGCATCATGTCGGGATGAGTTCGGCTAAGCTGAACAAGGTGTTCAACAACACGATGAAGGAGCACGGCCTGCGGCAGAGCGCGCTCAAACGCAATGCGCCTCCCGAGGTCGAATCGAAGGTGGGCGCGGAGGTGCTGATCAAAGCGCGGCGCTGGGCCGAGAACCGCCGCCGCCCCCTGCCCGAGCCCGTCCGGCTCCACCGGGTCATCATCGAGCGCCAGGCCGACGGCCGCCTGACCGAGCGCACCCACCTGGTGACCGAAGGCTGATCCATTACCCGCATGTCTACCCCCACCTTCAAAGAGGCCCTGGCCTCCGTTTTCCGCCCCGTGTGGCGTCCGCTGCCGGCACCCGGCCCCGAGGGGTTCATTGCCCGGGTGTGCTTCGCCGCCCTGGCCCTGGCCATGATGTGGGGGCTGAAGTTTCAGTTCGATTCCCAGGACGTGCCCACCGGGCTGGCGCACTGGGTGGATTTGACCTTTCTGGCGAAGCCCGGGGTCATGCCGTGGGTGACCGGGGCGTTTGCGGTCTTGTGCCTGCCGTACATTTTTGGGCGCGGTCTCGGGGTGGTCCTGCCGTTGCTCACGCTCATTCATTGCAGCGTCTTCGCCTTTTTCAATTCGCAGGGCTACAAATCCCACGGCAACCAGATCATCAGCCTCATCCTGCTGGCCCAGACGTGTGTGGTGCTCTATTTCGCTGCGCATCGCTGGATTAAGGGGCGCCCGTTCCCGCTGCGGGCGGGCCGGACGCGCGATTCCTACCTGATCTATTACAGCCAAGTCGTCATCGCCGGGGTCTACATGACCTCGGTCGTCTCCAAGATGGACGTCTCCAAGTTCCGCTGGATCCAGAACCTCCCCAACATGTCGGTGCAACTGGTCAAGACCCACCGCCAGGAATTTTACTCCAAGCCCGCCACCTCCCGGGTGGCGCGCGACGCCGAGGTTCCGGCGGCCCGCTGGATGATCGACCATCCCCATCAGACCCGCCTCCTCCTCGGTGCCGGCCTGCTGCTCGAGGCCCTTTGTTTCCTCGTGCTCGCCAACCGGGGCTGGGCGCTCATCATCGGGCTCAGCATCACCGTCATGCACCTCATCATCGGCTGGCTGATGCGGCTGTATTTCGATTTGAATGTCTACGCCTCCCTGATTTTTCTGATCAACGTCCCGTTCTGGATCGCCTGGGGGACCCGCCGGCTCGGCGACCTCCGCGCCGCCCGCCCCGAAGCGGAGGCTGTGCCCTAGGCCGCGGCCCGTCAAAGCCAGCAGCAGGCCCTCGCTTCCGGCCAGTCGTGGGGAGGGTGGCCCTGGCTCCGAGTCGCGTCACCTCGTCGGGAATCCTTGATATCTCGTGCCTGGATGTGGGTTTGATCGTCTGAACCGAGACGCCTCGCCGCGTGCGCCCACGCGTTTTCAAGAAGGGAAGGATCAAATAATTGTAAGAATTCCTACAGATTCAGGAAAAATTTACACTTTTAATTGAAAAATTACTTTGGAAAATCTAATAAAAATCAATCAATCAATATTATATTTTATTCACGATTAATCAGTTATGGATGTCCGCGTGACTCCATAGCAATTACTGGTGCAGTATTTTCTAGAATTAACGGAACTTGCCAAGCAGATTGTCTGCTTAGTTCTACTTTGTTGAACCCTCCTTAACTTCAAGAGGCGGAGATGGTGAATTTTGAGACAGATCATTACGTCGTCGGGCGGAGTCGATGGATGACTGTCTTTTGTGGTGGCGCCCGGCGAT
>Ga0209702_10004204_pt1 | contig 21304 bp, 26 predicted proteins | sample FRY01_FD_187210 | JGI IMG/M metagenome (GOLD analysis project Ga0209702, IMG submission 187210) | Freshwater microbial communities from Lake Fryxell liftoff mats and glacier meltwater in Antarctica - FRY-01 (SPAdes) (version 2) | ecosystem: Environmental > Aquatic > Freshwater > Ice > Glacier... | reverse complement strand
TTCCAAGGCAACCCACACCACGCGCCGTTCTCGCCGCAGCAGTAGGAATCCTGCCGGTTAGACCATGTGCATAGCTAATGCGAATTGAGCCTTTTGCTTTGTGTGTTCTGGTCCGTGTGGATGCGGACGCCAGACGAAAGCGTGACGCCGCCGGTTTCACGCTGCCAGCGGTAATCCGCAAGAAACTGGGATGGGTCGCGCAGCCGCAGTGTTTCCAGCCATTCGCCCAAGGCAGTGGGATAGTTGCTGCGCAAAAGGTGCAGCCGGGTGTGTTGCACCAAAGGGCTGGTATAGGTTTCAAGGTAGGCCATGCCGGTTGAGAGCGTCCCGCCTTCTGGCAAGACCCCGCTTTCGATTTTATCGCTGTCATGCGCGATCCAGTACGTTTTTCGGTCTGCGGTCAGATCATGGGTCATGCGGGGGTGTCTCCGATAAGTGTCCAGGCGGCGCCTGCGATCAGCAGCGTTGCGGTTGAAAGCAAGCCGGTCCAGCTGGTGACGCTCCAGGGATCGGCACCAGTGCCGGTCGCCTGCGGGCTGTCGTCGGGGTCGTAGAGGGTCCAGTCGGGGCCGGTTTTGAGGAAATACCAGCCGTTGGCGTTGAGATAGACGCTGGTGGCGGCGTTAAAGGGATAGGCTCCGTTTGCTGCGGGCGTTGTGGCCCCCGCTACACTCAGACTGCGCGCCGTCGTGAGAAACGCGCGCCCGGCTACCGCGTTGGTAAATCGCGACCCCGGTTGATAGGCCGTGGTGTTGAAACGGCGTGCCTCGAAGATCGCTGCAACATTGAGCGGCCCACTGATGGTGGCGACACGGTTGGCCCAGCCGGTCAGCAGGCGCGAATAATTGGCCTCCGAGAAGGCGCGCTCGACATCAATCGCTTTGAAATCCGACAGATCAACGCCGAGTGCGCGCAGCGGCCACTGGGAAATATCCTGATCGAAGCTCTGGCGGCAGCCGCGAAACATGTCGCGCAGGGTGGTGACATTGGCGACGTTCCAGACCCCGATGGGCTGGTTGAAGCGGTGGTAGGGGTTGACGCTGTTGCTGTCGCCAGAGCGGAACATGGCGCGCATATTGGTCACGTTAGAGACATTCCAGGCCGCGATCGAGGGGTTGCCGCCGTTGTTGAAATTGGCCCGCTGCGAATTGCCCGCGCCGACCGCGCCAAACATCGCCTCCATGGTGATGACGTTCGAGACGTCCCAGCCACCGATGTCCTGATCGAAGAAGGCACGTTGAACATTGGTGCTGACGGAGGCGAACATGAAGGCCATGTCGGTAACGCCTGAGACGTCCCAGGTGCCGATTGGCTTGTTGAACAGTCCGCTGCGAAACATCCCGTTCATGGTGGTGACGGCCGCGACGTTCCAGGCACCGAGCGGCTGGTCGTAATCGCAATTGGCGAACATCTCGCTCATATCGGTGACGCTCGTGACGTCCCAGGCATTGAGGGAGCGGTTGAACCCGTGAAACCCCGACACGCCGAGGAACATGCCGGATGTGGTGATGACGTTGGCGATGTTCCAGGCGGAGATGTCCTGGTTGAAGCTGCGTGCAAGCGCGAACATGCGGTGCAGGTTGGTGGCAGCGGAGGTGTTCCACTGATTGAGCGGTTGGTTGAACGCATGGGTGTTCTGGCTGATGCCGGGATTGGCGAGATGGCCCATGAACCCTTCGAAGTTTTGCACAGTGGAGACATTCCAGCCATTCAGCGGCTGGTTGAAGGCTGCACCGATCTTGCCCGCATTGGCGCGCATTGTGCAGCCAAACATCAGGCGCATGTTGGTGATGCTGCTGACGTCCCAGCTGGCAATGGGCTGATTGAACAGCACACGCCCGTCGCGTCCGCCGTAGTAATCGCCGATGGTCTGGACGAACATCTCCTCCATTGAGGTGAGGCTCTCCCAATTACCAAGGGAGAACGGGCTATTCATCTGGCTGTCGGCGAAAGCCTGGAAGACATCTGTGACGCGCCCCACGTCCCAATTGGCGCAGTTTGGGCCGATGCCATTCGAGCGATAGAAGATCCTGCGCAGGTTGGTGATGTTGCGGGTATCCAGGTCGCGCAGATCAGCGGCGCAAACGCTCTCTTGGAACAGCTCCTCAAAGCTGGTGACGGTCTCGGGGATGTTCGGGGTGATATAATCCAGCGCTGTGGCGGTCTGTCGAAACGCGCCGCGCAGGGAGGTGAGCCCCATGGCAAAGCCGATGTTCTCGACGCGGATCAGCCCTACCTGATCGATGGGCTGGGTGGTGCCGTACCAGTCGAGACGACCGGTAATAGTGACAGTCACGCGCGGGCCCGGACCCTCGTCATAGGTATGCGGCTTGATTCCGGCGGTGGTGAAGCGCTCAGAGCTGCCGTCGCCCCAGTCGATGGTCACATCGAGGGGATTGTTGATCGTCCCACCTCCGAGCGGCACGAAGATCGTGCGCACGGTGGCCAGCGCCAGATCATAGGTCAGGATCAGGGAGGCTGCGCCGAGAAAGAAGCTGCGCGGGGACGACCAGGCGGAATAGATCATCGGGGCGGAGGCATTGAGCCGCCCGCCATAGCGGCTGCGCCAGAGATAATTTGCGGCAGGCACCAGCGGTGGGATCGGGACAGTGGTGATGGCCCCGCCGGTGTGGGTCACGGCGATCAGGGGTGCGTCGACGCCGGGCGTGGCATCGGGCGCATAGAACGCGGTCTGGGTCTCGCCGTAGCTATAGCCAAATAGCGACGCGCTTGAAATCCGTCACGCGCACTGTGCCGGTGATGGCGTTCTCGCGGGTGATGGGCGTGGGGCGCGAGATCAGCTCGGGGAAGGTCTGGGCATAGGGCACAGAGAAGTTCGACTGCGCGCCGCTGGTGCCGGTATAGGCGGCGCGCCAGAGCACGCGGTCGCCGGGGCCAAAGCCGTCCTCGGGGAATTCCAGCTGATAGGTATTGCCAAAGCCTGCCACGATGCGCGTCAGTGCGCCGTCAAAATCCACGCTGTTGCTGGAGACCTCGAAGATGATGCCGGTTTGCTCAAGGCCCGCAGGTGAACGGAACGTGGTCAAGCGCAGCTGGGTGCGCTCATCAACGCTGAAGGGCACAAGTGCTGAGGGGCGCAGGATCTCGTTGTCCTCGATGGGCACGATCCATTCAAGGCCGTTGGAATAGTAGAACTGGCCGTTCTCACCCACCACCGCCGCCCCAAAATACTGCGCTGCATCAAGCGGGATCGGGATGGGATAAATCAGGGACTGGCCGACAAAGCGGCCCCGGCCAGTGGCGTAGCGCAGGATGCTCATGAAATCACCGTGAAGTCTTCGCGTTGGTTGAGGATGAAGGAGAAATGCGCGATGGCCGCCTCGCTGGCTTCGACCTTCATCTGGAAGCGCTCGCCCGCGCGCAGCACCTGGCGATCAAGCCCGATGGAGAGAACATCGCCTGCGGGGGCGAAGGCGCGGTCCAGCAAAAGCCAGGGCGTGTTGTTGAAGGCGAGGATCCGGATTGAGACACGCACGGAGGCCCCGGCGGTGGGGGTGATGAGCACACCGGTCATGATGGCGGCCGTCCCGATGCTGCGGGCGGGGTTTGGGCCCTCGCTGGGGATCAGATAGTCGGGCACGTCATAGATGGTCGTCCACTCGACGCCGATTTCTGCGCGAACCACCTCGAAGAGGTTCAGGGGCGGGCGCGGTGTGGTGATGGTGACCATGGGTTCAAGCTCCGAGACCGATGATGAGGGGGAGGGCGATGTTCTGCACACCGCGCGAGAAGGCCTGGCCTTCGATGGTGTTGCGCTCAAAATCCACGCGCAGGTCTTCGCCGAGATAGGTATCGCCGACCTCGGTGGAGAAGGTGGCGTAGATCCGGCCGCCGCCGGTCTTCAGCAGCGTACTGGCCGGATCGGGCGCGCGGCCGGTGCCGCGCTGGCTAAAGGGCAGCGCGTTGTAGTTAACGCCGGAGCCTGCGTAGCTGAATTGCTGGCTGGTGGCCTCGATGACGGAGGCAAAGCCCACGCGGTAATCCTGCGGGCGCGTGACCACATCTGAGATCAACCCGATCAGGGCGCTGATCATTGCTTGTGCTGCATCACTGCTGATCCGCGCGATCAGTTCCAAGCGAACCTGCTCCCAAGTGGCGAGAAACAGCGGCACGAGGGCCACCGAGAAGGCGTAATTGGCGTTCCAGTCAAAGAGCCCTTTGGTAAAGAACTGCGCGCCGCGATCCTGACCTGAACGCAGATCATTGATGAGGCTGCGCAGAAGCGTGCGAGTGTCGCGCTCGGTGAAAGCCTTGTCACGCGCTGACAGGCCGTTGAAGCCTGCAAGCGTTGGATAGCGCGTGCCCATCAGGGCTGTGATGATAGCCTCGGTCTGGGCGGTGATCGTGTTGGCGGCAGCGGTGTGCGTGGCCAGCACGCCGGTTCCTGCCAGCCCTTCGATCTGGACGGTGTTGCGGAACCCGGTAGCGGCAAGAGCATAATCGCCAAAGGTGTTGTTGGAGTTGGCAACGGTGATCTGTCCGCCATCATGGGCCCAAAGGCCGACGCGGGCCCAGTTGGTGAACACCGAGACCAGCTGGACAAAGGCGTTGCGGGTGACGGCATAGCCGACGCCATTGGGATTGATTGCGGTAAAGCTGTCGACCACGACCGAGCGCAGCGGTGAGGACGGGGCGAGGACCGATCCGTCGGCCAGCAGGTTGCCACCGCCGCGCGGCATCAGCGGATTGCCTGCGGCCTTATCCACCGGCAGGGCCATCTGGTCTTGGGTGAAGCTGTGCAGCTGCGAGCAATCGGCAATATAGGGCGAGCGGGTGAGGACTTCGCCTGGCTTGAAGACGAAAGCCCAGCCTTTTTGCGGCGGGCCACCGGCCAGCGTATAGGGCTCATGGCGCAGATTTGAGAAGGTAAAGCCACGGGCTTTGATGCCGTTGGACATCTGGAACATGTTGTTCACCTCCTGGCCCGGCGGCAGGCTCAGCTTGGTGACGCGCAGATCATAGCCGTAAAGGGCGCAATTGGCGGGGATCACCGTATCAGAGGGCACGAGGTATTCGCCGGGCTGCACGATCACCACGCAGGGCTGGGCAACTGCTGCGGCGCGCGTGAGGCCTTCAGTGATGCTGGCAAGGGGCGAGGTCAGCGAGTTGCCCTCATTGAGGTCCTTGCCATCCATGGTGACATAGAAGGTGCGCGCCACGGGCACTGAGACGAAAGGCAACCGCTCAAGGCTGCAGACCTCGACGTCTGTTGCGTGCCCAAGGCCGAATGTGCGCACCCATGGGACGCCGTAGCGCGCGCCAATCGGGGCTATCACGCTGGCGGGACCCTCGGCTTCGGCCACGACTGAGGTGCGAACCTCGCGCCGCCCATCCACGACGCTGAAGTTGAGGATGGTGTTAATGGTGGTGGTTGAAAGGGCCGTCTTATCCGCAGCCAGCCAGTCGATGCCGCAGGAAATCGCGTCGTCGGACGGATCGGGGCTGTTCGTTGCCCGTCGAAACACAGCGCGAAACGCGTAGCGCTCCTCGGCCTCAATTGGCACCGGGGTCAGTGCTGTCACCTGCTGGCTGGCATCGAGCCGGATTACTTTGCCAAAGGTGTTCTGGGTGACAAGCCCACCGCCGAGATCATAAAGCTGGGGCGTATCGCCGGGGCGATGTTCAAGGGCGGTATAGGTCTGCATGAGCGGGGTCCTTAGCTGAGACGGATTTCCACAAGCGGGATTGAGGTGATGGATCCGAGGCGTTCGATATCGAGGGTGACGTCCATCAGATCGCTGTCGAAGCGGACGGGCACGTCGAACTGGTAGCCTGCAGTGATGGTCACGCCGGAATCCGGAGCGACCTCAAAGGTGACGATCCCGGTGACGGGGTCGCTCGACCAGCCGTTGAACTGCTCGGCACCGCTCAGCGCGACGCGGATTGTTCCGGCGACCGGCTTCTCGATGCGCCGCTGATAGACATGCGGCACCGTGCCGTAGGCTTTGGTCAGCGCGAAGGTCGTGGTGGTGCCGTCACCGATCCCGATGGGCTGATCCATCTCGGAGATGCGCTGCGAGGGGGCGCAGGATTTGTAATCGGCCCAATCCTTGAACCGGAAGCCATAAAGCCGCCCGAGGCGTGCCTCGAAGAAGGCAACCACCGCGTGCAGATCATCAGCACGCCGAACGCCGTAGGAAACGTCGTAGCGACGCCGGGACGCGGACCAAGAGGCGTTGCGCTCCTCGCGGCCTGAGGCCAGCTCCACGATCTGGGTGCGCCGCTGTGGACCGCCGCGCGCCCCGCGGCTGATGTTGTCGGGAAACTGCACTTCGTGAAACGCCATCACATGCCCCTCCGGCCCATGGAGACTGCGCGCGCCATATCGGCCGCGACCTGCGTGCGCGATTGGCGGAAGCTCTCTGCGTCCCGCGTCATGATGTTGACCGTGACCGCGCCGCCACCATTGCCACCGCCACCACCATTGCCGTCGCCATAAGCGCGGGACTCTTTGCGCGACAGCACGCGCTCACCGCGCTGCAGGATGGCTGGCACCTCGTCGGATTTGAGGCCAGCCCAGCCGCCGTTGTGCATGCGCGTTGCGTTGGCAAAGGCCATGGCCGGAACCATCCGCGATGGCGCAGGGCCGCCCACAATACCGCCCTGATGAAATACGCCTGCAAACATCCCGCCGAGATTGCCCAGAGCCCCGGAGAGCGCGTTGGCGATGGGTCCGAGGATGAATTTGCGCGCGCCCAGCTTGGCAAGGTCCGCGATCATTGAGGTGACCAGGCCTTTGAAGTCCAGCTTGCCGGTCTTGACAAAGTTCCCGATCGCGTCTTCCGCGCTTTGAAACGCGCTGACCAGCACGCTGCCCACGTCCGCGCCGACATCGCGCGCTTTGTCGGCATATTCACTGACCGCATTTACCACCGCCTGCCATCCGGTCGCTGCTGCTTCTGCACCCTTGGCTGCGTCCTCACCTGCCTTTTTTGCCGCCCCGCCAGCGCGTCCAGCCTGCTCTTCGGTTTCCTCCAATGCGTCGTTGAACCGATCCGCCGAGGTCGCAGCACTTTCGAGCGCCGCCGTGCCTTCATCGCCCGCGCCGGAAACCGCATCTTTCAGCGCCTGCCATGCCGTCATGGGCCGCGAGGCTGCGTCCGATAGCATGCCTGCCGCCTCGGAATACCCAGATGCCCGGCCGCGCGCGTCGTCCGCCATGCCCCCGAAGAGATCAGGCGCTTGGAACGGATTGTCCGAGAACGCGCTGTCGTAGGCCGCCCTTGCGCGGTCCCCAAGATTGACGGCTTCGGGAACAACCGATTGCCACGCTGAAAGATCAGGTGCAGTGATGGCCCAATCGGGACGCCGACCGCCAAGGGTCAGTACGGTGTTGATCGCCTCCGTGATGCCCGCGATCCCGGTCTCCATCACCTCGACGAGCCCATTGATCGCAAGGGCTCCGACCCGGTCAAACACATCTGGCAACGCGCCCCAGATTGCCTGCACCGCAAGGAACGTGCCCTCAAAGGTATTGACAGGGCTGTTTGCCCAGCCCACCACGGCCTCTGTGGCTGCTTGCAGCCCGTCGTAAATACCAGCCTGCGCCGTGGCCCAACCAGACTAGACACGCGCCCAGGCGGCATCCGCGCTGAGCGACACCCGGTCCCAGACCTCGACTGCCACGTCTTTCAGCAGGTCCATGGCGTTGCCGAACCCACCGGCACCAGCGACAAGGCGGGTGAACTGATAGACCAGTTCGCCCGCGCCGACGATCAGCGCGCCGATGCCGGTCCGGAGCAACGCGGCCCGCAGGAAAACCAGACCGGTCACCAGTCCACTGACCGAGAAGGTCGCGGTCACAAGCCCTGCCACCCACCTGCCAGCCATCACGCCTGCAAAGGTCACAGCGTAGGTGGTCAGCCGCCCGATATTCTCAAACAGGCCCTTGATGGCCACCCCAAGTGGGCCGGTGGTGCGCGCCATGGCTGCCAGAGCATCAGCGACCGCCTCAAGCGCAGGCGCGGCGGCGACCGCCAGCTGGTTCGAGACGCCGCGCCAGATCAGGCCAAGGCGCGAGATTGCATCATTGGTCCGTTCGATCTGGTCGGCGTCCTGTTCGGAGACAACAATCCCAAAATCATTCACATCAGCGGTGGCCTGGCGCAGCGTGGCGGTGTCGATGCGCGTGAACACGAGGGCGGCGCGGTCGCCAAAGAGCTGCGAGGCGACAGCGGCGCGCTCGGCCTCCGGCACGAATTCTGCCAGCCGGTCCTGGATCAATGCGATGCGCTGATCGAGCGGCAGGCTTTGCAGCGCGCTGACAGACAGACCAAGGCGGTCAAGCGCATCGACGGCAGGGCCAGCACCTGCGGCTGCCTGACTTAAACGCCGTGTCAGCTGCACCGTGGCCTGCTCGACATTGCCCATGGAGACGCCCGAGAGGTCAGCGGCACGCTCCAGAACCTGCAGGCTTTCGACGGTTGTATCCAGCGACTGCGCCAACTTTGCTGTCTGGTCGATGGTCTGCAGCCCCGAGCGGATCATGGCAGCACCTGCAAGGACCACGGCCGCACCAGCCGCCGCGGCCGCGATCTTGGCCCGGCGGGTGAAGGCCGCGAGGCGTGCATTTGCAATATCGACCTCGCGCGAGAGACGACCGAGGCCACGGGCACCGGCGTCGCCAATGCCGTGCAGCTCGGCCTTGACCTGACGTCCGCCCACGGCGGCGAGACGCACGAAGACGCGTTTATCGGACATCCTGCTCTCCAATCCGTTCGTTTACTTTTTTGACCATCACCGCCTCGATCTCGGGCAGCAGTTCCATCGCCACGAGGCCGTTGATGCCAAGGGCACGCGCCATGGCGAGGGCCGCACCCATGTCCCAGCCGAGGATGATTTGCCGTGTCGCGCGCAGCTGGCCGCCCAACCGCCCAACCAGGTCCCAGATCTGCACCCCCTCGAAAGTCTGGGGGCGGTTCACTTTTGCCGGGCAGTCTGGGCACGGGACTTTGCAGGCCTCGAGGGCTTCGCAAGCCTCGAGGGCTTCGCAAGCCTCGCAGTACCGATCGCCCCCGCTGAAGTGCCAGTCGGCAAGGGCGCGGAGACGTTTTTTTCCTGTTCCAACACCAGTGCCTTGGCCACGTAGCCCGTCTGGAACGCTTCAAAGATCGGATAGACATCGAGCAGAGCGTCAACACCCTCGGGCGTGAGGCCCAGCACTTCGCCGTCTGCGTCGCCCACACCTTCCCAGGCAATCATTGCCCGCCGCCCCAGCGCCTTGGCAAAGACCAGCGCGCGGTCCTCGTTGCTGGCGTCTTCGGGCAGGGTCTCGACCGTGATATCGCTGCGGGTGGACACCATCAGTGCCGTGGTCAGCGGCAGCAGCTGCACCCGGACCCCGGGCGACAGCTCAAGCCAGCGCGGCTTTTTTGACAGATCAAGTTTGAGCATGATCAATAGGCCTCCACATCGTTGACCAGGGTGATCGTGCACATCCGGCCCAAGGTGGCGTCCTTGGCGGCTTGCCAATCGAAGGTGGCCTGCACGCCCTGCGGTCCGCCGATCTCCACGCGCGGGCGCGGCAGATAGACCGAATGCGCTGTGACCGTGAGGCTTTCGCCGCTGGGCAGCAGGTAAGAGAACTCGAGCTCGCAATCGGCGCCGTTGATCGCCTGATCCATCAGCGTATTGTCGGCAAAGCGCACCTCCATGCTGCCCGAAAGGGCGGCCAGAGAGGGATCTGCGCCATCAATCATGCCGTCGGCGCGGATCGTCTCGATGCGGTCGAGGTTGTTGGCGTAGGTGATCTGGGTCGAGACCACATTGCCCAGTGCTACCCCATCGCGCTTGATGGCGCCGTTGAAATGGCCAAAGCGCTGCAGCGCGATCTCTGCTGGCGTTCCAACATTGGTGCTGGTCGCCAAGGTTTCTCCCTGCGCGACCATGGACACCGAGGCCGTCAAAAGCCCCGAGCGCGTCATCTGCCACGACAGCTGATCCGCCACGCAGCCCGCATAGATCGCAAAGCGCGGGATCTCCGGCATGGCGATCTCGATCGAGAGGCTTGGCAGCGTCCAGTTGCCCGAGCGGAATTCGTGGCTGTACGGCGCCTCAGCGCCTGTGGTGATCGGATCTCCGAAGGTCGCCTTCAGCCAAAAGCCGAACGCACGCGCATCAATGGGAACCACCACGTTGCCATCAGCGGTCAGGGCGTCCTTGATCGGCGCAAGCGGATCCCGCCCGTAGCCCAGAAGTTCCGAGTTGAGCAGCGGTTGCTCTGCGCCAAGCGTCGCGCTGGCGAAGGGTATCTTGACGTAGCCAGTTGCAGGCGATGTGCCGTAGGCGGATTCGAACGCAATCGCCATCTGCGCCCGCGCCCCTTGAGCTCGTGCCATGGTGTTCTCCTCAAACTATGGGGTGGGTCAGGCCAGCGGGTCTGACGTTGAATAATGCAGAACGATCGGGATGATCGCGGCCTTCAGGCTGGCCGCACCCTCGACAGGTAAATCCACTGGCTGTGGCGCTTCCGCCTCGATCCAGTCGCAGCGTCCGCCGAGCGTGCGGTCGGCGGCAATCACCGCGCCGATCTGGCCGCAAAGTGCAGCGAAATCCGTGTCGCGGTCTGCGCCCTGAACGATGACTTCAAGCTCGCTGCGATGCTGATAATGATAGGTCAGTGGCGACAGCGTCACCGCAGGATCGCCGGGATCGCCATCGCGCAGGATCAGCAGGCCCGCAGGTGGGATGCGCTCTGGCAGGACCTCGCCGCGTAGCACCGGCACGTGCGGTACCGTGCACAACAGGTCCGCTAGGGCGGTGAGGATGGTTTCTCGGGGAGTCATCCGATCTTTCCTTCTACCCAATTCGCCACAATTGCTCCGGGTATACTCTCTTGCGAAGCCTTCGCATCCCGCGCCAGATCAAGCCGCTTGCGCAGTTTTACCTGCCGCACCAACAGGAAGATTGGCACTGTTGCCTTTCCGCGCCCGGTTTTTGATCTTGAGGCGACGCCAAGTCCGCGATTGTTCAACCTGCCATCTGCCACGAGCAGGCTCGGTCCCCGCCTGCGATAGACAAACCGCAGCCGAAGCCCACGCCGTCGTTCCCATTCGCCGGGGGTGATCCGGCCACCGCGCGCGCCCTTGCCTGCCGCTTCTGTCGGGATCGCCAACCAAAAGCCGTTCTTTGAGCGGATCAGGGGCCCGGTGTCATGTGCGCCGATGATCACGGGCGCTTTTGACCACACAAGTGCTGCGGCATCGATGCTCTCACCAACCTTCGGATAGGTCTGGCTGCGGATCGAATTGCCGAGCCGCCGTCCCAGCCCCGCTTGCGTAATCTGCCCGCGCCAGTCTGATTTAAGCTGTGCCCCGGCCGCGCGCATCGCCGCTGTGACCGCCTTTTCGCCTGCTTTGATTTCGGCTGCCATAATCGCGGCCAGGTTAGGGGAGATGGTAATGTTGAGTTTCATGCTGGTCTCAAATCTATGGTCCAGACAAGTCGCTCGCGATCGCGCACAGGCTCGCCCTGAATAAGGAAGGCCTCCGCGTCGATCTCAATGCGGTCGCCCGCACGTGGGTTTGGGACTTCGGCAACGCGCAGGTCAATGCGCGTGCTGTCTGACCAAAGTCGTGCCGCGCCAAACTCGGTGATCTCATCCGCGCGGCGTGTGACCACACGGATGAGGATCTGAGTGCCGCCTTGGGCGATATAGACCGCGTCCCGGGCGATGTGCGGATCGCGGAAGATCCCGTCGATTGCGATAGCGAAGGCAGAGGTCATGCGGTGCCTCAGTTGCCAGAGTGCAGGCGGATCGCCATGCGGGGCCGCTTGTTGACCGGCAAGATTGAGCTTTCGGTCATCAGATCGATCCAGCGCCCCTTGGCGTCGATCATTTGGCGGGCATAGAGCGGCAGGCCGATGGTATTGGCGGTCTCCAGAAGGTTGGCAGGCCCGCCATAGGTGGTAAAGGTATCAAATGTGCCCAAAGGGAACGCGATGCCTTCACCTGTGGGGATCAACCGCTCGGAGGTGCCGTTCGAGAGGGTGACGGAACCATTGTATTCCTCAAAGAGAATGCCAGCAAAAGGAAAGGCTCGTCGCATGTCCTCGCGCAGCGGTTGACCGCCGGTGGCCGAGAAAAACTTGTAGGCCTCTTCGGTCTTGGGGTGACTGATCAGCTTGTCGAAGAATTCCGAGCTGACCAGCGCATGCGCGGTGGTCATGGTCTCACCCAGCAGGGTGTCTTCCATCGCGCGCAGCACGTTGCGGACTTTGCCCTGCACGTTTGTGCCAGCAGTGCCAAAGACAAAGTCGATTGAGATCTTCTCAAGGCCGAACTCAGAAAAGTAGTCGTAAAGCGTGGTGCCAGCGCCGTCCTTCACGATACCGCGAAGGGCGTTCATCTCCATATATTCGCGGGTCTGGGCATGTTTGCGGCGCATGAGCGTGAGTTTGCGGTTCATCACCTCGACCAGCGGATCGGCAGCGTCCGATAGGCCGAGCGCTGGCATGCCCTGAACATCAGCAGGCAGGATCACATCGTCATGCGGGATCCAGGGCAAGGCGAAAGAGCGCATTGAGCGCGCCTCGCGGTTGCCCACCGTTGCAGGTGCGCCCAGCGGGACGGACGGCAGGAGGCTCAACACACCTTCGCGCTGCTCGATGACAATTGAGCGCTGTGTGACGCCTTCAAAGCGGAAGAGGCCGATCTGGCCAAGACGGGTGTAGAGGTTGGGCAGGATATTGATCGCCTGCGTCATCTCGGCGAGCGAATAGCCGCCCGTGTCAAACGGGTTGCGGGTGATTGTCATGGAAAACTCCGGGGGAATGAGGGCGAGGAAAGGCGGGCGGGTTGATCAGGCGCTATCGCGCGGAATGATGCCCAGCGCTGCGAGCTGGCCGTGTTTGGTCGCTGTTTTGGCTGAATCATCGACGGTGGTGTCAAAAACGAGGGCGGCTTTGGAAACGATGGCGGGGCCGCGTATGATGATAAGACCGGTGTTATCAGCGCCAGACGCATCGACCGGGTAGAGTAGCATGGCAGCTGCTGTTTGCGCGCCATCCGTGCCGCCCGAGGTCGCCAGTTTGTATTTGCCGCTGGCGGTGATGCGGCCCAGCACAGCACCCACGGGATAGGCGGTCCCAGCCAGCAGGGTGACGGTTTCTCGGGTATAGTTTGGGTTCAGCTCATATTTGAGGATATCGCCCAGGCTGGGCGGTTGGGTCAGGACAGTCATGTCGGGGATCCTTCTGGGGATGGAGGAATAAGCAATTCACCGCTGGGCAGGAGCGGCGGAATTTTAGGACGGCCGTGGGAGTATGACGGCTGTGGAACCGCTTAGCGTTTTGCGCCAGAAGCCGCGGCGCGTTTAGCTGCCGCAACAATAGGGCTTTCGCTGTTTGGAGACGCCGCCGGAGCGGGGGCTGTTGCCACCACATCCCGCGCATCGGCTGCCGCCGCCGCGTGCTCCAACACTGAACGGCGCAGCGCCGCAGGCGTGGTGCCTTCCCTCAGGGCTTTTGCCGCGTCGATGGCAATGCCGAGGCGTCCCGCTTGCGCTGCGATCTCGGTGATCTCTGCTGCTTCATGGCGAAGCTGTGCGGAAAGTTCCGCGCGCATGGATGTCTGGAGGGCGGAGGTGGGGTCAGCCTTTGGTGATCCCGAGGCTGCGGGAGGTGTGGGAGCAAATGCAGCAGCAGGCGGCGCTTCGGGATCTGTGCCGCTATTTTCGGCAATATCGCTCTGCGTTTGGCCGTCTTGCGCGTCATCGGGGTTTGGTTCGGTTTGTGGCAAGGTGTCGTTGCTCATGAGAGGATCCTTTCGGGATTGAATTTGGGCCTTGGAGGCCACGTGGGATGGGACAGATGCGCGGATCGGGGACAAGCTTTGTCGAAAGGCGGCAAAGCCGCGCTGCATATCGATGACTTCGTCGGCAAGACCTGCTGCCACAGCTTCGGTCCCGCGAAAGCTGGCGGCCTCAGTGGCGAGTGCAGCCTCCTGGTTAAGTCGCACGCCCCGTCCTGCGGCCACCGTTTCTGCAAAGAGGAACCGCAACACATCGATTTCGCGCTGAATGTCGCTCTGCACAGTGGCTGGAAGCGGCTCATAGGGATTGGCGTCAACTTTGTGCCGCCCTGAATGGACCAGCGTCACACGAATACCCTTTTGATCCAGCTGACCGCTGAGATCAGCGTGCATGACTACGACACCGATACTGCCGACAGCCCCGGTGCGGGGCAGCAAGATGCGGTCGGCCTGGCTGGCCAGCGCATAGCCCGCCGAAAAGGCGTGTTCAGCCACAAACGCCCAGACGGGTTTGCTGGCGCGAATTGCACAAATGCGATCTGCAAGGTCAAATACCCCCGCAACTTCACCCCCAAAACTATCAATTTCCAACGCAAGGCCGCGCACGGACGGGTCGCTTGCTGCCGCGTCAATCTGTGCTGCAATCCCCTCATAGCTGGTCTGGCCAGAGGACTGGCCGATCCAGCCCCCGCGGTGGATCAGCACGCCTGCAATCTGGATTACAGCAATGCCGTCGAGCACAGGATAGGGCGTCTCACCATGTTGGGGGTAATCGTCCAGCAGCCCACCAGCCAAAATGCTGGCGCGGGCTGTTGGCATGGGGGCGCTTTCCAACGCGAGGCCTTGATCCAGCGTCTCGACCTGGCGCCCGAGGATGCGCGGCCCAAGGCCGGACAGAAACGCCATGGCTTTGGAAGGCTCAACCAGCAGCGGCGTATTGAAGGCGCGTGCAGCAATGCGGGCATGCAGCATCAGGTCTAGTCCTCATTGTTGCGCGAAGGGTCTTCCGCGTCATAGGTTTCATCTGCTGGGTCTTTATCGCCGTCTTGGTCCCCGTCCTGTGCAGGGCCCGGCAAAGCCTGCACACCTTGCGCGGGCGAGCCGGGGCGGCGGAAGTCCAGGCCGAGTAATCGCTCGCGTGCGCGCTCAGCCGCGATCTCGCGGTCGACTTGTTCCGCGTCATAGCCACGCTCGGCGATGGCCTGCGTGCGTGATTTGAGACCTGCCTCGATCTGGGCAATCTCGGCATTGGCATCCTTCAGGGGGTCGACCCAATCCCACTTGGTGGGTAGCCAGTTGGCCGCAAGCAACCGCGACCGGTCGACCTCATAGCCGGGAAGGTCCAATGCGCCGGACATTACGGCGACATCCATCCAGCGCGCATAAATCGGTCGGCACAGCTGATAGACCATCACCGAGTGCTGCCAGGCCGAGACGCGGCGTCTAAATTCTATCAGCGCCAAGCGCGAGTTCGAGAAGTTACCTTTCACCATGTCATTCGTCAGATAAGGATAAGGAATGCCCAGCGCCGAGGCGACCTGCAGCAGCGTGCGGTATTGGAACGGCTCGTAAGTCGCCCCTGAATCCGCAGGTTGGCCCACGGTCACATCCTCGCCCGGATCCAGACGCACGATTTGGCCTGGGCTGATCTCGAACCCGCCCAACATGTCGTCATCTTCAGATGGCAGCAGGGGATTTTCTGGGGCGGGGGAGGTCACAAACATCGCATACATTGCCGCGACCTTTTTGCGGTCGAGCTCGGCATCATCATATTGATCGAGCAGAAACAGCTTTACGATGGCCGGCGCCAGCTTTGAGACCCCGCGCAGCTGTCCTGCCTCCACCGGGTCGATGACATGGATTACCTCTGAGGCGGGCACGCGGACCATTTCTCCAGCCAGCCCCGGATCAGTGCTGTCGCCGGGGTGCCGCCGGAGAAAGTGATAAGCCACACGGCGTCCAACCCGGTCGAACTCGATCCCCTGACGGATAGCATGGCCATTGCCAGCCACCCCCGTCTGATGCAGCGGCAACATCTCGGCGGGCAACATCTGTAATTGTAGTGGTACGGAAAGCCCATCGTTCGTGCGGCGCGGCCTGATCCGGAAGAAAACCTCACCGGCCAGAAACACCTCACGCGCCGCACGCCGCTGCAGCCCATAGAAATCAGTCAGACCTTCGCTGTCAGCCTCATCGGTCCAGGCCAACCAAAGGCGCTGCAGCTCTTCTTTGTGCGCCGCGTCTGCAATTTGCGAGATTGGTTTGATCCCGTCGCCCACGGTATTTGCAGCCCAGCTTTCAACGGCATTGGCCGCATAGCCATTGTTGCGCACCAACCAGCGGGCGCGTGCCGTGATATCGGGTCCTGACGCCGCAATCAGCGCATTCACATGCGCGCGCGTCGCCTGGAACCCGCGCAGACGGCGATGATGCTGGCCAGCATCAAAACCACCGACAAAGGCCCCGAGGCGCTGCCGCCAGTTCATCACAGGTCCTTCACGGCATGAGGGTGAGAGATCCGCCCAGCGCCGCGCTCGGCCTTTGCAATGCGCCGTTCGATATCAAAGACAGCAGCCGCCAATTCAGCATCGGTGCCATAGGTCAGGGTTTTGCCATCATAGCTTACGGAGCGCGTGCCGCTGTAGCGCGCCGCTAGCAACGCGCTGTGGCGGGATTTGAGATCATCGAGGGTCATTGAGTACTCGCTATTCCATGTATTTGGGCGTGCTTACCCGCCAACCGCGCTTGCGCGGGGCGGCAATCCTTCCGGCTTGAGGCTCGGACGGTCTGTCAGTGTCGGCTTTGGCAGCAGCCGTGATCGTCTCCACCCCGGCTTGTTTTTCGAGCTGCCGCCACATCCGTTCATCGAAGCGGTCAGCACCGAGGATCCAGGCGGCGGCGCGGGCATAGACGCGGGTATCGAGCGCCTCATTGCGCTCGCGCATCTTTTGCCATTCCTGGCGCGCGTAGCCCCGCTTGTTACGGATTGTGACGAGCTGCTCGGCCACCAGCTGCTTTAGCCATTCGCTGTCAGCCCAGTCTGGCAGGTGGATCGTGCCCGCTGGATTTGACACGCCACTGGCACGGTCTACATCGCTCGGCCGTTCCAGCCGCAGATAGCGATAGGTCTCCGCCTTGAAGGTCGCCGTGGCCACTGTCCAAAGCCGCGCACCACGTTTGAGCTTTCGTCCGTTCACGGTCGCATCAACAAAGGTTGGCCCAGAGACCGGCGTGGTTCGGTTGAATCCCTCCAAGCCTTTGACGGGGGCCACCTGTGCGATGCCTTGGATGCGAGCCCATGCGTAGACGGCAGCCGTCTCATACCCTGTGTCGATGGCTAACTTTGCTAGGGGCATGACCGCGCCGTGTTCATGAACCCATGTCTGGCCAAGAAGGGCCGTCAGCTGGTTCCAGCAGGCCGGATCATCCGGCCCGCCCGGGATCACGATGTGATCGACAAGCCAGCTTTCGAGGCCCCGACCCCACGCCCAGACATCGACTTCGATGCGGTCTTTCTGCACGTCAGCCCCTGCTGTCAGGAACAGCCCGCGTGCAGGGATCTGGGCCACAAACGTCTCACGGCGATCCGCGAGGCGCTGCCATTCCGGCGCATCGCCACTCTCGACCCACGTTTCGCCCAGCAGCGTGTTGCGCGCCGCGCGCAGCATTTCGTCCGAGCCTTGGGCTGCCAGCCAGTCACGGGCGATCTGTTCCCAGCTTTTCCAGCCAATCGGCGAATAAAGCGCTGAGAGGTGAAAGCCGATCGCGTTCGGGTTGGCGGAAACCGCCGTTGCACGCCATTCACCCTTGGCCAGCATCGAGGTCTTATGATGCTCTGCGATAGGCTTCTCGCAGCCTGCGCAATGATACATGGCCGTTTCCGGCTGCCCCTTGTCCCAGCGCAGCCGCTCGAACTGCAGCCATTGCCGATGGTCGCAATGCGGGCAGGGCACAAAATAACGCCGCTGATCACTGGCCTCGAACTCCCGCTCGATCCGGCTAAGGCCCCGAATGGTTGGGGTCGAGACCATGAACACCTTGCGGCGATGCGCAAAGGTCGTCGTGCGGGCCTCTGCCAGCGTGACCGGATCGCCTTCTTCGTCAGCGGAGGCTGGATAGGCGTCAACCTCGTCCAGAAACACATAACGCGCGGGCATCGAGCGCAGGCCAGTCGCGGAGTTCGCCCCGGTCAGCACCAAGATGCCACCTGGGAATTCCTTGGACAGCATCGAATTGCCTGCGTCCCGTGAGCGGGCTGGGCTCACCTTCTCCCGCAGCGCCGGGCTGTCCTCAATGAGCGGATCAATCCGTCCACGCGATGTGCGTTTTGCCATCTCCAGGGTCGGCAGCACCGCCAGCATCGGCCCCGGCGCGTGGTGAATGACAAAGCCGATCCAGTTGTTGCCTGCCTCGGTGGCGCCGACCTGTGCGGCTTTCATGAAGGTGATCCGCTGCGCCGGGTGGCACGGCGACAGCGCGTCCATGATCTCGCGCAGATAGGGCGTGCGCGCCGTGCGATATTGCCCGGGTTCCGCACTGGCCCGTGACGACAGCTTGCGATGCGCATCTGCCCATTCCGAGACTGTCAGATCCGGATCGGGCCGGATCCCGCGCCGCCAGAGGCGTAGCATGTCCTCAGCGCCGTCAAAGCCAAGGTCGAGCCCCTCGGTTAGGTCGCCGTCGTTCAGGCTGTGATCATGATCGCCCTCATGCAAGCGAGACCCTGAGGTCTGCGAGGGCGTTGAGCTGCTCTCGGACATGGGTTTCCAGCACCCTTTGCAGGATCGCAGTTTCGATCGTCACGGGTGCTCCCGATGCCTTCTCCATCTCTGCGGACAATTGCGCAGCCATCAGGGCTGCTACGCGGGTGGGCCAGGTGACCCAGACATCCCGCTCTTGCCTGGCCAGGCGAAACACCAGCGCCTCTGCCCGGGCGCGGTCGACCAGCGTCCCCTTTTTCTTTTGGAGTGACAGCTGGCGTTCCTGCGCTTGGTAGACCGTCAGGGCCGTGCGCGCTTTTAGATAGGACGTGCTGTCGCCCGGGCCGGAAACCCCGCTGCTGCCGATTGCTGCGCTATCGCTGCCACTGGCAATCCCGCCTCGTGACCGCATCTGCTGATCGGGGTCTGTCATGGACCCGCGCCGTGCATCCGAGGCAGCAGCATTGATCGAACCGTCCTGAAACAGGACGAGCCGCCTGGTCTTGCGTGCCTTTTGCACGGCCCCGCGCGAGAGCCTGGAATGGTCGGCATAGGCGCGTTCAGACATACCTTCCATGGCGCTTTGAATATCCTTAACATATTGGAACTAAATGAGAATAACGATCTTATTCAGTTGATTACACTCCCACATAGAGCGACTCTGGGTGCAGGAAAACGATGCAACTCAGCCCCGGAGACAACGCCATGACCACGAAGACCACCACCCTCGCCAAAGCCCCCAGCGAAGCCCTGCTGCTGGAGATCGCAGCGAAGCATTTCCACACCGTCGAGACGCTGGAAACCCGCAACCGCGACCGCCTTGACTTCCATGATGTCGCCGTCTGGTCCATCCGCGCGGCGCTCGAGGAGGCTTTTGAGGCTGGACACCGCGCCACTTGAATCCCCACACGCCCACACCCCACTCCTGAAAGGACACGCACATGGCCATCGCCACCACTTCTGACACGACACGCATTTTCATCGACCGCAGCCGCTTCACTCAGGCCATGACCGTGCCCGCGCTGCAGGGCCATTTCAACGACATCAGCCTGAACGCTGAGGTCTTCGAGATGGCGGGCCGGATCGGGATCGACTGCCTGACGATCGAGCTGGCCGATGTTGTCTCCGTCCTAAAACAGCACGGATTCATTTGAGCCCGCGCAAACACCGCAACAAGGAGACAGTCATGAGCACGCGCGCGCAGATCGCCATCGAGATCGGACCCGGAGAATGGGCCCACATTTATTGTCACTTTGACGGCTACCCTGCCCATATGCTCCCAGCGCTGGCCCGCTGGGTGCCCGAGGACATCCTCGCGGCGAAGGAAATCCGGCAAGTGCGTGCGGACGCGCTGGACTGCTTTGATCGGCCCCGCGACCCAGTGATCCTGCAGCGCCCGACCTGTCAGCTCTGCCACCTCTACGTCTGGCGGGACGGGGGATGGATTGAACTCAACCCTGAAGCCCACGCCCCCGAAGGCGCAGCCCAATGACCAATCCCTCCCTGAACTGCCTGTCCGAAGACCACGGAGCCACCACTATGACCACGCACCCCATTCTACCCAGCCGCAACGAGGATTACGGGTTCTTCCGGGCCCTGACTGTTTGCCCGCATCGCGACCGCCGCAGCGCGGAGGTCTGGACGCTCGCCTTGCGCCTGATCGCTGATGCCATTGGCGTCGACAGCGTGGATGAGATGATCGGCATCCGTGATTTCCTCGACAGCCGCATGGGTCGCCACTTCGCCGACGATGTGGTCGGCAACATGACTGGCTGCAACATCGATACCGAGACTGCGATCGCATCTGCGATCCGCCGCTGGCAGGACTGGCGTATCAGCCGCAAGATCGAGCGCTGCGACGGGATCCCCGCAGGGCTGCCCTACTTGACGGGTTGGGTGCAGCATTTCGCCATCGCCTCAGCCATGGCCGAAAGCGACTGACCCAGAACCCGACCCCGACATGCCCATGACGACAGGAGGCCCAGATGCCCAAACTCACCGACACCCAGACCATCATCCTCAGCCGCGCCGCAACGCGTCCTGACAATCTGGCCATGCCGCTGCCCAAGGGGTTGCATGGGGCGGCCGCACAAAAGGCGGTGACCGCGATGATCACACGCGGCTGGCTCGAAGAGGTCGAGGCCAACCTTCGGCGCGGCGAGCCGCTTTGGCGCGAAACAGGCGATGGCCACGGCACCACGCTGGTTGCGACAGAAGCTGGCCTTGCCGCGATCGGGATAGAGCCGGCGGTGGCGACCACCATGAACAATCTGCGCAAGTCCAGACTGGACCTGGCCTCTGCGCCGAAGGATGAAGCTGAAGCGTTGACTGATCCTGTCACGCCCAAGCCGATCGCTATCCGCGCTGGCACCAAGCAGGCGAAGATCATCGCGCTCATTCAGCGGTCCGAAGGCGTCTCGATCAGCGAAATCGTTGAGGTGACCGGCTGGGCTGCACATTCTGCCAGAGGCATGATCTCGGGCGGGTTGAAGAAGAAGCTTGGACTGCCGATCATCTCCGAAAAGGTTGATCAGCGGGGCACCGTGTATAAACTTGATGTGGCCTGACCTCGGCCATTACCTCAAACGCGCGAACAACCTGCGCAGCGCGTAGCTGCGCAGCAGGGATATCCCCACAAAAACTGCGCCCAGCGCCAGATTGTCACCAAGGCTCGTGTGCAAGCCGAACCATGGGAACACGATGATCTGCGTCGCAAGCGCCAGGGCATAGCCCACCACCACATTGGTGAAAGCCTCAATTAGTGATAGGCGGCGAGACTGCATCACGTGGTCAGCCGTTGCGATTTGAGTGTCCCGAAGGTCTCTCCACTTTC
>Ga0209702_10004201_pt1 | contig 21310 bp, 25 predicted proteins | sample FRY01_FD_187210 | JGI IMG/M metagenome (GOLD analysis project Ga0209702, IMG submission 187210) | Freshwater microbial communities from Lake Fryxell liftoff mats and glacier meltwater in Antarctica - FRY-01 (SPAdes) (version 2) | ecosystem: Environmental > Aquatic > Freshwater > Ice > Glacier... | reverse complement strand
TTCCGAACGGTCCATCACGACCCAGCTGCTTGCGATCCAACCGCCGCCACTGCCCGCCATAAATGGAGTGGCGGGCAGTGGCTCCCTAATACCCCAAGAGCCGCGTTCAGGATAAGACAAGCTGCGGATGAACACGGTACCGGTGAAGGGTTGGCTGCCATCAAGGTCCGGATGGATTTGATCAACGGCGGTGCACGGTTTCAACACATCCCTGATGTAGGGGGGCAAAACGCCCGCTTCGTAGCATCTCTGTTTTTTTCCAATGAGAAAAAGTAGCTACCGGTTCCGGTAACGCGCAATAACCCAATCCATCTGCCCCTTTAACACCTCACGATCCGGGTCCTGGACAATCGCACCTCCTTGCTCGCTCAGCTGCTTACCGACGTCTATATATGCCGCCAGCAAGGATATCTCTGCACCCTCCACTCCTCTGGGGCGTCTGGTACCCGACAAAACGTTGGCGAAGTGTTTTGTGAAGGCACTGTGTTCTCCGTCAAGTGCGACATGCGCAGGCGCGTTATCGGAAGCAGAATAAATGACCGACATGGATCGCGCCAATTGCGAGTTATCAGCGCTGAGGCGCTTGGAATACTCGTAGTCCCCCGAGGTCGACTTGAGTTGTGCCGTCTCGCTGGGATTGTCGATGATGCGGCAGGTATCTAAGATCAAAACGCTGTGCTTGGCATCGGATTTGTTCATCCGATCGGTCAGCGCCCCGATATCGAATTCCTCCCCGTTGCGCAGCATGAGGAACGTGCCAATGTCACCTTCAATTTTCATGCCGTGGCCGCTGTAGTAGACCATCAGATGGTCATCTGCATCCATGGACCGCACGATCTCTGAAAGGGCGGTGCTAATACTCCGGCCGGTGACCTGCTCGCCTTGCAGCTTGGTGACGCGCCACCGGATATCGGATTCTTTAGCGCAGCTTCCATCAAGGCTACATCGTTGTCGGGCACACCGCCAAGGTAAAACCGGTCCGTTTTGGGTAGATCGTAGCCCGGCGCCCCCTGCGTCGTATCCGCCAGTCCGATCAACAGCGCGTGCCAATCGTCGCGCGCAAGCGCTTCCTGCGCTTCACCAACGCAGTTGAAACGGGTTAGACGGGAGGATGACAACACCCGCACTGCGTCCTTTTCGTAATAGTGGTAAGCGGAAGAATTAGGATCCTGGCCATGACCCAAGGCACGACGGATGTAGGACTCCATTCTGCCCATTTCAGCGGAGCATTGACCACTTACCATCATTTGGACAGCGGACCATGTCTGCGCCTCCAGTAGCGGCCCTTCGAGAAGGTTCAGGTTGCCTATACGCCGCGCACCAACTTCTTCGTTCCAAATCCGCTCCATCGCGTCGGCGAGGTCCGGTAAAGTTCCATTCGCAAAATGATCAAGAAATTCAGCATACCACGCAAACTCGGCTTGCCTTAAGCGCCAACTTCCATTGCTATCGATCCCGTCCAAAATGAACATCCGCAGGCTCTCGTCATCGGCCTGTGTATTCCACTTGATAGATGTCTCATTCAGACGGCTACGGATGAGGGGAAGGTAGAAGGCATTGAAATCGGTTGCTGCTGCTTTGATGTCGCTCTTTGCCGCATAGTCGTCCGAGAGGACCGCAATTAAGGACAACTGCGGTCCATAGAAGCTCATCCGCGTCATAAATTGTTCGCCGTCTTGCCTCGCAGCAAGGCGTGTGACCTCGGATTTCAACGCCTCCGGTTGATCCAGTACGAAATCGACCGCAGCTTGATACTGCGTGAGGCAGGCCTCATCGCAGCTGGCATCATCAAGAAGAATCACTAACGAATGCAGTGTATCCAGCATATTCATCACTCGAAAATTACTATCTGATACAGGGATCTCTTCGATCTTTTTGGTCAAGCGCGTAATACGGTCCGCAGGCACTTCAAAATCGTTCGAATCGAGAATGTCAGGGACTCGTTTTGCCATCTCCTGAGCCAACCTAAATTGGCCTGTCCGCTTGCGCTGATCAGCACCGATCCGGATAAACTTGGCGTAGATATACTCACTCCAGAACGCTTCATAAAATGCGCGGTTCTCTACTTGCAGATCGGCATAGCGCCCCAATGCCGCACCGTCCTCGACCGTCAAAATGTCGGTATCAATCATCAGCTGATAATACTCTGGCAGCATTAGGGCGAGCACTTGTTCATCCGACTCGTAGTCAGAGATAATCGTGTTCAGGGCTACCGTCGGGATGTCATCGTACGCGTCAAACCGAGAAATCACGACCTTATCCAAGGATTGCAACTGGATAATTGGAAGGTAGGTGTTGCGCATCTCATCAGGCGCAGTTTCAAAACGCTCTTTGATCTGCATCTGATGCCACTCAAGAAGGTGTTTCTGATTCAGGTTCTTGATTTCACCCTGATATTTCTTCTCTAACGCCACCAATTTTTCTCGTTCCGTTTCCAGAATGTCGTACAATCGGTCAACCTGAGCCTCAGTCATCGAAGGGATGATGTCGAACCAGTACTGGCGCTCTTCATCGTCCATCGACTCGGTTACGAGTATCAGTGCAATCAACTCGGGATACTGCGCTTTACTCTGATCATTGACAGTAAACTCTACACCGTCCTTGGTGATGCTTTCCGCGACAGAGGCCAGCGGTGCGAAGGCGATTGCAAAGCAAATAAGCACACGTAACGCCAGTGGTTTCAGCATTTTAGTGCTCCATTTCAGTTTATTGGATGGTCAGAAAGGCTTGAATATCAAATGGGGCTGTATTGGTGATCGTGATCACGGTGGTGGATACCCGGCGGTGGTCCCATTCACACCTGTATCCCCCCGGCCGCAACGAATCCGAAGGGCAGATAACGTGGCCCCAATCGCCAGAAAACTGCACCTCCAGATGCTCTGTATCTTCGATCTGCTCCAACACGATAAAGGCAAGGCCCCCTGTCATGGGCTCCATTTCTACGCGTTTTGTGAACACACCGTCACCAGGCAAGGTTACAGATAGCTTGACAATGCTGTCCCCCTTCACGCCCTTACGCGCGGTCCCGGGCATCCGAAGGTCCGGGATCTGCTCCGCTGGGAACCCGCCCAGTTCCGCTTTGATCCACTCTATCAGAACCGACGTTTCGCCAAAATGTGGGGCCAGCAGGCGCGCGGCAGAAGCATAGAGCACAGGATCCTGACGGATGCGGGCTGCAAAGAACACGTCATGGGCAAGTGCAATGTCTCGCTTGGCGTCCATGTGTTGCGCTTGCGCCGAGGCGGAAAACACACTCAACACCATTGCCGCTGCGACACCGCCTATCGCGGCAATGCCTTTGATCCTTAACGCTTGAAACATCACTGCCACTCCTTCTGTCGGACCCTACCGCCTAAGGTGTTGAACGGTCAACAATACACCCCGTCTCGTTGTTCAATTTCGATCGCAACCCGATGACACAGATGGTCATTCAGCCCCCCTGACTCCGGATGAGCGGAACGCTTGGTTAAGGCATGATTAACGCACACCCAGAGCCACCAGAGGAGAGCTGTCCATGTCAGACCAAAGCCACACAACCCCGCCACCAAGCGAGCCAAGCGCGTGGTTGCACCGCATGATCGCCGCCGAAAAGGAAGGCTTGGACGTTCCGTACATCTGCGAACGCATTGAAACGATGGTTGACGCAGAAATAGATATCGAAATGCGCCGCCAGATGCGCCGCCGCCGCGCCATCCTCGCCAACATCGCCCCCTATCTGATCGAAAACGATAGCGATCAGCACCCCCCCGCTTGGTATACACCAGACGTTTAATTTCGAAAGGAAGTAGTATGTCCAATCCCGAACAAGCAATGGGCTATTCGCGCCGCTCCCATGAACAAATCATGCTCCAGAATGAAAACTGGGGAACCTATATCGGTGCAGATGCTGTCATCGGTGCCGCCAGCGCCTACGGCGAGGTGGTCAACCTTAACCCACTCAACCGCGCTTACTTTACTGATAACTTTAATAACGTCGACACGTTGAATGAATTTTCCACCACGATGCTTTCAATCGTCTTGGCTGGGATCCTAGGCCTTTTACTCCACCTCGCGATCAAGCGGCTGGGAAAGACGTTCGAACACCGCCTATGGATCACCGCCGGTCTGATGGTCATCCCTGTGGTGCTTTCGGTGCCGTTCATCATTAATGCAAACGAGGCAGGCGCGGGGGCGATGTCTGAAGAACACGCCGCTGCATCGACCGGAACCATGCTGGCGGTCTATGCCAGGGCTCCAATCGTTCTGCTCATGGCTCTTGCCACGGCCTTTGCTGTGCTCCTCATCGAAGAAGGGTGGAAAAAGCGTACCGTATACTTCGGGGCAAAACGTGCTGTCCTCAAAATCGATGAGGGCTACGAGCAATTCGATGACGGGCTGATGACCGAAAAAACACGCGAACGCCGTCGCGACACCATCCGTCGACGCGCGAAGGAAAGCTTTGCAGAAGGCCTTTCGCTCAGTGAAAAACTAAGAGGCCGATCCGAAACTAATCACGCAAAATCAATGTGTTGCGTTTAACCAACGCATCGAAATGCCATCATGGCAGACAAGATCGGCGGCCCAAACATCTGATTTTTTTGGGTTTGGGTGAAGGGCGACCAGCAAACGTTGCGCAGCGCATCAAATGCCATGTGTCTGAAATTGTTGCGTTAGTTTCGAATCAGACTCTAAGAGCCGATCGCGGTGCCGCGCTGGCCAAGGGGGAGATCTTGGGCGGTCAAGACTTCATCGAGGGTATCGACGCTGATCTCGGAAAGGGCCTCAAGCAATACCACCCAGACATGCAGAATCTGATCCGTACAACCACTCCAGCCAGCATCGACATGGCGATGATTGCAGACGGTACACCCAACTTGGCCCAGGCCGAAAAGAACATTTTGATGGATCATCTCTCAAGGCACCGGATCGCCTATTCTCAACACAGCATCTTTTTGGCGCTGAAGAATCAGCCAAGGAGTTTTCTATGACCAAGACCATCAAGACAATTATCTCCGGCCTCATGCTTGCAGCTGCTGTCGCCGCGCCAGTCAACGCCGGCGACGCAACACGCCAGACTTTTGTGTTCATGGCCGACGCTGCGAGTGACAACCCAGCCCTGGACACCAGTATCGCCGAGCGCCTCGCCAACAAGGTTCTGATTGATGCGCGTTCCAAAGGCTTCAATTATGGGGACCAAGTCATCCTCATGAGCGAACCCGGCGGCAACAACGCGTGGGACCAGCGTTTCACGATACTCAAATCTCAGAATACTCACCCTGAGCAGTTGGCATCGTTCTTGACCCGTAAGCTGGGAGAATTGTCCAGAGGCCGCCTGCACGACAACAGCCCGGTAATGTGGGCACTCGAATCTGCCGGGCAAACACTCGACTGCACCAAGGAAGAGACCTTCGTATACGTCTTCCTCAATGGAGCGTCTGCCGGCAACGCAACAGACAAGGGCTTTGGCGGCGACGGGACATCGCCTGAGGTACTTAAATCATGCAACTTGGTTTGGGTAGGACTATCGATTAACAGCGCGGACCTCAGCCCTAAGGCACGCCGCGGTCTGATCCCGTTTTTCCAGGTGGTCGCAACAAACGCAGGGGCCAGCCATGCAAGCATCCAATAATCTCTTGGAGTACCAAGCCACGGGGCCGCGCTTGCGGCCTCGTCGGTTGGACCCCGCGAAGTGGAACCGCTGGCCGCTAGAGTTACAGATCGGTTCCTCCCTTGCCCTCGCCATGGCTGTAATCGCACTGGCCTACCTCGTATTCCCGAACCCTGCCGAATGGGGCAAACGGTACCTACTTGTCAGCAGTCATGAGGGCTTTCACGGGATCGTCGGGTTCTTAACTGGTGGGACACTCCACAATATCGACTTACGTGCGGATGGGTCGGGACTGGCCATCGTGTCAGGCCACCACCTCGCTGCCACCGCCGCTGCTGGAGCGCTGTTCCCGGTTCTACTGGGGGCTATCTTAGTGGTGCTTGGGGTCACACGGATGTGGATGCCCTTTATGCTGATGTTTGTCTCGCTGCCGCTGTTTTGGTTGGGCTACGAACACCGCCATATCATTGAGGTCCAGACCGCGTTGTGGGCGTGGGGAGGCATCGCGATCCTCACTGCCTGGTTCTGTCCGTATCACACAGTCCGCAGAGGGATGGTGATCTTGATCGGCGCTGCGCTTTTAATCGGTTCATACGACGCACTGCCCTACCTCTGGGTTGAATGGGTCGATGGCCCAATGCTGGCACAGGGGCCGCCAATTGGGCCCGGTGCCAGCATTGGGCAAATCCCGTCCGATCTGCGGATCATCGCCGACGAATTCAATCAATCTGGGATCGATGACGTACGTGCACTCATGCTCAGCACCATGGTGGTGATCCTCTTTCTAGCGGCCTGCTCAATCGCACGTTTCATCTTCATCTACCGCCGTTAAACCCGACGAAAGGACCCGACCTATGATACTAAAAACAAGAAATCTTATCCCCGTCCTCGCCCTGCTCGCGACAGGGCAGGGCAATCGCTTTTGGAAATCTGAGAATCAAAAAGGTGAACATAAGAAGAACTTTTTGGCTCTCTCGTTGCGTTCGTAGTCAGGGCTTGATGATTTTCGATCCCGATGCGACCCTACAAAGCCAAAAGCGATTCCCCTGCGCTGCGCTGGGCAGACTGCCGTCGGATCGCGTGATTCTTGTAGGCGATCTTGCGCTGGAACGCGATTGGTACGCGGCCGGACGGTTGGCCGCCTATCTGCCTGCCGACCGATACTTTGGGGCTGACGCATAGCCGGATTGTCTGCGGCGCACGATTCCTTTGCATGCCTGCCTCTGGCCTTTGCATCGCCGTCGCGATAAGGCCTGCAAAACCGCAAGGGGTGTGCTGTGACCGAGATGCAAACCGACTACCGCGATGCGATTTCAAGCGTCGAAGAGATTATCGAAGACGCCCGCAACGGACGGATGTTCATTCTGGTCGATCACGAGGACCGCGAGAACGAAGGCGATCTGGTGATCCCCGCCGAAAAGGCGACACCCGAGGCCGTGAACTTCATGGCGACGCATGGCCGGGGTCTGATCTGTCTGACACTGACAGGCGAGCGGATCGACCAATTGGCGCTGCCATTGATGGCGTCCAAGAACTCCAGCAGGCATGAGACAGCCTTCACCGTGTCGATAGAGGCGCGCGAAGGCGTGTCCACCGGCATTTCGGCCGGGGACCGCGCGCTGACCGTGGCAGTTGCGATCGACCCGACCAAGACCGGGGCTGATATTGCGACGCCTGGCCATGTCTTCCCGCTGCGGGCCCGTGATGGCGGGGTGCTGGTGCGTGCAGGCCATACCGAGGCTGCGATCGACATCAGTCGTCTGGCGGGCCTGAACCCTTCGGGCGTGATCTGCGAAATCATGAACGATAACGGCACGATGGCCCGGCTGCCCGACCTGATCAGCTTTTCACAAAAGCACAACCTGAAAATCGGCACGATTTCCGACCTGATCGCTTATCGCCGTCGCCATGACAATCTGGTGCGGGAACGGTCGGTCAAGCGGGTGCAGTCGGTGTATGGCGGCGAATGGCTGATGCGGATTTTTGCGGACGAGACACAGGGGGCCGAACATGTGATCCTGACCAAGGGCGATCTGTCCGGTGACGGGCCGGTTCTGGTGCGGATGCACGCGCTGAACCCGCTGGAAGATGTGCTGGGGATTGGCGATGGGCATGTGGGTGATCTTCAGGGTGCGATGCGCCTGATCGCCGAGGCAGGGCGCGGCGTGGTTGTGTTGCTGCGCGACACGACAATGAAACTTGTGCAGGAAGGCGAAGTTTCGCCGCAGACCCTGCGGCAGTATGGCCTTGGCGCACAGATCCTGTCCTCGCTTGGCCTGACCCAGATCACGCTGGTGACCAATTCCAAAGCCCCCAAGGTCGTGGGTCTTGATGCCTACGGGCTGTCCATTGTGGGCACCCACCCCATTTCGGAGTAGACGATGGCCGGAACAGAAATCCATTACATCCTGCCGCTGCCGACGTTCGACAAACCGGTAAAGCTGCTGATCGTGGTTGCCCCCTATTATCGCGACATTGCCGATGATCTGATCAGCGGTGCGCACGCCGTGGCTGCGACCTGCGGAGCCGAGGTTGACCTGATCGAGGTGCCGGGCGCGCTGGAAGTGGGGACGGCGATTGGCATAGCCGAGCGGATGGCAAAGTTCGACGGTTATGTAGCACTCGGCTGTGTTATCCGGGGCGAGACGACACATTACGATACGGTGTCAAGCGACAGCAGCCGCGCCTTGTCGCTGCTGGGCCTGCAGGGCGCGTGCATCGGCAACGGCATCCTGACGGTGGAAAACCGCGATCAGGCGGTGGTGCGGGCCGATCCTGCGGGCCAGAACAAGGGGGGCGCGGCTGCGGCTGCGGCCTTGCATCTGATCGCTTTGTCGCGCAAATGGGCGGGCCAGACCAAAGGGATCGGCTTTCGTCCATGACACCTCCCAAACCCGCCAAACCTGACAAACGCCAGATGAAGGCTGCCGCACGACTTTATGCCGTTCAAGCGCTGTTTCAGATGGAGGTGTCTGGCCAGACCGTCGAACAAGTGACGCGCGAGTTCGAGACGCACCGCTTTGGTGCCGTCTATGACGACGACGAGATGGCCGAAGGCGATGTAGACCATTTCCGCAGTCTGGTCAGCCATGCGGTGAACATGCAGGCCAAGATCGACCAGTTGACCGACCGGGCTTTGGTCGCGAAATGGCCGATCGACCGGATCGACCCGGTTCTGCGTGCCCTGTTCCGGGCTGCCGGGGCGGAAATGGCCGAAATGCCGACACCGCCCAAGGTCGTGATCACCGAATATGTCGATGTTGCAAAGGCGTTCTTTCCGGACGGCAAGGAATCGAAGTTCGTCAACGCCGTATTGGACCACATGGCGCACGAGGCGCGGCCCGAAGCGTTCTGATTTTCCCCGCCCCACGATTTCCTGGTCCCATGCGTTCTCTCTTCAGATTATGGCTCTCAGTGCCAAGACTTTGCGGCCCACCCGCGTCTGATGGGATATGATCCCGAACCGAGGTGTCCCATGACCCTTCTGATTATTGCAATTATCGCCGCCCTGACACCCTTTGCCGCAACGGCGGCCGACCATGACTGGTCGTTGATCTTGGTCGACGGCGCAGAGCCCGGCTATCCGGCTACGCTTTCGATGGACCAGCCGGGGCAGGTCTATGGCCGCGCGCCTTGCAATCGTTATTCCGGCTCGATGATCGGCAGCCTGCCTGCCTTCAGGGTCGAGACGGTGATGTCCACGAAAATGGCCTGTTCGGACGGGGAGGCCGAACAGAAGTTTTTCGATCTGCTGAGCCGGATTGATCAAGCCGAACAGGCGGATGGCATGCTTACACTGACGGGAGCGGGGCATGAATTGGTGTTTTCCAGCCTACCCTGAGGCCTGCGTCATAATACCCGTGTCACAAGGGTCATGACCTTGTAAGGTTCGTCATATAAAAGGGGCTTTCATGCCAAAACTCATCCGCCTTTACATCGTGAGCTGCGCCATCGGATTTGCCATCGCTGCGGCTTTTGTGGCTGGGCTGATTGCGCTTGATGTGGCGCATCTGCGGCATCTGGTGTTCGGCTCGTCGATGGGGTGGCTGGCCGCCGGGATGATGGTCGTGTTAAATGGTGTGGTGTTCGCAGGCGTTCAGTTCGCGATTGCGGTCATGCGAATGGCAGAGCCCGACGATGGCCCGCGTGGTGGGCGCAAACGCCCGATCCGGGTCGACCTGACGCCGATCCCGGTTATGGCGACGGCAAAAGCCGCCCGTCAGCGCCGGTAAGGTCGGTTGGGGGAAAGTGGCGGGCCCGCAGCAACCGTGGAGACGTGAATTTCCCGAGAGCCTGAGTGTTCAGGTGGTCGCCAGGTAGCAAGACCAAGATCTTGCCAGAGCCAGCTCCCTCGGAGATGCTTATCGGCCACTGGAAAAGGGTCTCGCACGAGAAGAGCAGCACCCGCCAAGGATCAAGATAGGCCCGGAGATTGGACTTTGCAAGGCTTGCCAAATGTTCACCTTTTGTGCATCATATGCGCATGCTGATGGACCCCCTTTTGCCCCCGATGCCCGGCCAGCGCCTTGCGCGTGGTGTAGCGCGGGCTTTGCGGGGTCTTGATTTCGTCAGCGTCGAAGAACTGGTGACGACACCGGGTCTGCGCGTCGATCTGCTGGCCTTGGGACCTAAGGGCGAGGTGTGGGTAATCGAATGCAAATCGGGACGGGCGGACTATCTGGCCGATCAGAAATGGCAGGGTTATCTGCCTTGGTGCGACAGGTTTTTCTGGGCGGTGGATGCCGCTTTTCCAACCGATCTGTTGCCCGATGGGACAGGATTGATCCTTGCCGATGCCTATGACGCCGAAATCATCCGCATGGGGCCGGATACGCCGCTGGCACCGGCACGAAGGAAGGTCATGGTGCAGAAGTTCGCCCGCCACGCTGCGTTGCGCTTGCAGGGTTACCGCGATCCGGGGGTGGCAGGGCTGATCAACGCCGCTTTGGCCTGACCGTGCCGCCCTTAGTGCCCATCGCTCGGGCGGCTTCGGCGGCGACGCGCAATTCTTCTGCGATCTCGTCGGCTTCGTCGGGGTCGAAATCCAGCGGCAGCTCGACGCCGCCCTCTGCCTCGATGTAAATCCGCACCATGCCAAGGTCGGTCGGGCCGATCTGGATGTTGGCGGCGATGTCGCTTTGCTTGTCGATGCCCATGGCGCGCTCCGTTGGATTGCACGCGGGGGTAGCGCCGAATGGCGGCAGTGGCAAGACTTGACCGCAAGCATTGCGTCAGGGCGGCCGTGGTGTGGGGGCGACCGCGCGGCCTGCGCGATGGGGGTCGGGGCCGGGTCAGGGCGGGTTTCGGCGGTTCCGCTGCGGTCGTTCGGGCAGTATCCGTGTAGCCTCTCAGGGGAAATCGGGCCGCAAGCGGCATAACCGAGGTCTTGCAATCCGCGCGTTCGGGGGTTAAATCGCCCTCGTGTGCCGCGTTAGCTCAGTTGGTTAGAGCACTAGATTGTGGATCTAGGGGTCCCCCGTTCGAGCCGGGGACGTGGTACCACCCTTCCCCTACTGTGCCGCGATGTCCTTGGGATAAACCAGAATCCGCTCTGTCACCGCCGACAGCGCCAGTGCGGCAGCCCCGTGCGCCCACAAAAGATCGCCCCAGGCGTGGATTTCGATCGGGGGCAGCGGACGACCGGTATTGATCGCCAGGTTCTTTATCTCGGCCAAAGTTTCGGCGGCGTAAAGATAGTCATACCGCATCCGGTCACCCGACAAAATGATCAGCGCCGGATCAAACAGGTTGATCACGTTGGACAAACCGACCGCCAGATACCGCCCCGCGCGGCGAAAGATGCTGCGCGCCGTGGCGTTGCCCGCCTTGGCATGTTCATAAAGGCTTTCCAGCAGCACGCTGATCGATTGGCCTTCCTTGTGCCCCCAGTTCAGCGCCGTCGTCGCCTCGCGCGCCAGCGCATAATCGGCGACATACGCCTCCAGACAGCCGCGCTGGCCGCAGCGGCAGAGCGCCCCGTCCAGTTGCACCTTGGTGTGGCCCAACTCCAACCCCAGCCTTTGCGCGCCACGATAAATGCGGTGGTTCATCACAAACCCCATCCCGACGCCGTGTTCGATGGTCACCACCGCGAAATCCGACAGGGCCCGACCCGCGCCGAACCACAACTCGGCCAGCGCCACAAGATTGGCGTCGTTGTCGATGAACACCGGCAGGCCCAACCGAGCTTGGGCGGCCGCCGCCAGTGGCACCGCGCGGTCCAGCAGCACCGAAGACCACAGCACCACCCCTTCTTCGCTGTCCACGAACCCTGGAACCCCGATGCCAACCCCCGAAAGATCAGACCGCGCCAGCCCGGCCTTGCTGCAGACCCGCGTCAGCAGCGTCTCGATAGCTTCCAAAATCCCGATTACCGACATCGATCCCGGTTTGCGCGGGATCACGTCGTCGGCCAGCAACCGCCCCGCGAAATCGACGATGACGGCGGTGTGTTCGCGGTCCGACAGTTTCATCCCGGCGACATAATGCGCCTGCGCCCGCACGCCCAAGGCCACCGCAGGCCGCCCGCGCCCCGGATCGCCGTCACGCGGCGCGCTGACCTCTTCGATCAGGCCGGCGTCGATCAATTCGGCCACGAGGCTGGTGACGGATGCGGGGCTTACCCCCAGATCTTTGGCCAGTTGCACGCGGGGAATCAGTCCTGCTGCCCGCACTTTCTCGAACGCCTGTTGACGAAGCGGACGCAGTGATTCGGAAAACGGCGGAATCAGCGGGCCGACGCCGCGATGCCCGCCCGACCTTGTGTCCGCCGGCACTTTTACTGCCATTACTTTGGTCTCCAAAGAAAATTCAGCGGCATAGGTTTCTTTTAGGGGTGAAAATGCTGCAAAGCAGCAAATTTTTTGCCTGAACTTCGACGAGACAGAGATTTGCCTGCTATTTTTATTTTGACAACTGAAATTATTCGCGGCAATTTTCGCCCTTCCCGGCGAATCTGTCGGGTCGGCCATACGCTGGCCGCATCCATAGGGAGGATCTTATGCGTACTGCAGTTCTCGTCGCCCTTCTGGCGACCACCAGCTTTTCGTCCGCAGCACTGGCCGAAGGCAAAATCATTGGCGTGTCTTGGGCCAGCTTCCAGGAAGAGCGTTGGAAAATCGACGAAGCCGCCATGAAGGCTGCGATCGAGGCCGCAGGCGACACCTATATCTCGGCCGATGCTCAGTCGTCGTCCGCTAAGCAGTTGACCGACATCGAGGCGCTGATCGCGCAGGGCGCAAACGCTCTGATCATCAACGCCTGGGACAAGGATGCCATCGCGCCCGCCATCGAAATCGCCGCTGCCGAAGGCATCCCTGTCGTGGGTTACGACCGCCTGATCGAAGATGAGCGCACCTTCTATCTGACTTTCGACAACATTGGCGTGGGCCGGATCATTGCCGAAACGGTTTCGGCCGCCAAACCCGAAGGCAACTACGCGATCATCAAGGGCGATCCGGGCGATCCAAATGCAGGCTTCCTGTTGCAGGGCATGATGTCGGTCATCCAGCCCGCCGTTGACGCTGGCACCATCAAGATCGTCGGCGAGTCGTTCTCGGACGGCTGGAAGCCGGAAAATGCTCAGAAGAACATGGAGCAGATCCTGACCGCCAACGGCAACGCCGTTGATGCCGTCATGTCTCAAAACGACGGGATGGCCGGTGGTGTGGTCGCGGCCCTGGCGGCGCAGGGTCTGGTGATCCCGGTCGGCGGGCAGGACGGCGACCTGGCCGCGATCAACCGCGTCGCACGCGGTTCGCAGACCGTTTCGGTCTGGAAGGACTCGCGTCAACTGGGCAAGGCCGCTGGTGAAATCGCCGCAGCTCTGGCTGGTGGTGCGGCTTTGGACTCGGTTGCCGGTGCGACCAAGTTCTCTGGCGGTGAGAAGGGCATTGAAATGAATGCCATCCTGTTGGCCCCGACGCCCTTGACCAAAGACAACCTGAACGTCGCAATCGACGCGGGCCACATCTCGAAAGCGCAAGCTTGCGAAGGTGCGATGGCTGGCGTCGTCGGCTGCGAATAAACTTCTGCTCCTGTCGGCGTCGGCCCCCGTTTGGGTCGGCGCCAACCCTGTTCCTGACGCGTCACGGCGCTTCGCCAAGGTCTGCCTCTCCACAACAGAGCAAGCCCGCGTCCCTTTCCCGAACCCAGAGCGTTGGACGAGGATATGACATCAGCACCCCCCCCGATTTTCGCAACAACCCCGTCCGCCGACCAGCATCTTGGTCCTGTCGCAAAATTTCTGCGCGCGACCGAGATTGACACTAGGTTGTTGGGCATGGCGGGCGCGCTGTTGTTGATCTGGGTCGGGTTTCACATGTACGGCGCGATCTTCAACGGGTTCGGCGCGTTTCTGACGCCGCGCAACCTGTGGAACCTGTCGGTGCAGACCTCGTCGATCGGGATCATGGCCTGCGGCATGGTTTTGGTCATTGTCACCCGCAACATCGATCTGTCGGTCGGAGCGATGCTGGGCGTAACCGCGATGGTGATGGGCATCCTGCAAGTCGAGATTTTACCGCAATTTCTGGGGCTTGGTCATCCGGCAATCTGGGTCATCACAGTAATTGTCGGCATGACGCTGGGCGCAACCATCGGCTCCCTGCACGGTTGGCTGATCGCCTATCGCGGTATCCCGTCGTTCATCGTGACGCTTGGCGGCTTGCTGATCTGGCGCGGTTCCGCGTTTCTGGCTGCGGGCGGCAAGACGATTTCGCCGGTGGACCCCACCTTTGCCCTTCTGGGCGGCGGGCCTTATGGGGCTGTCGGGTCCACGGGCAGCTGGATCGTCGGTATTCTTGGTTGCATTGGCGTTTTATGGATGCTGCGCTCGGGGCGTGCGTCGCGGCGCAAGCATGAATTCCGGCTGCGCCCGATGTGGGCCGAGGTGTTTCTGGCCTGCCTTATTTGCGGTGCCATCATCGGAGCGGTGGTGCTGGTCAATTCCTATCCGTGGCCGGTGGGGATCCTGAAACAATACTACGAACGTCTGGGCCAGCCGGTTCCGGACGGCGCGTTCATCAGCCACGGTTTTGCCATTCCGGTGCTGATCCTGATCACGGTCGGCATCCTGATGACCATCCTGATGACCCGCACCCGGTTCGGCCGCTATGTTTTTGCCATCGGCGGCAATCCTGAGGCGGCGGCGCTGGCGGGCATCAACACCCGCTGGGTGACGCTGAAGATCTTTGCGCTGATGGGGATGCTCGCCGGGCTTGCGGGGGCCGTGGCGTCGGCGCGCCTGAACTCGGCCACCAACGCGCTGGGGGTGTTTGACGAGCTTTATGTCATCGCCGCCGCCGTGATCGGGGGCACTTCGCTGGCGGGCGGGATCGGCACGATCTATGGCGCGATCATGGGGGCGTTGGTGTTTCAAAGCCTGCAGACCGGGATGGTGCTGATCGGTTTCGACACGGCAATCCAGCAGATCGTCGTCGGCTGCGTGCTGGTGCTGGCAGTCTATCTTGACAACTTTTACCGCAGATCGTCGAAATAGGGTGGAATTGGCATGACCAACAACGGCACACCTTTGGTCGAGTTGCGCGACATCTCGATTTCGTTCGGCGGCATCAAGGCGGTCGATCATGTCACCGTTAACCTGTTTCCGGGCGAAGTGGTGGGGCTTCTGGGCCATAATGGTGCCGGAAAGTCCACCCTGATCAAGTGCTTGTCGGGCGCTTACAAGAAAGATGCGGGGCAAATCCTGATCAACGGCGAAGAGGTCGAGATCAACAACCCGCGCGATGCCCGCGCCCAGAACATCGAAACGATCTACCAGACGCTGGCCTTGGCCGATAACCTAGATGCGGCATCGAACCTGTTTCTGGGGCGCGAACTGGTCAGCCCGCTGGGCTTCGTGGACGAATCGAGGATGGAGTCCGAAACCCGCAAGATCATGGCGCGGCTGAACCCGAATTTCCGCAAGTTCGCAGTGCCGGTGTCGGCCCTGTCGGGCGGTCAGCGCCAGTCTGTCGCCATCGCCCGCGCGGTTTATTTCAACGCAAAAATCCTGATCATGGACGAACCCACCGCAGCTTTGGGCCCGCACGAGACGCAGATGGTTGCGGAACTTATTCAGGAATTGAAAGCGCAAGGCTTGGGCATCTTCCTGATCGAACACGACATTCACAACGTGATGAAGCTGTGCGACCGCGCATCCGTGATGAAAAACGGCCAGTTGGTCGGCACTGTGAACGTGGATGAGGTCACCGACGAAGACATCCTGGGTATGATCATCCTTGGGAAAAAGCCTGCAAAGGCTGCGTGATGTATATCGGGCTTGATCTGGGCACATCCGGGCTGAAAGGCGTTTTGATCGACGACAGCCAGCGTGTGCTGGCCGAAGCCGCGGCCCCGCTGACCGTGCAGCGCCCCCATGACGGGTGGAGCGAGCAATCGCCGTCGGACTGGATCGCCGCCGCCGAAACCGTGCTGGATGCGCTGTCGGCCCATGGGTTGGGGGCGGTCAGGGCAATCGGCCTGTCTGGGCAGATGCACGGCGCAACGCTGCTGGACGCTGCCGACAACGTGCTGCGACCTTCGATCCTGTGGAACGACACGCGCAGCTTTGAGGAAGCCGCCGAGTTGGACGGCGATCCGCAATTTCGCAGGATATCGGGCAACATCGTGTTTCCCGGATTTACCGCGCCGAAACTGATGTGGGTGCAGCGACACGAGCCCGCGCTGTGGGACCGGGTGGCCAAGGTGTCGCTGCCCAAGGATTTTCTGCGGCTTTGGCTGACCGGGGATCATGTGTCGGAAATGTCGGATGCGGCGGGTACCAGTTGGCTTGATACCGGCGCGCGGGATTGGTCGGATGACCTGCTTACGGCCACTGGCCTGACGCGGGCGCACATGCCGCGCCTTGTCGAAGGCTCGGCGGTTTCAGGCAGTTTGCGCGGGCCGCTGGCTGATCGTTGGGGGCTGTCGAAGGGCGTGGTCATCGCGGGTGGCGGCGGCGATAATGCGGCATCGGGCGTCGGCGTCGGCGTGGTGCGGGCGGGCGATGCGTTCGTGTCGCTTGGCACAAGCGGCGTGCTGTTTGCGGCGAACGACGGCTATCAGCCTGCGCCGGAAACGGCGGTGCATACGTTCTGCCACGCACTGCCCGGCACTTGGCACCAGATGGGTGTGATCCTTGCCGCCACCGACGCGCTGAACTGGTATGCGGCGTTGGTGGGGCAGGATGCGGTCAGCCTGACAGGCGGGCTTGGTCCGCTGCAAGCCCCCGGAAAGACAATGTTTCTGCCCTATTTGGGTGGCGAGAGGACGCCTTTGAACGATGCCGCGATCCGGGGGGCGTTCCTTGGACTTGAACATGCCACCGACCGGATGGCAGGCACGCGGGCGGTGCTGGAAGGCGTCACGTTTGCGTTTCGCGACTGCCGAGATGCGTTGGCAGCCACCGGGACGATGTTCGACCGGCTGTTGGCCGTCGGTGGCGGGTCACGGTCAGACTATTGGTTGGCCGCAATTGCCACGGCCCTTGATTGTCCGGTGCAAGTGCCCGTTGCGGGCGACTTCGGTGGTGCCTTTGGGGCTGCCCGGCTGGCCATCATGGCTGCCACCGGTGCCGGGGCCGAGATTGCCACCTTGCCGCCCATCGCCCGCACAATCGATCCGGACCCCGCATTGCGCGATGCCTTCGACGCGGCCCATGCCCGCTATCGCCGCGCGCAGATGCTTCTCAGGAGTGTAGAATGACCAATTTCTTCAAGGACATCGCCGCGATCCGCTATGAGGGTCCGCAGTCTGACACCGAGTTCGCCTTCCGCCACTACAACCCCGATCAGGTGATCATGGGCCGCCGGATGGAGGACCATCTGCGCTTTGCCGTCGCCTACTGGCACAGCTTTGCCTGGCCGGGGGGCGATCCGTTCGGGGGGCAGACCTTTGAACGTCCATGGTTCGGCGACAGCATGGACCTTGCCCGGATGAAGGCCGACGTGGCTTTCGAGATGTTCGATATTCTGGGCCAGCCGTTCTATTGCTTCCACGATGCCGATGCCCGACCGGAAGGTGCTACCTTTGCGGAATCGAAGCGTAATCTTGACGAAATCGTTGATTACCTTGGCGAAAAGCAGGTCCATCACAAGGCGAAGCTCTTGTGGGGCACCGCCAACATGTTCAGCCATCGGCGCTGGATGTCAGGGGCTGCCACCAACCCCGACCCCGAAGTTTATGCCTATGCCGCGGCCACGGTGAAGGCCGCGCTGGATGCGACCCACAAACTCGGCGGGCAGAATTATGTGCTGTGGGGCGGGCGCGAGGGGTATGAGACGCTGCTTAACACCGACCTGAAAGTCGAACGCGCACATGCGGGAAGGTTCCTGCAACAGGTCGTCGAATACGCCCACAAGATTGGTTTCAAGGGGGCGATCCTGATTGAACCGAAACCTCAGGAGCCGTCCAAGCATCAATATGACTATGATGTTGCTACGGTTTTCGGCTTCTTGCAGCAATTCGGGCTGGAACGCGAGGTCAAGGTCAACATCGAACAGGGCCACGCGATCCTTGCCGGGCACAGTTTTGAACACGAGATCGCCACGGCGAACAGCCTTGGCATTTTCGGGTCTATCGACATGAACCGCAACGATTATCAGTCTGGCTGGGACACCGACCAGTTCCCCAACAACCACGTCGAAAAGGCCGTGGCGTTTTACGAAATCCTGCGTGCGGGGGGGTATACCACGGGTGGGACCAACTTCGACGCCAAGATCCGGCGGCAATCGCTTGACCCCGAGGATCTGATTCTGGCCCATGTCGGCGGGATGGATACCTGCGCGCGTGCGTTGATTTGTGCTGCGAACCTGTTCGAGGATGGCCGGTTGGAGGCTGCACGGGACGACCGTTACGCGGGCTGGACCGGGGCGCAGGCGCAGGCGATGCTGACAGGAAGCCTTGACGACGCGGCGGCGCGTGTCGGCAATCCGCAACCCCGCTCTGGCCGTCAGGAACGGCTGGAGAATATCTGGAACGACTTCGTCTGACCTTGCCCTTCGGGGTGCAAAGGGTATGGTCAAACTCCCCCGCAGGAGCCTGACCATGACCGAAATCCAGACCCGCATTGCCCGCCAGATTGCCCGTGAGATCCGAGCTGAACCTGCACAGGTCGTGGCGGCCATCGATCTTTTGGACGGTGGCGCGACGGTGCCCTTCGTCGCGCGCTATCGCAAGGAAGCGACCGGTGGCCTTGACGACACCCAATTGCGCGACTTGGCTGAACGGCTGGTGTACCTGCGCGAGTTGGAGGCGCGGCGGGCGGCGATTGCCGGGTCGATCACCGATCAGGGCAAGATGACCGACCCGCTGGGCATGGGGATCGCCAAGGCGGTGACGAAGGCCGAACTCGAAGATCTGTATCTTCCGTTCAAACCCAAGCGTCGCACGCGGGCTATGATCGCGCGCGAGGCGGGGCTGGGGCCATTGGCGGACGGGATTCTGGCTGACCGGATGGCTGACCCTGCAACGCTGGCAAAGAGTTACGGGACGGATGCGCTGGACTTGAAGGCATGTCTGGAAGGTGCGTGCGACATCATAGCAGAAGGTCTGGCCGAGAATGCAGCCCTGCTGGGTCGGCTGCGGTCACATATGAAGCAGGTTGGGCGTCTGGTATCGGTCGGAGTGAAGGGCAAGGAAACCGAAGGCGCGAAGTTTTCGGATTACTTCGTACATTCAGAGCCTTGGGTCAGCGCGCCCAGTCACCGGGTTCTGGCGATGCTGCGAGGGCAGAACGAGGGGTTTCTGTCGGTCGATCTGGAGGTGGACGCCGATGCGACCAAGGGCGACAGCCCTTGCGAACGGACTTGCGGGGCGGCCCTGATCGCCGCAGGGAGGGGCCATGGAGATGCGTGGCTGCGCGAGGCTGCGGCCTGGGCGTGGCGGGTCAAGATCAAGACATCCCTGACGCTGGAGTTGATGGGCGAATTGCGCGGCCGGGCAGAGGTCGAGGCAATTAATGTTTTCGCACGAAACCTTAAGGATTTACTTCTGGCAGCGCCCGCAGGGGGCCGGGCCACGATGGGGCTGGACCCTGGCATCCGCACCGGGGTCAAGGTGGCGGTGGTCGATGCGACGGGCAAGGTGCTGGCGACTGATACGGTTTATCCTTTCCAGCCAAAGAACGATTTGCGCGGAGCGCAGGTTGGGATCGCGCAACTGATTGGAAAGCATGGGGTAAAGCTGATCGCCATTGGCAACGGGACAGCCTCGCGCGAGACGGAAAAGCTGGTCGGTGACCTGCTGGCACTGTTGCCGGGTGAGAAGCCGGTGAAAGTGATTGTCAGCGAGGCGGGGGCCTCGGTCTACTCGGCGAGTGCGTTGGCGGCCAAGGAATTTCCCGATCTGGACGTCAGTTTGCGCGGGGCGGTCAGCATTGCGCGGCGGTTGCAGGACCCGTTGGCGGAACTGGTGAAGATCGAGCCGAAAGCGATTGGCGTCGGGCAATATCAACATGATGTGGATCAGCACCGGCTTGGACGCAGCCTGGAGGCGGTGGTCGAGGACGCGGTGAACGCGGTGGGGGTCGACCTGAACACGGCGTCGGCGCCTTTGCTCGCGCGGGTGTCGGGGTTGGGGCCGGGCTTGGCGGAGGCGATTGTGGCGCACCGGGACGCCAACGGGCCGTTTGCGACGCGACGGGAGTTGCTGAAAGTCGCACGTTTGGGGCCAAAGGCGTTTGAACAGGCGGCGGGTTTCTTGCGGATTACGGGGGGGAAAGAACCGCTGGATGCAAGTTCCGTGCACCCGGAAGCCTATGATGTTGCGCGAAAAATCGTGGCGGCTTGTGGGCGGGATGTGCGGGCCGTGATGGGGGATGCAGGGGCTTTGGCATCGGTTGATCCAAAGGCCTTTGTGGACGCGCGGTTTGGCTTGCCGACGGTTCGGGACATTCTGGCGGAACTGGAAAAGCCGGGGCGCGACCCTCGGCCCAGTTTCAAGACGGCCACCTTTGCCGAAGGGGTCAATGACATCAAGGACTTGAAGCCTGGCATGTTGCTGGAAGGCACCGTGACAAATGTGGCTGCCTTTGGCGCTTTCGTCGATGTGGGGGTGCATCAGGACGGCTTGGTGCATGTCAGCCAACTGTCCGATTCCTTTGTGAAAGATCCCTATTCCATCGTGAAGGCGGGGGATGTGGTCAAGGTGCGGGTGGTCGAGGTGGACGTAGCGCGCAAGCGGATCGGGCTGACCATGAAGCGCGACAGCGGCGAGGCGCGCGAGGCGGTACGGGAGAGGCCGGCGCCTGTGCAGAAGGGCAAACCGGGGCCGATGCAGGCGGGGCCTGCGGGCGGTGGCGGGGCGTTTGCGGATGCGCTGAAGGGGAAATTTCCGCGCAAGTGAGGGGGTGCCGTCTGTACACCCCCCTGTGCACCCCCTGTGCAGATGGTTTGTGACACGCGCGCTGGCGTCAGGTCACGGACAACCCTACAAACGTCCAATTCTCCGAAAGCCCCAAATGAGACCAAGCATCGTCAGAACGAATTCGACAAGAACAAGACCATAATCCCGGGATATTCACCGAACCGCGTTTTTGGCTCCGAGCAGGGCGTTTCTGTTGTCTGAGCCCGCTCGCTCTGCGGGTTGGGGGCAACTTTGACGGGCATGACCATAGCAGGCCTCACTTGGTATCGGCGATTTGGGGCAAGATTGTCTCGTGCGCCTTAATTAGCCATTCACGATGCATGACATCGCCACGCCCAAGGGCATTTTCGGTGTTTG
>Ga0209702_10004200_pt1 | contig 21310 bp, 15 predicted proteins | sample FRY01_FD_187210 | JGI IMG/M metagenome (GOLD analysis project Ga0209702, IMG submission 187210) | Freshwater microbial communities from Lake Fryxell liftoff mats and glacier meltwater in Antarctica - FRY-01 (SPAdes) (version 2) | ecosystem: Environmental > Aquatic > Freshwater > Ice > Glacier... | reverse complement strand
GTTACCGGGGCAGGGCCTAGTGGCGGCCCTCATGTTAAAGCTTTTAGTTACCCGAGTTTAGATTTGCTGTTCTCGTTTTATAGTGGCGAATCGACAAATACCGATGGCGTGTTTGTCAGCTAACGATTGGTCGATTTAATTTAAGGCTCATAGTGCGACAGTGCTATGGGTCTTTTTTATAAGGCACTTATTTAGAAACTATAAGCCAACCTACTAAAATAATAATGCATCAATTCCCATCTCGCAGCATTTAGTGGAATTGTGTTTCTTTACTTTTGCTCATTCGAAAACAAGCAATTTATGCTATGCTTTTAAATATGTAATATCAGGGGTTTCAAATGAACAAAATATTCGAGCAATTAAAATCACAAACCATCGCACTATCTGCTCCAGAGCGTGCTGAATTGGTGCAATTCTTGCTAGATTCTCTCGATCCATTCGACAAAGGCATCAAGGAAGCCTGGCGTCTTGAAATCAAACGCAGGTTGATGGAAATTCATCATAGGAATGCCCTTGATGAAAATAAAGTTGGAAGGCCTGCGGAAGAAGTTCTTGCCAACCTTCGATTGCGCTACCCGTGAAACCAGTTACCTTTCATATAGAGGCGGAAGCGGAATTACGAGCGGGATTGAATTATTATGAAGAGCATCAGGCAGGCCTAGGTTGGTGTTTTACTTCAAGAATTCGAATCTGCTCTGGAACGCATTTGTGAAAATCCCTTGGCTTTTGCAGTTGAGGAAGATGTTGATGTGCGTTATTGCCCATTGCATCAATTTCCTATCAGCATCGTTTATGTGGAACTGGATGAGAGGATTTGGGTCGTTGCAATCGCCCACCAACATAGGCGGCCACTTTACTGGACAAAGCGTAAACCCGATTTAAAATAGCTAACACAATCGGTGACCTTTTAAGTCGGGGAAAAAGTGGCGCCTTGTCACCCTCGCGAATGCGGAGTCCATTAATGCGGGGGGCCATTCTTAGCTGACTATTTTCACCAAATATTTCTTTGGCTTTGTGCCTTCGCAAGAATGACGAAAAATAGAAGAATCTCCACTGAACAAAATCGGAATAAAAGTGCCCCAATTCTTGTGGAATTTGAAAATAACAAAACAATCAGAAAAGATGAAAAACACCCAAACAGCCAAATTATCGGTAACTACGTTAATCCTTATTAGATATTGCTTGATTTATACTTCTTCAACCTTTACGATTGAGTAGTTATCCTGCCCGAATACCTGCCTAGCTGAATTGAAAAACTAACCCCGGGTGAACTATGTTTGAAATTGGCTTCGGACCTTCCAAAAATTGCGAAGGCACTAATAGACGAGAATTTATTCGAGTTGGAAGCCTTGGACTTGCTGGGCTTACACTTCCGACCTTGCTTCAAGCAAATGCCGCTGCTGCAAAGAAAAAAGAAGCTGTTGATAATCTGAGCGTTATTTTTATGTGGATGCAAGGCGGGCCTAGCCATATTGATACTTTCGATCCAAAGCCAAATGCACCTTCTGATATCCGAGGCGAATTTAGTGTAATTCCCACATCAATTCCCGGTGTCCAAATTTCTGAACACCTTCCTCTGATGGCTAAAAACCTTGATAAGTATTCCATTATTCGTTCGGGATATTCTTACAACGGGTCGCACGGCGTTGCAGATGCTTATATGCTCACAGGCTGGCGCTTCAACCCCAGTATCGTTCATCCTACTTATGGTGCTGTTATGGCCCGCGAACTTGGGTATCGCAATGGCATGCCACCTTATGTGCAACTTGGTAACTCCATCGACCAACGGTTCGGCGGCGGACTTCCGGGCTACGCTGGCAGCGAACATAACCCTTTCATCATCGAAGAAGACCCCAGCAAACCTACCTTCAGCATTGATGGCGTATCGCTTCCCGGGGGCATCACTACTTCTCGTTTCCAACGCCGCGAACGAATGCTACAGAAACTCGACAACTGGCAGAAAAAGGTTGAAACCAATGGCAATGATGTTGGGGCTATGAACACTTTTTATCAAAAAGCCTTCTCGATGGTTACTTCCCCTGCTGCTAAACGCGCTTTTGATCTGGGCCAAGAACCTACACCCATTCGCGAACGATACGGCAATACTAAATTCGGCCAGTCTTGCCTTCTTGCTCGTAGGTTAGTTGAATCTGGTGTTCGTTTCGTCAATGTAACTATGGGCGGTTGGGATACCCACGCATCCAACTTCAAAACCTTAAAAGAGCGCAACCTTCCCACGATAGACCAAAGCTGGTCGGCCCTTCTTGAAGACTTAAAAACCAGAGGTATGCTAGAAACCACTATGGTAATCTGGCTCGGAGATTTCGGCAGAACTCCTAAAATCAACTCTGCTGCTGGGCGCGATCATTGGGCGGGTTCTACCGTTTTCTGTATGGGCGGAGGCGGTATGAAAATTGGCACCGTCATTGGCAAAAGCGATGCAAATGCTGAACAACCTGCAACACCCCCTATTCAAGTCGAAGACATTGCTGCTACGCTTTACACCCTGCTTGGCATTCCCCTTGATAAACATTATGTTGCACCAGATGGCAGGCCATTCCGGATTAATCTGAATGGTAAAGTTGTCAACGAATTAATTGCTTGATTCTGAATTTTTAAATTTAACCGGGGTGAGATATCTTTTATGAGAAGCCAAATAGTTGGTATGATTGCCCTTGTTTTCTTTTCCACCTTTTCTTTTGCTGAAGAACAAAAAAAAGTTTCCTTCGTCAATGATGTACAACCAATTCTCACCCGAGCGGGTTGCAACCAAGGGGCTTGTCACGGTGCCCAGTATGGCCAAGGTGGGCTCAAACTCTCTTTGCGTGGCTTTGACGAAACTTCTGATTTTCGCGAAATAGTACGCGGGAGTATTGGTAGACGCGTCAGTCTACTCGCACCCGAAGAAAGTCTGCTTTTAAAAAAACCTAGTTTACAAGCACCTCACGAAGGTGGCAGAAGGTTGCACTTAGGATCTTATCAATATGAAACTTTACTCAAATGGATTTTTCAGGGAATGCAAGGACCAGATACCAAGGAACGGCTTTTTAAATCTCTTGAAGTGCAACCCGTGGAAACAATCGCAAAGCCAGGCCAGATAATAAAAATCTTGGTTAAGGCCCTCTATTTAGATCAATCTAGCGAGGATGTTAATTCTAAAGCTTCGTTTGATAGTATGAACCCTTCGGTTGCTACTGTTGATGCGATGGGGAATGTTGTGGCAATGGGGCCGGGGGAAACGGTAATTATGGTTCGTTATTTAGGAGCGGTTGGGGTTTTTCGTATTATTCTTCCCTTTGGAGAATCTCAAGGGCTTGATAAATTTCCCATCAATAATCTGATCGATACTTTATGGGTTCAGAAGTGGAAGAAGACGGGCCTTTCGCCAACCTCACTTTGTTCTGATGAAGAATTCTTCAGAAGAATACACCTAAACACTCTTTCAACCTTGCCTACCCCTGAAGATATAAAGGCCTTTGTTGCAGATAAAAATCCAGAGAAGAGAAAGAAGGCGGTTGAGGTGGTGTTGAGTCGGCCCGAGTATGTGGATTGCTGGGCTTATAAATGGGGCGACCTTTTAAGAAACAGCAGAGATGTATTACAAAAAAAAGGGATGTGGTCGCAGCATAATTGGCTTAGGTCGGTCTTTCGCGATAACTTGCGCATGGATAATTTCGCTGCTTCACTTTTAACCGCGGTAGGAAGCCCCTATGCAAATGGACCTGCCAACTTTTTTGTTATAGGCACTCGAGATGAATGGACCGAAAACGCCTGTCAGGTTTTTATGGGCGTACGAATGCAATGTGCGAAATGCCATCACCATCCTTTCGAAAATATTTCACAATCCGACTACTACAGTATGGCAGCATTTTTCGCCAGAGTTTCTAAAAAAAATAGCACCGAATTTGGGCTCCAAGGTAGCGACACCACCATCTACCTCAATACCTCGGGTGAAGCTTCGCACCCCAGAACGGGCAAAGTTCTTCCGCCAAAACCTTTCGGCGGCGTTGCTATCGAAGACCCTGTTGATAGGCGCAATGGCTTAGTCGATTGGCTTAAAGACAAAAACAACCCTGCTTTAGCACGCAATTATGTGAACCGCTATTGGGGCTATTTCTTTGGCAGAGGCCTTATCCACCCCATCGACGATATTAGAATTACCAACCCTGCTTCTAACCCAGAATTGCTGGACGCACTCGCTGCAGATTTAATAAAAAACAATTACGATATTAAACATCTGCTTAGAACCATGATGAATTCCCAAGTTTATCAATTGGCAGGTGAAAGCAACCCTGCTTCCAATGCCGATGGCGAAAATGTTTACTCCACCCACTTTAGAGCCAAGCGTATGACTGCAGAACAACTTCTCGATGCGGTGGATTTCGCTTGTGGTACTCAAGAAAAATTCACCGATGTACCACTTGGATACCGTGCTATTTCTTTACCCGATAGTAAATTCGCTTCTAGCTTTATGGACATTTTTGGCCGGCCTAGGAGGGTTGCTACCTGCGAATGCGAAAGAAGTGAAAATGCCAATATGATGCAAGCTCTTCTTTTAATGAGTGGAAATCTGCTTAACCGTAAGCTTTCAGAAAAAAATAGCAGAATTGTAAATCTCATTGCTAAAAAGATACCTTTAGATAAAGCAGTTGAAGAATTGTTCCTTGCAACACTTTCTCGAATGCCCCGTGACGGCGAAAAGAAAGAAGCCTTGGCAGAGTTAGCCTTGGCTCAAACCCCCAAAGAAGGGCTGGAGGATTTATTGTGGTCGCTTATCAACACCCGAGAATTTCTTTTCAATCACTAATAAGTTTTTCATTAGTCCTTACCTTTTATACAAACTTTTGCATAAAAGATTCTCAGGCACAGACATCCTTTCCACAGATCACCCATACTTTTCCATCAGCATTAGAGCGAGGGAAAACCAGCGTTATTTCGGTCTTTTGCGAAACCAGCAGCCCGGTAAATCCTATTGCAGTTCTCTTTGCGGGTAAAGGAATCAAAGCCGAGGGGATTTCTGGAGCTTCTAAAGATAATGAACTGAAAATTAAAGTTACCGTTGATAAAGATGCTTCGCCTGGCATAAGAGAATTCCGGGTAGCTGCTAATTCTGGCGCTTCCACGGTTGGTCAAATTTTTATAGCCGACCTTCCCATCATTGAAGAAAAAAATCTTCTACATGCAGATTTTGCTACCGCACAAGTTATTCCGCTTAATTGTGTTGTCTCCGGAATTTTAGGTGCCAAGGAACAAGTTGATGCTTACAAGTTTTCCGCAAAGGCCGGGCAAACTATTTCTTTTTCTGTTATCTCGCACCGTCTCTTTTACAAAAGGCACAGCCAATTTACTCCGATCGACCCGATGATTAGCATCCACGATTCCACGGGCAGAGAACTTGCAGCAAATGATGACTTTCATTTCGCAGACCCTAATTTAAGTTACCAATTCAATTCAACTGGGGATTTTACCGTTGTGGTACGCGATGTTGATTTTGGAGCCAGCCTTATTATGCCTTATAACCTTATTGTTTCAGCCGGCCCTCAAGTCAATTGGTGCTTTCCGTTAGCACATTCGCCCAAGGGGCTTTTTCAAGTCAAAGTTGGCGGGGCTAACCTGCCCAATTCTTTAGTTTCTCTGGAAGGGCTTTCTTCTTTTCCCCTTCCCAGCAATACCACCCTAAACACTCAGATAAAAACTAGCTTAGGGTTAAGCAACGCCTTCCCGATTTATATTTCCGATTTAAGGATAGCTGAAGAATCTGCAACAAATCTTGAAATGCAATTCCCCTGCACTATCAACGCTCGGATTTCTAAAGTAGGCGAAACAGATACCTACCCTATAAGGCTTAAAAAAGGAGAAGCTATTATTTTAGAAATTCGGGCCCGAAGATTAGGTTCAGAATTAGACAGCTTCATTAGCATCACCGATGAAAAAGGTAAAGTTATTTTAACCAACGATGATGTTTCGAATCAAACAAAGGATTCGCAACTTTCCTTCACCGCAAGTGCAGATGGCCTATACAAAATCCTCGTACGCGATTTACTGAACCGCGGTGGGTTAGGCTTTAACTATGTTCTGAATGTGAATACCGAATTGCCCGATTTTTCCATCACCTGCGATGATGATAAAGCGGGTATTGCCCCCGGCATGGCAGGCGCTTGGTATGTCAGGGTAAAAAGAACTTTGGGTTTTTCAGGCCCGATAACCTTTACCGCTGAAAATCTGCCCTTAGGCATTAGTATGACAGCTCTGACACTACCCGAAACTCAAAACGATGGGTTGCTGCTTTTTTCTTGTGCAAAAGATGCAAAGCCCGCAGCATCTCTTGTAAATATCATCGCCCGGGGAAAGCATAAAGACAAAGATGGCAAAGAAAACGAAATTGTAAAAAGAGTTACCCCGATGACTGAATTAAAGATGCCTGGCGGGGGTAGAAGTACTTGGCCCGTAGAAACTCAGATCATTGCTATTACCCCAGACCGCGATATTATTAGCGTCAAAGTAACCCCTGAAAAAATCATTTTAGAACCGGGAAAAACTATTGCCCTTGATGTCGAAATTGTCCGGGCGGAAAATTATAAAGGACGCGTTAGCCTCGATGTTAGGCATCAGCATTTGGGCACCCTTTTTGGGAACCCTTTGCCTTCCGGAGTAACGGTGCTTGATACCGGAGCCAAAACTGCGTTATCAGAAAAAGAAACCAAAGGAAAAATCCTTCTCAAGGTTGCACCCGATGCCAAGGCGTTTGAAGAAGTTCCTATTTGCGTGCTTGCCAATGTTTCACTGAATTTCACGGTTAAACGAAGCTATGCAAGCGGTCCCATCCTGGTTAATATCCCGGGAAAATAGTTTTAGCTGATGGTACCAACATCGGCTTTAACTTTTCTTTTTTTATCGGAACTTCTAACTCTGCTGATAATCGATCATCATCGGTTACCGCCATTCCTTCGGGCCAGATATGAAAACCGCCCTTAAGGGTAGTTTGATTTTCTTTCATTTCAAGAAGCCAAGTGCCCCAGATACCTTTGCCTTCGTTATAGCCCTCGTAATAAACTGGGAGTTTGTTGCCAACATAAATTTTATTCCATTTGCAAACACCAGTAATTAGGTCGTAGGCGCCATTAAAAACAAACGAACCCACAACATCATTTCCTGTTGCAGAAAGGATTCCGCCATTAAAAGTACAAAGAAGATCCATCCATTGTTTTCCTAGTGGTGGGTTCTTTTGAATAAAAAACCCAGTCCACTTCCCACTAGGGAAACGAAAATCTTGCTCGAATTGATTATTATTTTCTTTTGCTATCTCATCCATTTTTCTGAACTATCCTTAGGGAAGAAGCAATGCTAACGATATCGTTACGGAGCATAACTTTGTTATCTAAGGGAATTCTACAAGCAAGTGTAAAAACAGCATCGCCTTTCTTGTAAACAAAATAAAGCAGATGAACCCGTTGCCCTGCAATTTGAACATCCCAAGAAAATGATTCCAACCCGATGACCCCAAATACATTTTGAATGGGTTGATGACTTTCAATTTTCGCTTGTTGCTTTTGCAGAAACTCAGAGGTTTCTTTTAAGTAAGTATTTGAAAAAGCATAACGCCTAGTATTATCACGGGTAATGAGTAACCCCGCTTGATTCGAATAATCAAGGGTTGCTTGCATCAAAGATTGCGAGGCAACTTTCCATTCTCGGGGGTAAGAAAAAGCGAACAAGGTTCGGTTATTTTCAAGCAGTAACTTTAAATCCGCTGACTCGGGTTCGTATTGCCCAACAACTTTATTATCAAGGGAAACCGCAGGCAGAACTTCACTGGTAAGGGTATAACGGCCTTCCATCTTGCCCACTTCTTTGCCTTCTTTGTTCTTTAAAATGCTGGTACCTTTAAGGTAAAGAAATGATAGATGGCGCAATTCACAATCAAAGAAAAGATAACCATCTAAAAATTGTTGATTAGGACCATCCTCATTAAGCCCTGCCACTTTTCCTAGAAAACTGATTCTTGCAGTCCGCCTATTATTAACTAGGTTGACAGAATCTAACTTACACGAAACCTCGGTGGATTGAAGCACATCGAGGTCGGTAAGTTCTTGTATAGAATCTTTAGCTGCAATCCAGTTTTCATTTAAGGAAACAGATCGGCTAGGCAACAAGCCAAGAAGGGCACAAGGAAAAACATCGGTTCGAATCAAGTCTAGTTCATCCCAAGTTAACAGTCCTTCTTTCGAGAAAGGAATTTTCTTAGAATCCTTTCTTAGGATAACAATTTTGCGAAGTTCGGGCCTTAGAGTTGATTGCTGGGCATCACCATCAAGGTTGCGATTAAGTTCGGCTTTGCGATAATCACGAATTGATTTTTGAACTTTGAAAGAAGAATCTAAAGCAAGGATGGTTTCATCAAATTCAATTTGGCTCGAGCCTTTAATGAGAAGCTGTTTAGTAGAGTTTGGGGAAGAAATTAGCTGCATAGTGCCAGAAAGTTCGGTACGAGAAGTGATTCTAAAACGGTTACCTGGAGAAAAAGTTTCACTTAGGTTATGAGTTTGATAGGCAGAAGCCATCAAAGGGGAAGCAAAAAGCCCTAAGCCTATACTTTGAAACAAGTTGCGTCTATTAATCATAAGAAACCCACACTTAAGGTAAGAAAAACAAGAAACAATATAGTTTATCTTAAAAAAAGAATGGGGAACTTTTTTGTTAAAGACTTGAGGGAAATAAGTGGGTTTCGTTGATTCCCAACCCCACTTTTCCACCTTTTGTTCACTACTTTATACACTTACCTAGGCAGAATTTTAAGAAAACTTTTACTTTTTACACCAAACCCTTTTATTTAACCTATGTTTGATTGTTAATTCTGCGCAAGAAAGCTAATCAACGAAGTTAATAGCATAAAGCGCATAAAGTTTTTAATTTTTTTCACCGCTTCGAAATAAGTAAGCAGTCAAACCGAATATAAAGTTGGCAATATGAAAAAATTATTCGAACCTTTTCACCTCTTGCCTCGTAGTACATATAGCTACCAAGAAGAGATGGATTTCCGAAGAGGTGAGAAATCATCGCAAAAGAAGCTAACTCGTTTTAAGGAAGGATTCTTAAAGTGATTTTCAAGCACCCTGCCCTAATGCTTCTCGAAGACCAACTTACGCGCTATACGCCTGTGAGCAGAAAAGCTCTACAGCAAAAAAATGCGGAAAAGTTTCTTCAAGAAGTAGATGAAGCTAAAAAATACCCCTACCAGTTGATCTGCTTTAGGATAACTGGTTATCGGCCCGATTCGTTTCCTCATCTGATGATAACGGGACAGGAACTAAAGCACGATCTTCCCCTGCTGATTCAACTGCTTGCCAGTAGTCAGCCCATTGTTGAAGCAGTTTATACAGTTGAAGAAGTAAGTAAGCTTTGGAATGTTTCGACCAAGACGGTAAGGCGTTGGAAGAAACTAGGTTTAATTGGCTTGAAGATTGTGCGAGATGGAAAAAGAAAACTAGGTTACACAAGAAGTGAAATTGAGCGGTTTGTTTTGAAAAACCAAGAACGGATTGAAAAAGGAAGCGGGTTTTCCCAACTTTCATCCCAAGATAAAGAAAAGATTATCAAAGATGCAAATAGAATGGCTCGCTTGACTAGAGCCAACCTGACCGAGATCAGTTTTAGAATTGCCAAGAAAATGAATCGTTCGCAGGAAACGGTAAGGTATACGATAAAAAATTATGATCGTGTCAATCCAGCGAACGCGGTGTTTCCAGACCTTACCAACCCTTTGTCTCCTGCGTCGAGGCAGAGTATTTTTAATTCTTACAAGAGAGGTGAATCCGTGGATATTATAGCCCAACGCTTTCAACGAAACAGGACTTCGATGTACCGGGTGATACACGAAGTAAGGGCACAAAAACTGCTCGAACAAAGCATAGATTTTATCGCTAACCCAAGTTTTTTAGATGCAAATATGGAAGCCTCTATCCTTGCACCAATGCCAGGTGCAGAGGAATATGAAGCTAAACGAAAAGGGATGAAAATTCCTAAAGATGCACCTAAAGAATTAGCGAGCCTTTATGAAGTTCCCTTACTAAACAAGGAACAGGAACAACACCTTTTCCGTAAGCTTAACTTTCTAAAGTACAAAGCTAATAAGCTATTAAAAAGCATCATCAAGGAAGGCTCTACACCGCCCGAACCTGACTACTCCAAAATTAAAGTCCAAATTCTCGATGAAATTGAAAACTCAATCCAACTATCGAAGTTGGTAAAAGATGAGCTTATCAATGCTAATATGAGGCTTGTGGTAAACATTTCGAAGCGTCATTCGGGTCGGGTTGAAAATTTCTTTGATTTGATTTCAGATGGAAATATGTCGCTGATTCGGGCGGTAGATAAGTTTGATTACGGCAGAGGCTTCAAGTTCAGCACCTATGCAAGTTGGGCGATTATGAAGAATTTTGCCCGCAGCATACCAACTGAAATTCATCACCGCGAAAGGTTTGTCACCGGCAACGAAGAAGTTTTCAGTTTGACCATTGACAAACGAACCGATGAAAAAGAAATGATTGCTCAAAAGGAAAGGGCCAACCATAGTATCAATCGATTACTAGAGTACCTTGATCCGCGAGAACGAGAGATCATAAAAATGCGTGCAGGATTAGATGAGCGGCTAAAGTCGTCTTCTCTAGAAGAGATAGGGCAACAATTTGGCATCACGAAAGAAAGAGCTAGGCAAATTCACGCTAGGTCGATGCGCAAACTTCGACATATGGTAGAAGATAAACACCTTGAAATGCCATAATTTTACCTTAAACAAAAAAGGCAGATGCTAGTCATCTGCCTTTTTTTATTAACCATTTACTTTCACACTTTCACTTTTTAAAAAAGCACTTTGAGGGGAATACCAGAATCGGTAAGGGGCACAGGTCGATCGCCATCGTAAAAGTTTTTGGCGTAATCAATTCCTAAGGAAGCATAGATGGTTGCGAAAAAATCTGGAACACTCACGAGATCAAGCAAAGGCTTTTTCGAAAGCTCATCAGTTTCCCCATAAGCGCCCCGATGCTTTAACCCAGCCCCCGCAAGAAGAACGCTAAAAGTTTTGGACTGATGCCCCCTGCCACCACCCCCGTCAAATTCAGGCGGTCTGCCAAATTCTGTGCTAATCACAATCAAGGTTTTTTCAAGCATCTTTTTTGCATCAAGATCACGCACCAACGCTGCCATCGCCTGGTCAAGTTCTTGAATTAGAATGTGCTGTTTTTCTATACCTTGATTATGCACATCCCAACCCGTGCCATTTGAAAAATTCAGATTATGCGAAACTTCAACAAACCTAACACCTCGTTCGACCAAACGGCGGGCAAGTAAACAGCGTTGGCCAAATTCACCTCCATAAGAATCACGAAGACTTCCACTTTCTTCTGCAAGGTTAAAGACCTTTGTAAACCCGGGACCACTCAGCTTTAAACTTTGCTCCAATGCAGATTCATAATCCTCAATGGATTTATCTTTATTTGCAATCTTGTTTACTTTACGAAGCTCGGTAAGCAATGCTTCCCTGCCCTTTTGCCTAGTTGCAGTAATCAATTCTGGGCGAGATAGACCCGCAGGGCCACTTACCGTATCGGTAAGGTAAAGGTAGTTATATTTTGATCCAAGAAAACCTGGGCCCCTAGTTATATTAGGGTATCCAATTAAAACATAAGCTGGGGCTTCCTCGGTCGTAACACCTATAGCACGGGCAACGGTAGATCCAATCGAAGGATAAATAACCGTTCCACTAACAGTTCTACCCGTATGCATACGATTAACCGCGGCAGCATGTTCATCAATGACATCGTGGTGAATCGAACGAATAATAGTCATTCGATCTAAAAGAGGAGCAATTTTAGAAAAATGCTCAGAGACCTGAACGCCCTTAACCGAGGTATCAATAGGCTTGTAATAAGAACCGGGGATTTTTAATTTGGGATCACCAAGGCGCTTGGGATCGAGAGAATCGATCTGGCTCATACCGCCACCTAGCCAAATAAAAATACAATGTTCAGCTTTACCAAGAATTGGAAGAGGGCTTGTATCAGAGGAAAGGGCCAATCCGCCCAAAGTAAGCATTGAACTAGATGCAATAAATTTTCTGCGATCAGGAAGTGGTATCATTATAAGTTCCAAACTTAAAACTATTAAGGTATATAAACAAATTCAGGTAGATTAAACAGCGCCCAAATAATATCTTCAAACCTCTCTCGCCAATAAGGATCAAGCCTATCAGAAGGAGGGTCTCCCATTCGAGCGCGTTTTTCCATTTCTAATTTTACATTAGTAGCTTCTTCAACAAGATGATTAGTCCAAGAAATACGGGGTAACCTGTTATTAGAAAAGCTACTTTTAGGAACAGTGGTTTTAATCCGGGAGACAAATCCAGGTTCGATCATTTCCAAAAGTTTAGATTTTTCCTCGGGGGAAGGAAGTCTGGAAAGAAATCGTAAATAAATCTCATCGCCCAGTTCTTCAGGGGTTTTAGCATTGATTGCCAAGTTGGCTAAAAAACTATCGTTAGAAAGCCTGCTAATCCAAGACGAAAGAGTGCCATTGGCGAGAATAGCAGGTTGTAACAGGTGAGGAGAAGTCTCGCGATCAGTAATTGGATTCTGCCTAGCACCTTGCCAACCAAAAGCTTCTAGCACATCAATGACGGCTTGAACCCTAGGCAGAGCAAGGCTGGGTCGGTCGCGTTCGTTAGAAAGAGAAGTGTATTGCCAAGCTCGCTTAGGCACACCAAGGTTAAGCATTCGGTCAGCAGGTTGCCTGCTATCGGAATCGAAGGTAATTTCTTCAACTTTCATAAGTGTTCCGGAGGCAGCAAAAAGAGAATCGACAACTTGTTCAGCGGTCATTCTTCTGTGGTCAGGTGCGATAAAAAACCGTTTGTCCGCAGAGGCAAGGAAGTTATTACCTTTCGCTTCTCGCTGGTAAGCCTGAGAATTCAGAATAAGCTTAATGACAGATTTTGCCTGAAATCCGGAAGATACAAACTCATTAGCAAGCCATTGAAGAAGTTCGGGGTGGCTTGCAATGCGATTTTCCCAATCAAAAGCAGGTTCAACAATCCCAGTACCCATCAACCTCTTCCAATAACGATTGACCAAAACTTTAGCGAAGCGTTGGTTTTGAGGAAGAGTAATAATGGCGGCAAGTTTCTCGCGATGGTCGCCAATTTGGAGTAGCCAATCTTGGGCAATATCAGGCTTGGCAATATTTAAAAAAGGCCATTCGGGATCGATTTTCTGATTAGGTTTCAAGGTTGCCTTAATTAAGGATTCACGCTCTTTCTTTTCAAAAAAACCAGCCGGCACGGTACTACTTTTTGGAAGGACCAAAACTTTTCGATCCAGCATTGCTGAAATTTGAAAAAGATCTTTCTGAGTGGTTGAATGGAAAGGAGAATCGTGGCACCTAGCACACTGCATTTCGACCCCAAGAAAGGCGGTGCCTAGGACATGAGCTTTTGCAGCCATAGGAACATCGTTATCCGCAGCGAGTGCAAACCCGGCACTGCCTCCTAGGTAAATATTTCCTTTCATTAAGATAAGTTCGGTAACAAAACGATCCATAGGTTTGTTATCACGAAGAGCTTCATAAATGAAGAAACGGAATGGTCCACTATTATTTAAAGTTGGTTTTAAGATGTTCGGATTTTCAGCAAGAACATCTTGCCAATAACTTACCCAATGATCTGCAAATCTCGAATCAGCTAAAAGTTTATCAATGGTTACATTTCGTTTTAATGGATTTTTATCTGCAAGAAAATCACGAATTTCAGAGGGCGTTGGAGGAACCCCAACGGTATCGAGAAAAACTCTGCGTAGAAAAGAAGCATCATCAAGAACCGGAGCAAAGACAAGATTTTTTGCAGCAACAGAGTTGGAAGGATATTCTGCACCTGCTTTTATCCATTTTTCTAAGGAAGCAATTTCCTGTTCGGAAAGTCCTTTTCCATTGGGTGGCATTCTTTCGGTAGCAATGCCCCTAACCTTTTGGATTAAGAAAGATTTTTCTGGGGCCCCTTTGACAATGCTGGGTTTGCCCGAATCACCAGATTTAACAGCTTCCTCTAAAGAATGTAATTTTACTCCACCTTTTGACTTCTCGAAATGGCATCTAAAACAATTCTGGCTAAGAATGGGTAGGATTTTAGAATGAAATTCTGATCCTACTTCATCTTGTGATTGTTTAAGTTGTTGGTCTACTTTTGCAGCAAGAAAAAGATCAATTTCATTATTAACCAGTTTTAAATTTGTAGCCTTTGGGGGCGAAGGTGCAGGATTATTCCTAGCCCAAGCTTTGGAATTTTCTAATCGTTTAGCCCAATACTGATTTTGATTGGAAGCAAGTTCTCTTCTTGTAAAGTCATCAATCGAAACAAGATCGAGTTCCAATTTCAAAGTACGGTTGTGCCAATCCGAATCGATAAGAAAGAAATCATTGCCAAGTTCAGCACCAGGATTATTAATCAAGTTAGGTTGCACTATTTTAAACTGAGTTTCACCTTGAAGCCTAATAGCAACAGAAGCTTCCCCGGTATCGTGGCGAAACTTTTTACCCCCCACCAAGGATTCATAAACAAATTGATGCTTGCCCGAAGTTGCTGCAAATTTCACCAACACCTCATGATCACCATAACCAACTTGCCTTGCCCCCGCCGCAGGTAAAGGTGGAACAGGCTTGACCGCTTCGTGGCCCCCTGTTTCTTTATTATGATTAGGGGTTTTACAAAGTAATTTGCCATCAATCCAAAGACGAGCAGCCCCTTTAGAGCGAACAAGAATTTCGTGTGAACCTGCAGGAACAATAACTTCAGAAGAGGCGCGTAAAACCACGGTTTCTTGCCAGTTTGTGCGAATGCCCCATTGGTCATACCTGAGAGGAATACGATGAAAAGCAAAGAAAGGAAGATCATAGGAAATAACGGGTTTTAAAAAATCCTGTTTAGAACTGGGCCAAGAATCGATCGAATCCCATCCCTCGTAAAGTTGAATAGCGACGCTATTTTTCCCTACTTGTTCAGGCGCAATAAAAGTATCAACCTTAACTACAGATTGTTCAGGGCCTACTCGTCTGAATCTTTTCTCCAAAATCGCATCTGCAACAACACCACGATGAATTGCAACATCGTCAAGTGACCCCCGAAAACTATTGCTTATAGAACCACCCATCGAAGAACCAATCCAGATATCGTCGTTGTCATTAACGGGGGGATTCGAGGTAGGGCCACCCATATCCCAAGCGCCTGAAATCTTTTTGCCATCCAGCCATCCAGAAATTGAATCGGGTTTACCAAAGGTATAAGTCACAGCAAGGTGGTGCCAGCCTGAGCCAGCTTTAAAACCTGTTTTTGAGGTCCAGCGATGCCAATCACCTTTATCATTTTTTGTAGGCTGACTGAAGAAGAGAAAACTAACACGGGTGGAGCCATCGAGTTCACGGACCCTTAAAGCCCAGTTTTGGTTTTCTTTAGGAAAGCCCGGGGAATAAGTTCGACCTTTTCCAATGATGTAAAGATTTTCATTCTTGTTGATTTGGGGTAAATTAACCCAAGATTCAAGAGTTATACTATCTTTATTAGTAAAATCAAAGGAACTATTGTTGCCAGGGTCTTTAAGAACGAACCGAGACCCTTTACCATCAAATTTCACAGCGGTATTGGATGGATCAAAATCGGGGAACATCGGGGGCCTTGGCCCTACGATATCGCGGTGCACACCACCAACCGATTCTAAACGAGTCGTTTCTTCCGAGCCAAAATGCCAAAATGCTAAAGTTTCTTGGGCAGCTAATGGGGTAATTAGCAAACTTATTTGCAGCAAAATAACCCAAACAAAAAGATAAAACATAAGGTGATTTCCAAATTCAAATTCAAGTAATAGCTAATTATAAACCAAATCTTCCCAAAATGTCAGCTTGAAAACAACCTTTTCACTCTTTCAATTTTTCTGTTTTTTTTGCTTTGATAGCTTGATCTAAAAGCATTTGCAAGGTGTGCTTACGAAGGTTAACTTTGGCCCGGTCAACCGGCGTGTAATTCATAAGGCGAACTAACTTCAAACCATTGGGGTAAAGATCGATGATATTCATACAACCATAATCTTGTTCCAAGGAAGCAATACCATCTAGTCCCATTCCAAGAAATCTGCAAAGTATCCAGCGATTTACAACGCTATGAGCAACCACCAAGGCATTGTTCCAAGATTCATCCAACAATAAATTATCAAGGGCATGGTTAACTCGGGTGGTGAAATCTAAGAAAGTTTCCCCATTCATAAATCGAGAATTAAAAGAAAGCCCTGGCCCAAGTGCATTCAAAAAAAAGGACTTCCATTCTTCGAAACCTGTATCAGGGTGGCTAAGAATTGCAGCAGGTTTAATTTCTTGAAAACCGGTACACTCGATGCAATTCACTGATTTATTACCTAATACTATCTTTAATGTTTGTTTAGTTCGTAGCAGGCCAGAATGAATATGCTTTTGAAAACTTATTGGTTCAAGAAGTTCAGTCAAGGCAGAGGCTTGCTCAATTCCATAACTATTTAAAGTCGCCTCTAGAAAAGAAACGGGCTTACCTTCGGGGGTAAAATAATCAACATCACCGTGCCTGATAAGATAAATGCGCCTAAGCATCGGGTTCACCCAAAAAATGCATATCAAACCAAGGTTACAGATTCTCCTCTTCGCACTGGCTTAACATCATTGAACCCTAACTTAGAAAGTGCATTGGACATAGCTTTGGCGGATTCGGGTTCGCCGTGTACCAGCCGAACGAACTTGGTGTCCTTAATAATTGGTCCAAGAAGTTTATTGAAATCGCCTTGGTCAGCGTGGCCAGAAAAGCCTTTGATTTCGTGAATTTCAGCCCACTTGTTCCAAGTTTTTCCGTGAAAATAAACAGAAGGTTTCTTTTCAAGAAGCCTAGCTCCCAAAGTCGACTCGGCTTGAAAGCTAACCAAAACAATACTGCAACGAGGGTCATCAAGGTGATTTTTTAAATGAGAAAGAATTTTCCCACCTTCACACATACCACCGGAAGCAACGATAATGGCGGGCTCGGGATCAAAACTAGCAGCTTGTGCCTCTTCCCAAGAATCGAGAATAATCACATTACTGGATTCTGAGTTCCATTTAACAGGAAGGCGTTTGGAATGTTTTTTGTAAATGCGACCTATTTCGACAGCCAGTGGGCTATCAAGATAAATAGGAGTCCGTGGGATCTTGTTTTGCTCCATCCAAGTTTCAAGGTAGTAGAGAAGCATTTGCGTTCTACCAAGGCTGAAAGCGGGAATGAGAATCTTGCCACCCCTTTTAACGGTTTCGCGAATAATGTTGCCAAGCTTTGTAGACATTTGTTCTTGGTTGTCGTGCAGTTTCCCACCATAGGTGCTTTCACAAATCAGAAGGTCTGCAGCAGGCACAGGCGACGGGCTAGCATGAAAGGGCATACCAAATCTACCAAGATCTCCGGTGTAAGTAATGCGGATGACATTATCCCCACTACCCAAAGAAATCTGAGTAATGGCAGAGCCAAGGAGATGGCCAGAATCGTGAAAGGAAATATTTACGCCGTTACGAATTTCAGATGTCTTCCCATATTCAATGGGGATACATCGGTCGAGAATAGAAAAAGCATCATTAGAACTAGGGGCACCGCGTTTGTTCTTAAGCTTGGCTTCTTTTTCTTGAATATTGACAGAATCTTTAAGAACCACGCCCAGTAAATCTTTATTAGCAGGGGTGCAGTAAACTTGGCCACGAAAGCCTTTTCTAGCAAGGGCAGGCAATTTTCCACAATGATCAGAATGGTTATGACTAAGAATAACCGCATCGATAACTTCGGGGTCGAAGGGGAATTCATCATCTTTAAGAGCAGGTTTTTTATCGCGTTCTAATCCGCAATCGAGAAGGAAGTTAAAATCCTTCCACTGAAGTAGGTGCATAGAACCGGTAACGGTTCCAGCAGCCCCTAGAAAAGTAACTTTAGGATTAGCTTGATAAGAAAAAATAAGACTCATCTCAATTCCATTTCACAGGGAAGAGAAAGAGTTTTAAGTGGTAAGTAAACTTTAAAAGAAAGATTAATTAGCTCAATTCCCCAACCCTATAACGCACAAAACGAACAAATTTTAAACCAGCAGCAGAAAGAATTTCCCCAACGGTTTTCTTTTCTTCTTTAACAAAGGGCTGCTCGAGCAAGACATTATCGGCAAACCAAGTTTTTACTTTGCCTTCAGCAATTTTTTCAATGATATTGGCGGGTTTCCCAGTGGCGGCAGCTTGGGTCCGAGCGATTTCCATTTCGCGGTCAACTACATCTTGACTGATTTCTTCGCGGGTTCCCGCAACTGGATTTTTCGCTGCAATATGCATACAAACATCTCGCAAAGCAACATCATTAATTGTAGCACCTTCAACCTGAATCAAAACACCAACTGTGCCGTCGTGATGAATATAGGTACCAAAAAGGCCACCTTCTAGCCTGGTAAATCGTGCAGGCTTCATATTCTCACGAATCAAGCCAACCACATCTGAAATACGATCCGTAACTTTACGGGCAGGTTCCTTATGAAAATCTTGGGCAACCAAAGAAGTAACACAAGCAGGGTTCGAAACAACAACCTGTGAGGCTAAATCATTAGCAAGGCTTACAAAATGCTCGCTATTAGTAACCGGGCCGCTTTCACAGCGAACCTCAATAAGGCAAGCAATTTTTTTAGCTGCATCAATATGAAATGCAACCCGACCTTCGGCTGTTTCTCGGTCGCCCTTCTTTGCCATTATCGACGCATTTTTCTTGCGCAAAATAGCAACGGCTGCTTCAATATCACCGTTAGCCTCGGTTAATGCGACTTTGCAGTCCATCATTGGGGCATTGGTTCGATCACGAAGTGATTTGACTGTAGCAGCAGAAATTGCACTCATACTAAATCCACCTAAAGTTAACCTTAACTTGAACGAATTAAAACTATAAAAGAGATTAATCAACAACCGCAGGGGCCCGAACGGTACCTGAGGTACCACTTGGAGCAGGGCGTGGCCTTAAGGATGATGATTGTTCGGTTGCAAGCGCTGCTTTGCCTTCAATAATTGCATCTGCAAGCTTTGCAAGTACTAATTCTACCGAACGAATGCTATCATCATTTGCTGGAATTGGAAGGTCGACATCATCTGGATCACTATCGGTATCAATTAAAGCTATGGTAGCAATACCCATACGCTTTGCTTCTTTAACTGCAATGTTTTCTCTGCGAGGGTCAACCAAAACCAACGCATCAGGAAGCCTACTCATTTCGCGAACACCCGAAAGATTTCTTTGAATCTTGGAAAGTTCACGACTTAAATTAGAAACCATTTTTTTACTGTAACTTCGAATAATGCTAGATTCTGGCGCATTATGAATATCTAACTTACCCGATGGGTTAAGCATTGTTTTAATATACGCAGGCAAATCAACCTTTGAAGGATTTTCATAAGAGGGAAGCCACATAGCTTCAAGTTCAGCTAATCTTTTTAAACGGTCGCGAATCGTACGGATGTTCGTTAAAGTACCGCCCAACCAACGCTCGGAAACAAATGGCATACCACATCGGCGTGCTTCAGTTTCAATGGTATCTTTCGCTTGTCGCTTAGTACCAACAAAAAGAATTTGGCTACCAGAAGCAGAAAGCTTGGTAAGAAATCGGAAGGCCCGAAGAAGACCACGAACTGTTTCGCGTAAATCAATAATGTGGATAAGATTTCGTTTACCGTAAATATACGGCCTCATCTTAGGATTCCAACGACTGGCCCTATGACCAAAATGAACGCCCGCTTCGATAAGATCTTTTACTTGGACAATCGCCACGCAACACTCTCCCACTTTATACAGATGTTTAGAGTCACGCCTTCTTTAAACAATACGCTTAGATATTGTATCAGCAAATGATAAAAATACCTTAAGCTTACAAAATATCTTATTAGGATCGAACAACGATGCCTTATAATAACCAATAATTCATCGAAGAGGGTAGTTTATTGGAAAATCAAACAGGGGTCAAACACTATAAGCCAAAATAAACAATATCTTCAGTAAAAACAAGCAAATAAGGGTCTTAAGTTTTAATCAAATTTCGCCAAATCGAAGGGCGGATCAGAGATAAAGCCCTGCATCGATGGCTTATAGAATGCTTAACAAGGGAAGTTAATTGGCCAAAAGTCTGATGATATTCCAGAACGAGGAACAAAGGATCATAGCCAAAACCGCCCTGCCCTAAATAATCGGCAATAATTGTGCCAAAACACTTTCCTTCTGCGGAACCAACCACCTCGCCCCTTGGATTGGCCAAAGCAGCTGAACAAACATAAAAAGCATCTCGTTTCTCAACAGGAAAGTTTTTTAAAGCCTCCAATAGCTTGCAATTATTAGCGTTATCGTTGCCGTGACCGCCTGCATACCTTGCCGAATGAATCCCCGGTTCACCATGAAGAACCGGTACAACTAAACCACTATCCTCAGCTAAAACCCATTTTCCTGTCTGCAAAGCATAGCCGGAGGCTTTTTTTCGCGCGTTTTCTTCAAACGAAGAACCATCCTCTTCAACTTCTACGCAATTAGGAAAATTTGATAGATCAAGGCAATTTAAAGGCAGATCAGCAAAAATCTCTTTGATCTCTTTAAGTTTCGACCGGTTCTTAGTGCCAATAACAAGTTCATTCATCAATATTTCACCTCAAATAAAATTAAATCCCAGTCGCTTTTACTCAATGCACCGTTATTCCTTGCTTACTAGAAGAAATCATAGTAGATTTAACAAACCTACCAGATGGAGAAAAAATGATTTTCTTTCCGAGTGAAAAAACAACCCGACTTTGTGACGGAATGAACCGCCGTGATTGGATTAGTTTAGGTGGCCTAGGCCTCTTGGGAATGGGTCTCAATTCTGCAAACGGTTCGAACTTTCATTTTTCGAAAGAAAGAAAAGCAAAAGCGTGCATATTTCTGTATGTAACCGGAGGGCCCCCGCAGCACGAAACTTGGGACCCAAAACCAGAAGCGCCGCTAGAAATCCGAGGCCCATTTAAACCCATCAGCACAGCGACCCCAGGCTTAAATGTCTGCGAATTAATGCCAAAAATCGCCACGCAAACAGAAAAAATATGCGTCCTGCGATCCCTAAGAACCAACGATAACGCCCATTCTTCAAGTGGCTACTCGATGCTAACCGGATTCCCGCATACCCCAATGAACTTTGAAAATGCAAAGCCCGGGGCGCCAAACGATGCCCCGAGTTTCACTGCAATCATT
>Ga0209702_10004198_pt1 | contig 21323 bp, 13 predicted proteins | sample FRY01_FD_187210 | JGI IMG/M metagenome (GOLD analysis project Ga0209702, IMG submission 187210) | Freshwater microbial communities from Lake Fryxell liftoff mats and glacier meltwater in Antarctica - FRY-01 (SPAdes) (version 2) | ecosystem: Environmental > Aquatic > Freshwater > Ice > Glacier... | reverse complement strand
AATAAAACGGTCAATTTGTTTTAATAAATCTTCATAAACTCCCATAAAATTACCTATACTGTGTTTAGTGTCTGGACAGAAATTCATCTAAAATAAATAGTCAATTTCTAACCATGCACTAATTAACTTACTAAGTTAATTTATATTTTGTGAAAAAGATTACATAAAAACAGAAAGAGGGTAAATATTATTTGGATGTGCTTGGTATAACTAGAACTTAATTATGAGCTTTCGGAATAGTTTCTTTTACCATTAAGATTAAGGACGTTCTGAGTATAAAGGCATTTAATTTAATTTAGAGTATTAAGTCCTACCGATAGCTATCGGTATTAATTTTCCTTAACAATTGACAAAGTCAATCTTAATTAATTGTAATCTGCTCATCCTTAACGGCTTAATGGTTTATAAAAGCGCTTCTTATAAAAAAAGACACTCTTACAAGCGAGCTATTGGGTGATTTAGAATACAGGGTATAAAAAATAAATATTTTTCTTGGAAATTAACACAGAATCTTAATGGTAAAAGAAACACACAATCCAATTTTCCCAATAAGATTAAGGACGTTCTACTTGTAAAGGCTTTTTATACCCAACGTATTTATATTATAATCCGAAGTGAATACATAATCGGTATTAAAAATCAACTATTTGATTGAAAAATGATTCGAAATTTAAAACCTACATTTTATTTAAAACCTCAAAATAAAATAAACCCAATAAAAACAGAAAGACTAAAAATTGGGGTAAAAAAACTATCTTTGCCAAAAAAATAATTATGTCTGAAAAACCAGTTCGTGTAAGATTTGCACCATCTCCAACCGGACCTCTCCACATGGGAGGTGTAAGAACCGCTTTGTATAACTATTTATTTGCAAAGAAAAACAACGGAACATTTATAATTCGTGTTGAAGATACAGATCAAACAAGGTTTGTACCTGGAGCGCAAGAATATATCATGGAATCTTTAAAATGGTGTGGAATTATGCCAACTGAAGGGCCAGGTATAGGTGGTGATTTTGGTCCTTACGTTCAATCAGAAAGAAAAGAAATGTACATGCCGTATGCTGAAAAATTAATAGCAAATGGAAGTGCATATTACGCATTTGATACTCCAGAAGAATTAACAGCAGTTAGAGAACAAGCAAAAGCAATGGGTATGCCTAATTGGCAATACAATGGTGTAACGCGTACCAATTTAAAAAACTCTTTAACCCTACCTTCAGACGAAGTAGAAAAAAGATTAGCAGCAGGTGAACCATATGTAATTAGAATGAAAATGCCTCGTAACAGAGATGTACGTTTTGAAGATTTAATTAGAGGATGGGTAGTTGTAAACACAAACAACATCGACGATAAAGTATTGTTTAAAAGTGATGGTATGCCTACATATCATTTAGCAAATATTGTTGATGACCATACAATGGAAATCAGTCACGTTATTAGAGGAGAAGAATGGTTACCTTCTGCACCTTTACACGTTTTATTATATGAAGCATTTGGTTGGGAAGCGCCTCAATTTGCACATTTACCATTGTTATTAAGACCTGATGGAAATGGTAAATTATCTAAAAGAGATGGTGATCGTTTAGGATTTCCTGTATTTCCATTAGAGTGGAAAACGGCTGAAGATGAAATTTATTCAGGTTATAGAGAAAAAGGATATTTCCCTGAAGCATTCATTAATATGTTGGCTTTTTTAGGATGGAACCCTGGTACAACGCAAGAAATATTTTCGTTAGAAGAACTTTGTGAAGCATTTACATTAGGTAGAGTAGCAAAAGCAGGGGCTAAATTTGATGCAGAAAAAACGAAATGGTTTCAACAAAACTATTTAAGAAGTACTCCTGATGAAAAGTTAGCTGAATTACTACAAGATAAATTAGAAGATACATTACCTGCTGAGAAATTGGTGAAAATGGCTCAACTAATGAAAGAGCGTTCTACATTTATTGAAGATATGGCAATTGAAGGAGCTTATTTATTAGCTAAACCAACTGCTTACGATGAACAAACAGTTAATAAGAAGTGGAAAGAAAACACATCTGAATTAATGTTAGAATGGAAATCAAAATTAGCAACAATTGAAACGTTTAATGCTGAAACAATAGAAACAACATTTAAATCGTTTTTAGAAGAAAAAGAACTGGGTATTGGAGCAGTGCTGCCTAATTTTAGGTTGTTAATAACTGGAAACGGTACAGGACCAAGTATGTTCGAAATAGCTGAATTTTTAGGGAAAGAAGAAGTTAATGAAAGAATGGAAATTGGTTTAGAGCTGATAATTAGACAAAAGACCGCTTCGCTTTAATAAATTAGATTTTAGACTGATAAACTGTTTTTATATTAATTCAGTTTATCGTCTTATTTCTAATGTTTAAAATCTATATAAGTCTTAAAATCTAAATAAAATGAAACATACAATTGAAGTCAATGATATAAAGCTATATGCTTTTCACGGATGCTTACCAGAAGAAGCTAAAATTGGCGGTAATTATAGTGTTGATATATCTTTAATTACAGATTTTTCTGAAGCATCTGAAACAGATGAGTTGATAAAAACAATTGATTATGTTGATATTAATTTAATCGTTAAAGAAGAAATGGCGATACGTTCAAAGTTAATTGAACATGTAGGTCAACGTATCTTTACACGCATAAAAAAAGAAATAAATAACATCGAAAAACTACGTGTAAAGGTGACTAAAATTTGTCCGCCAATTAACGGAGATGTTAGAGATGTTGCAATTATTATAGAAGATTAATTTCATTTATAAAAATTTTATTAACTTTACCGAAGAAATGGTCTCATGGCCGAGCGGTTAGGCAGCGGTCTGCAAAACCGTCTACAGCAGTTCGAATCTGCTTGAGACCTCAACAAAAACCCTTAACAATCATGTTAAGGGTTTTTTTTTAGAACAAAACCATGAAAAATTATATAATCTTTATTCTGATTTTTACGTGTATTGATACTTATTCTCAAGTGTTTAACAAATCTGATAGTAAAAATTATATAGACTCAACATTTCAAGAAGTGTTTGTTGGCGAGGTTATTGAAAAATATCCAAACGGAAATATAAAAAGAATTGGTCATTATTTAAATGGAAAGGCAGATGGAGAATTTACCACTTTCTATCCGAATGGACAATTAAACTCAAAAAGTTATTATAAAGAAGGAAAAGAGGAGGGTGAGTGTATCTTATTCTTTGAAAACGGTAAAACACTTTATAAAATAACAATTAATAAAGGTGTGCTCAATGGTCCTTTTGCTTTGTACTACGAGAATGGGTCAAAATATCAAGAAGGATATTATTCAAACGATGTTTACAAAGGAGAGTGGAAAGAGTATTACGAAGATGGTACAGTTAAACACCTTTGCTACTATAAAAATGGTTTGTTAGATAGTGTAAGTTACTCATATCTTAATGATGGTTCAATTGAATCAACTGTAAATTATCAAAATGGATTATTATATGGAAAAAGTATTGTCTATTATAGTAACTCCAAAATTAGAGCAGAATCTAATTATACTGAAGGTTCTTTAAATGGTTCTATTGTGTTTTATAACAGCCAAAATAAAGCAATATATAAAACATCTTATGCAGATGGTAAAAAAATAGGATTGGAATTTAACTATACACCAGATGGTAAATTAATGAGTATTAGAAATTATAAAAGTGGTAGTTTAAATGGCTTATCAGTCTATTATTTATCTAATAAAAAAATAAATTGCTATGAAAGGTATGAAATGGATAAAGAAGTAAAAAATAAATTGTTTGACTTTATTTCCGTAAAATTCCTTAAAAACAAACAGCCTTAACGTAAAATTAATTTTCTTAATACAAAGTTAATAATTGTCTTTTTTAATAACATAACCTTAATTTTCTATACATAACAGATTCATTTTACAAGCGTTAATTTGTAATAAATTAAAACGTAAAAAAATGAAAAAAAAGTACTTAGTATTTTTAGGTTTATCAATGCTTGCAAAATTAACTCCAACTTATGCGCAAGATCTTAAGCATTTATCTAGTTATGAAACTGGCACAAGTGATGCAGCAGAAACAGTAGCTTATGACAAACAATCAAAAAAAGCTGTTTTCACAAGTTCAAGCGCTAACAGTTTTTCAATTGTTAACATTAATGATCCAAAGGCACCTGTTCTTATTAAAGAGGTTTCTCTTGTAACTTATGGTGGAGGACCAAACTCTATAGACATAAACAACTCTATTATAGCAGTTGCTATAGAAGCAAATATAAAAACAGATGCTGGTAAAGTTGTCTTTTTTGATATGGATGGAACTTTCTTAAAAGAAGTTACAGTTGGTAATTTACCTGATATGTTAACTTTTACACCTGATGGTAATAAAATAATTGTTGCAAATGAAGGTGAACCGAGTGATGATTATACCATCGATCCTAATGGTTCTGTTTCTGTAATTGATTTGACGAATGGTGTATCTAATGCAACTGTTACTCCTATTGAATTTACAGCTTACAATAATAAAAAAGCTTATTTAACGAATAAAGGGATAAGAATATTTGGAAATGATGGTACTTCATCAGTTTCACAAGATTTAGAGCCTGAATACGTTACTGTTTCAGAAGATGGTACTAAGGCTTTTGTAAATTGTCAAGAAAATAATGCCTTAGTAGTAATTGACTTAACAAATAATACTGTTAAAGACATTTTACCATTAGGATATAAAAACCATAGCTTAGGTACTCCTAGTGTTGAAAGTTATATTTTAAATGAACTTGTTTCAAACTGGCCTACTATAGGAGCTCCTGAATATGACGGTGGACAACCGACAGTTAGTTTAGGTGGTTTTTCTGGTTTATTTTATGATGCAACAGAGTCTACTTCTACTGACTACGTATTTTATGCAATACCAGATAGAGGCCCTAATGCTGATCCAATTGCAAAGACAACAGTAAGTCCAGCGGTTCCAGTAAACTTAAGACCTTTTAAATTACCTAATTATCAATCAAGAGTTGTAAAGTTTACTTTAAATAAAACTACAGGGGCTATTTCATTAAACAATCAAATTTTATTAACTAGAAAAGATGGAACAACACCTATATCAGGTAAAGGAAATATACCTGGTGTTGATGAAGTACCTGTAGCTTATTCTAGTACTGGTACAACATTTTCAAATGAAGATTATACAGATGCAGCAAGTTTAAAATATCATGCATTAGCTTATGATGAATTTGGAGGAGATTTTGAAGGTATTTTAAAAGATAAGAACGGTAAATTTTGGATGTGTGATGAATACAGACCTGCTATTTATACCTTCGATGAAGATGGTACTTTAATAGAAAGATATGTTGCTGAAGGAACTTCTTTATTAGGTACAACATCTATGCCTATAGATACCTATGGAAAAGAAACTTTACCTAGTTTATACTCAAGTAGATGGGCAAATAGAGGGTTTGAAGCTATTGCTTATGATGAAGTAAATCACATCGTTTATGCATTTATTCAATCACCATTATATAATCCAAGCAGTATTACAAAAAATAGTTCAGATGTAATAAGAATAATTGGTGTTGACGCAACAGATGGTACACCTGTTTCTGAATATGTTTACTTATTAGAAAGAAACAAAGAAAACGGTTTTTCTTCTTCAAGAGTAGATAAAATTGGAGATGCTGTTTACAAAGGGAATGGTAAATTTCTAGTAATTGAAAGAGATTCTGAAGGACCTGAAAATAAATCAGGGAAAAAATATGTTTATGAAATAGACATCACTTATGCAACAAATATCTTAAACAATTCTATAGCAAGAAGAGACGGTAAACAATCTGATCCAACTTTAGAACAAATGACTGCAGATGATCTATTACTAAACAATATTGTTGCAGTTCATAAACACAAAGTTTTAAATTTACCTTCTATTGGTTATGCTAGTTCTGATAAAGCAGAGGGAATAGCAATATTACCTAATAATGAAATAGCAGTAATAAATGATAATGACTTTGGTATAGCTGGAGCCGGAACAACTGATAACAGTGTACTGGGAATTATTTCATTTGATGATAATTATGGTTTTGATGCAAGTGATAAGGATGATATAATTAACATAACAAATCACCCTACATTAGGTATGTTTATGCCTGATGGAATTGCTAGTTATGATGTTGATGGAATAACTTATATAGTTACAGCAAACGAAGGAGATTCAAGAGATTACGATGGATATTCAGAAGAAGAAAGAGTAAAAGATTTAGTGTTAAATTCAAACTATTATCCAAATGCAAGTGCTTTACAAGCAGAGAGTGAATTAGGAAGATTAAAAACGACTAATGCGATGGGTGATTATAATAATGATGGTGAATTTGAACAAATATACTCTTATGGTGCACGTTCATTTTCAATATTTGACCAATATGGTAACCTAGTATTTGACAGTGCTGACGAATTTGCTCAACTAATTCTAGTAGAAGAGCCTACATTATTTAACCAAGATAAAGATAAAATTGATGGTAGATCTGATGATAAAGGAGTTGAACCTGAAGCAGTAGGAATTGGTGAAATAGATGGAAAAACATATGCATTTATTGCTTTTGAAAGACAAAGTTCAATTGTTGTTTATGATATAACTAATCCTTACACTCCAGAATTTATTACATTTTATACAAATAGAGTAAATAATAATGGAACAATTGAAGGAGATGTAGCTCCAGAAATAATAAAATTCATAAAAGCAGAAGATAGTCCTAATGGACAAAATATGTTATTAGTTGGATACGAAGCTTCTGGTACAATGGCTATGATACAAATTGGTGAAGATGTTGCTTCAATAAGTGAAGAGGTTATGAACAATACTTTTAAAATCTATCCAAATCCAGTTGTAAATAATCAAACATTAAATTTCAATAAAAACATCTCTGGTGAGGTATATGATATGAGTGGGAAAAAGGTACTTACTATAACAGATACTAACGTTATTTCAGTAAATGATTTGAATGAAGGTGTATATGTTATAAAAACTAAAAACAATGGAACTAAAAGATTCTTGAAGTTTTAATAACAGTTTATAAACTAAAAAAAGGGACTTATCAATGTGATAAGTCCCTTTTTGTTTATAATAAGAATGATTTATAAAATTAATAACAGCTAATTTTATTAACTCTGTTTTGATGTCTTCCTCCTTCAAATTCAGTATTGAAAAAAGTATCTACAATGTTCTTTGCTTCGTCGTCAGTAATAAATCTTGCTGGTAAAACTAAAATATTTGCATCATTATGTAAACGAGCCAATTCTGCTATTTCTGCTTTCCAAGATATAGCAGCCCTAATTCCTTGATGTTTATTAGCTGTCATACTAATACCATTTCCTGAACCACAAATTAAAATACCTTTAATATCTTTAGAACCTTCAACTAAAGAAGCTACTGGATGCGCAAAATCTGGATAGTCTACACTATCAGCTGAATGACAACCGAAATCTCTCATTTCAAATCCTTTAGCTGTTAAATAATATTTTAAACTTTCTTTTAAATCATACCCTGCATGATCAGATCCAATTGGAATAATAGTATTTGACATCTTTTATATATTTTATACAAAGTTAACATCTATCAACAATTGTTACAATATATAAACATTAATAAAATAATAAAAAGTTAAACAATTGAAAATCAACACTTATAAAATAAAGTTTGAAACCTATAAAATTATTGATTTGTTAATTAGTGTGTATAAGATTTAAAAACTATAAATAGGTTTATAAAAAAATTATTTCAATCAATTTAAATATTGAGATAAGCACTAAAAGATAGAAAATATTTTAAATGATTTTTAAACGTTTTTAACACAGAGTTTATATAAAATTAATAAAAAACTAATAAACAATTACTAAAACTATATAATTGTTTATAACATACAAAACTCAGTTATAACAATAAGATAAGGTTATTTTGCATTGTTAATAAGTTCAATCAAAACAATAACAACTCAAAAAACAAACAAAATTTAAGATTGTTTATGAACATATTAACATCCTTAATAAATAGATTAAAAAGATTTAAGATTAAAAATTATTTATCTATTATATTAAAAAAAGGAAAATAAGTGAATTTGGATTTTAAATAAAAAATTTATATATTCAATTAAACACAGAATAATTAGTACTTAAATTATTAATTATCAGTTATATAATCCAATTTTATATCATTCACATTTTGATATATTTTGAATTGTATTTTATTTATTCAATAAAATACGTCTTTGAAAAATTTATTAATGTTTTTGTTTTAAATCAAGGCTATTTTATATTTGAATATATTTTGTACTTTTAAAAAAATAAAAAAACATAATGTCAAAAATTAAAGTTTTTGTTGTAGAGGATGAAGCAATTGTTTCAAAAGATATTCAAAATAGCTTAATTAAATTAGGTTATGATGTAATAGGGTTTTCTTCTTCTGGTGAAAAAGCAATTGAGTTGTTACAAGATAATTCAGCTGATATTGTATTAATGGACATTATGTTAAAAGGAGAAATGGATGGAATTGAAACAGCAGAAATTGTAAAGTCTGATTTTAATTTACCAGTTATCTATTTAACCGCTTATGCAGATGAAAATACGCTGTCTAAGGCTAAAATAACAGAACCTTATGGATTTATATTAAAACCTTTTAAAGAAGTGGATTTACATACTTCTATTGAGATGGCAATTTATAAACATAAAAAAGAAAAAGAAGTTATAAAAGAGCGTGATTTTTTATATTCTTTGGTTGATAATAAAGAAAAAAACAAAGATTTTATATTTGTTAAAGCAAATAGTAAACTGATTAAAATAAACACAAAAGATATTTATTTTATAGAAGCTTTAAAAGATTATGTAGTTATTCACACATTAGATACTCGTTATACTATTCACTCAACAATGAAAGAGATTGAATTTAAAATGGGGCGTGAGGATTTCTTAAGAGTTCATAGGTCATTTATTGTTAGAATAGATAAAATAGCAAGCATAGAATACCCTAATTTAACATTAGAAAATGAAAAGAAAACCATTCCAATAGGAGGGTCTTTTAGAGAAGATTTAAATAATAAAATTCGTTTGGTTTAATTTAATCAAACGGAATTAATTCTAAATCTATCTGTCTTTTTCCTAAGTGAACTTCGTAAATACGAACTTTTACTTTATCACCAAAATTATATTCTTTTCCTGTTTTGCTACCAACTATACAAAATTTAGCTTGGTCAAAGTAAAAACGATCACCTGGAATATCATTCATAGGAACTAATCCTTCGCATTGATTTTCATCCATTTTAACAAACATTCCAAAATCAGCCAATCCTGAAACTGTTCCTATAAATTCTTCTCCTATTTTATCTTGAACAAATAATACTTGGAAAAATTTTGTTGATTCACGTTCAGCATCTACTGCTTTACGTTCCATTCTAGAAATACGTTTACAAATATCATCTAATTGACTTCCGTAACGGTGTTTTTTATGAGTTAATTCTTCTTGTAAGATACGGTGAACTACTAAATCGGCATATCTTCTAATAGGAGAAGTAAAATGAGTATAGTTTTGAAAAGCTAAACCATAATGTCCAATATTGGTAGTTTCATAAGTTGCTTTTGCCATTGAACGTATAGCCATCGTTTGAATTAATGAATATTCATTTGTTAAGCGAATATCATTTAATAAAATATTTATGTTTTTAGAAATCTCTTCAGGATTATCAAAATTTACTTTGTAACCAAATTTATCAATAAAAACACTGAATAAACCAATTTTAGTTATGTCTGGTTTATCGTGACATCTGTAAACAAAAGGGATTGGATCTCTTCCTTTAGCTGCTTTTCCAATAAATTCAGCAACTTTTCTATTTGCAAGAAGCATAAATTCTTCAATTAATTTATGGGCATCTTTAGAAGTTTTAATGATGATATCTATTGGATGTCCTTCATCATCTAATTTGAAACGCATTTCTTCAGATTCAATACTTAAAGCACCATTTTTTAAGCGATAACCTCTTAATATTTTAGCAATTTTATCAAGAGTTAAAATTTCTGTTTTTAAATCGCCGTCCTTTCCTTCAATAATTTCTTGAGCTTCTTCATAACTAAATCTTCTATCAGAATGAATAACAGTTTTACCAAACCATTCATTATAGACTTTTCCTTGTTCATCCATTTCAAATACAGCTGAAAAACTATATTTATCTTCATGTGGACGTAAAGAACAAGCTAAATTAGATAATTGTTCAGGTAACATTGGTATTACTCTATCTACTAAATAAACAGAATTAGAACGTTTTAAAGCTTCCGTATCCATCGCAGAACCTGGTGTAACATAATGACTAACATCAGCAATATGTATTCCAATTTCTAGGTGACCATTTTCTAGTTTTTTGTAAGATAAAGCATCATCAAAATCTTTAGCATCTGCTGGGTCAATTGTAAATGTTGTAATATTTCTAAAATCTCTTCTTTTTAATATTTCTTCAGGATCTAAATCCATACCAACATATTCAGCTTCTGAAATAACTTCGTTAGGGAATTTATAATCAATACCATTGTTACAAAGAATACTAATCATTTCAGTATCATTAGAACCTGGCTTACCTAATATTTCAACAACTTCTCCATAAGGATTACCAGCAGATTTTGGCCAAACGGTAATTTTAACCAATGCTTTTTCACCATCTTTAGCACCATTTAATTTTTCTTTAGGAATATAAATATCCTTATTCATTTTTACATTATCAGGAAGTAAAAAAGCAAAATTATCATGCATTTGTATTGTTCCTACAAATTGAGTTCTTTCTCGTTCGATTACGTCAATTACTTGACCTTCAGCTTTATTTTTAGTTTGTTTTATAATTTGAATTTTAACACGATCACCATTTAGAGCTTGCTGTGTTTTACCTTCAGGAATAAAAATATCAGCTTTTTCACCTTCAACAGTAACAAAACCATAACCTTTTGAGGTAATAGAAATTGTTCCTTCAGTAATTTTTTGATTTTTAGTGTTTATTTTAAAAGTATCATAAGAAACTGATGTTAAATAATCTTGGTTAACCATTTCTTTTAAAACAGTAAAAACAAGTGTTCTTAATGCTCCATCTCTTGCATCAACTAAATCACATATTTCTTTATGCGAATAAATCTTTTCAGTATTTTTTTCAAGCATTATTCTAACAGTATGAACTAAACTTTGTTTTAGTTTGTTAGATTTTTTACCGTAGTGATTGTTTTTTTTTTGCATAAAATAGTTGTATGATTGTGCTAATTTAAGTATAATATAATAAGAATAATTCAATATAATTGGATTTCATTTGAATAAAAACTATCTTTAAAACAATGATTATGATATTTACGTAATCATGTAATAAAAAAAATATCTTTTTTATAGATAGATTAATAACTTTGTAAAAAAAAAACAAATGAATTCACGCGTTCAACAAGCAATTAATGATCAAATTTTAAAAGAAGCATCTTCTTCTTATTTTTATTTAGCAATGGCATCATGGGCAGAAAATCATGGGTTAAATGGTACTGCTAAATTTTTATACGCTCAATCAGATGAAGAACGTTTTCACATGTTAAAACTGATTAAATTTATAAATGAAAGAGGTGGTAAAGCATTAATACCTGCTATTTCACAACCACCAGTTGAATTTAATAATTTAGAAAATGTTTTTGAATTATTATTAGAACATGAAATAAGCGTAACAGATAGTATTAATAATTTGGTAGATATTTGTTTACAAGAAAAAGATTATAGTACGCATAATTTTGTGCAATGGTATGTGTCGGAACAATTAGAAGAAGAAGCATCAGCTCGATCAATTTTAGATAAACTTAAATTAATTGATGGTGATAAAGGTGGTATGTATATGTTTGATAGAGATTTAGAAAAATCAACTATTTTAAACATGCCATTAGATTCAAAAAAGGCTTAATTTTATTTTTAAAACGATATGAAACAGCCATGATTGCAAAAAAAACTGATGAAAATTGCAATATGGCGTATTCCATTACTTGTACCGGCCATTCGGTATGACAATTTAAAACAAATTATTTCCGTATGAAAATAAAAATTTGGGTTTTTGTTATACTTTTTATTTTATCAAAAAACATTGTTTATGGTCAAACAACATATCGTTTTAATAATTATACAATTAATGAAGGATTATCGCAGAGTTCTGTAACTTGTATTATACAAGATAATACGAATAATTTATGGGTTGGAACTCAAGATGGTTTAAATAAATTTGATGGTAAATCGTTTGAAATTTTTAATTCTGATGATACAGAAGGGATTGAAAGTGAATATATAAAATGTTCTTTTAAAACAAAAGATGGTAATTTATGGTTTGGAACATCTAACGGATTAACGAAGTATGATGTTAAAAAAGAAACATTTAAAACATACATAACTTTAAAGAAAACACCACTTCAAATTGAAAAAATTAATATTGATGATCAAGGAAATCTTTGGTTAGCTTCTCTTACTTCAGGTGTTTTAATTTTTAATCCTACAACAGAAAAATTTTCTCTTCCTTCTTTCAGTTTACCATCAAAAAAAGTACTAAGTGTATACGTAGCTCCAAACAAAGATTTTTTATTAATAACAGAGGATAGAGGAGTTTTTCAATATAAAAACAATATTAAGCAATGGAAGAAAATACTCCTTCCAACAATTGATAATGTTAAAGGAATGGTATTAAAAATAGCCTCTTTTGATAAAGATAAATTATTATTATGTTCAACAATTGGCGTTTTTGAATATTCGCTTTCTTCGGGTGAAATAAAAAATAAATTTAAAAATTTAAATAAACAATTTGGACAAATAGGCATAACAGATATTTTCCTTACTAAAAATAATGATTGGTTATTAGCTAGTGGAAATGATGGATTATTTACTATTAAAAGCAATGGTGATATTTTTAATAGTTCTGAAGATATTTTTCAAAAAAATGCGCTGTTAAACAATAAATTAAATATTTTATTTAAAGATAATCAAGGAACATTTTGGTTAGGTTCTAATAGGGGATTAAGTAGTTTTAATCCATTAAATCAAGGTTTTTTAGGTATTGGACCTACTGGTAATTTAGAACAAGGAATACCAACCCCAAGTGTTTGGACATTTGGAGAAGACATTAAAAGTAATAGTATATTTATAGGTACAGATAAAGGAATTTCTAGGTATAATAGAATTTTAGGAAAATTTGAACATTTTTATTTAGACAAAGCACTATCAACCTTATCTGTAAGGGAAAATATAATTTTATCATTGTATGTAATTGATAAAAACACGGTATTAGTTGGTTCAACAAATGGATTTTTTAAACTGACAATAGTTAATAAAAATGAATACTCTTTTTCTAAAATAATATTAGAAAAAGAATCTTATTTAACAAATCATTCCCGTGTTTATTCTATACTTCATTGGAAGAATGACCAATATATAATTGGAACAAATGGTGGAGCTGTTTTACTTGATTTAAAAACAAAAAAAACAATTCAATTTGAGCACTCTGAAGATAAGGTTTCGATAACGAATGGTTTATGTCGTCTTGTTTTTAAAGATAAAAGCAATAAAATATGGTTTGCAACAAGTACTGGAGGCTTAAACACATTAGAAGAAAAAGAGGGGGCATATGTAGTTATACCTTATAAATACAATCAAAAATTATTAGAAGTTTCTAAAAATTATATAACCTCTATTTATCAGCGTTCAGAAGATGAATATTGGTTTGGTACATTTGGTTCAGGATTGATAAAATGGAATGTAAAAACATTAAAAAATGAATTATTTAATAAAACCAAAGGACTTCCAAATAATGTAATTTACGGTGTGTTATCAACAGATGATAAGAAATTGTGGTTCAGTACCAATAAAGGAATTTGTTGTTTTAATTTAGATACTTATTCTACCGTTAATTATAAAGAAGTAAATGGATTGATGAGTAACGAATTCAATATGGGTTCTTATTTTAAATCTTTTTCTGGAGAGTTATATTTTGGTGGAATAAACGGTTATAATTTTTTTAAACCGAAAAATTTATTTTATGAGACGGATGAAATTTCTGTTAAGTTCACAAAACTTAAAATAAATAAGGATTGGGTAAAAGCTAATCAAAAAGGATCACCTTTAAAAACTTCGATATCTAATACTAAAAGATTAGAACTTTCTTATATTCAAAGAAGTTTAATATTCCACTTTTTAGCTTCAGATTTAAGTAATCCTGCATTGATTAGCTATAAATATAAAATTGAAGGATTAGAAGAAGAAGGGTTTTTAGGAGACAACAATGAATTACGTTTGCCTAGTCTTTCTCCGGGCGATTATAAACTATTTGTTTATGCGCGTTCAGGAGAAGGTAATTGGTGTAAAAAACCTGCAATAATAGAAATTAGTATTGCTTCCCCTTTCTGGTGGAAATGGTGGTTTTGGCTTACTATTTCGGTAATAATATTATTACTTGTACGTTTGTTTTTTAGGCAAAAATTAGAATTAGAAAGAAGAAAACTGGTTCGATTAGAAATGAAAATTGCTGAAAGAACCAGAGAAATTAGAGCAAAAAATACACAAATTGAAGAGCAAAACGATATAATTAATAAAGAAAAAAATAAAGTAATAGAGCAAAAAAGATTACTTCAAATTGAAAAAGATAAATCAGAAAATTTAATTCGTCGAATCATTCCAGAATCAACTGTTGAAGAATTAAAAAACAGTGGAAAAACAAGTGCTAGAGCTTATAAAATGGTATCTATATTGTTTACTGATTTTGTTGGGTTTACAAAAATTGCTGAAAGAATGACTCCTTCAGACCTTGTAAGTAAATTAGATATCTATTTTAGGAAATTTGATGATATTATAATCAAAAATAATTTAGAGAAAATAAAAACAATTGGTGATGCTTATATGTGTGCTGGTGGTGTACCAGTAAGGAATAATACAAACCCAATAGACACTTGTTTAGCAGCTTTACAAATACAGCATTATATGGCTGAATTAAAAGCCGATGCGATTGATAAAAACGAGGAATTTTGGTCGCTACGCCTAGGTATTAATACAGGAGAAGTAACTGCAGGAGTTATAGGTAGTGAAAGGTTAGCATACGATATTTGGGGTTCTGCAGTTAATAGAGCACAGCGTATGGAAATGATGGGTGAACCAGGAAAAGTTACTATTACTGGTGAGACCTATAGATTAATTGAGCCGTTTTTTGAATGTGAATTTAAAGGAAAAGTTCATTCAAAAAGTAACAATGAGATTGATATGTATACTGTACTTAGTATCAAATCTCAACTTTCTATAGATGGCGAAGGAATTTTCCCTAATGAACGTTTTCAACAAATTGTAAACCTTTATTTATACAGTTCCATAAATTATAACAAAGCGGAACGTTACATTACTAAATTATTACAAAATAAACTTTCTGAGAAACTTCATTATCACAGTCTGGAGCATGTTCAAGATGTTGTTAGGGCTGTAGAAAACTTAGCGTTAACAGAAAATGTAACTGACGAAGGTTTGTTCTTGTTAAAATCAGCCGCTTCATATCACGATGCTGGATTTATTGAGCAATATGATAAAAATGAACCTATTGGAGCAAGGTTAGCAGAAGAAATCTTACCTAAATATGGTTATACAGAAGATCATATAAACATTATTAAAGAATTAATTTATGTGACACAAATTCCTCATAAACCTAAAAACAAGTTAGAGGAAATTATTTGTGATGCAGATTTAGACTATTTAGGACGTGATGATTTCCATGAAATTGCAGATCGTTTGCGAAGAGAATTAAGAGAACATGGTAAAATAGATAGTGATAGAAAATGGGATGAAATTCAAGTATCTTTTTTAACCAATCACAGGTATTTTACTAAAACAGCTATCCAAACGAGACGCCCTAAAAAACTTCAAAACTTAGCAGATATAAAGGCAAGACTTGAAACGAAAGAGTACTTAGATTGATAAAAATTTAATTTTTTTATCATTTTTGCTTGCCAATCAAAAAATAGAATTTATATTTGATTAATATTTAATCAAAAAATTGTTTAATTAATGAGCGAATTAAAATTTTTAAAAATTGGCGACCAAGCACCAATGTTTACATCTCTTGATCAAAACGGTACAAAAATAGCATCGTCAGATTTTAAAGGAAAAAAATGGGTGCTCTATTTTTATCCAAAAGATCAAACACCTGGTTGTATTGCGCAAGCATGTAACATTAGAGATAATTATCAATTATTAAAAGATCATAATATTTCGATAATTGGTGCGAGTAGTGATAGCCAAAAATCACATTTAAATTTTATGGAAAAGCAACAAATTCCTTTTCCATTAATTGCAGATGAAGATTTATCAGTAATTAAAGCGTACGGAGTTTGGGGTGAAAAGAAATTTATGGGTAAAATTTATGATGGTATCCACCGTACAACATTTATGATGGACGAGAAGAATACTATAATAGGAATTATAAATAAACCAAAAACAAAAGCACACGCAGAAGAAATTTTAGAATTTTTTACATAAACGTAAATAGATTACGTACTACTAACCTAATCTTTGTATCATCATAATAACAAATCATAAAAAGTATTAAACGATAGCTTTTTAAAAACAAAAAACGATATGGCAACAAAAGAAGTAAACACAGAAAAATTAAAAGCATTACAGTTAACATTGGACAAGCTCGATAAAGCTTTTGGTAAAGGTGCAGTTATGAAATTAGGAGATGCGCCTATTTTAGATTTAGAAATCATTCCAACGGGGTCTTTAACATTAGATTTAGCCTTAGGTGTAAACGGTTTTCCAAAAGGAAGAGTTGTAGAAATATATGGACCAGAATCATCAGGTAAAACTACTTTAGCAATTCACGCAATTGCAGAATGCCAAAAACAAGGAGGAATAGCAGCTTTTATAGACGCAGAGCACGCGTTTGATCAGTTTTATGCACAGAAGTTAGGTGTTGATGTAGGAAACCTTTTAATCTCTCAACCAGACAATGGAGAGCAAGCATTAGAAATCGCTGATAATTTAATTCGTTCTGGAGCAATTGATTTAGTAGTAATTGATTCAGTTGCAGCCTTAACACCAAAAGCTGAGATTGAAGGTGAGATGGGTGATTCTCAAATGGGATTACAAGCTCGTTTAATGTCTAAAGCACTTAGAAAATTAACAGGATCTATTAATAAGGCGGGTTGTTGCTGTATTTTCATAAACCAATTAAGAGAAAAAATTGGAGTTATGTTCGGAAATCCAGAAACAACAACAGGAGGAAATGCTCTAAAGTTTTATGCTTCAGTGAGAATAGATATCCGTAAGTCAAGTCAAATAAAAGATGGAGACGAAGTTATAGGAAACAGAGTAAAAGTAAAAGTTGTTAAAAATAAAGTAGCACCACCTTTTAGAAAAGCAGAATTTGATATCATGTACGGTGCTGGAATATCTAAAGTTGGAGAAATAGTTGATTTAGGAGTTGAATTAAACATTGTTAAGAAAAGTGGATCTTGGTTCTCTTATGGAGAAACAAAATTAGGACAAGGAAGAGATTCTGTTAAACAATTGATAGCAGATAATCCAGAATTATTATTAGAACTAGAACAAAAAATTAAAGACGCTCTCACAAAAACAGACGTTTCTGTGCCGATGTTGGAAGGAGAATAAATCCATATCGTTTAAAGAAAAAGGGAAATCAGTAATGGTTTCCCTTTTTTGTTGGAACGGAATGCATTCCGTCACAACAGATTATTTATCTTTGGTATTATAAAACTAGTATACTAACTAATTTTAGTTATAATGGAAGTAATTGAAATAACGCGAATAGATAAATATTACCAAGAAGAAAGAAAATTAAGAAATTTAGTTTTATTACGACCTATTGGTTTACCAGATTTTGGTTGGGAAAAGTTTGATCATATTGCAAATCATTTTGTAATGATTGAAGAAAACAAAGTTATAGGTTGTGTTTTATTGGTTAAAAAAGAAAACGGAAGAGCTCAGTTAATGCAAATGGCAGTTGAACCTTCGAATCAAAGAAAAGGGATAGGAAAAGAATTATTGGAATGTCTATTAGAATTTGCACAAAAAACAGATTTAAAAGATGTTTATTGTCATGCTAGGGAAAATGCTGTACCATTTTATTTAAAAAATAATTTTAAAATATATGATGATCAGTTTGAAGAAGTAGGAATTGTTCATAGATATATGAAGTTTACATTTTGAAATCAGAGTTAAAAAATATCGCACAACTGTTCTTAAAGCTAGGAACTTTTTCATTTGGTGGTCCAGCAGCGCACATTGCAATGATGGAAGATGAAATTATAAAAAAAAGAAAATGGTTTTCACACCAACATTTTTTAGATTTAATTGCAGCTACGAATTTAATTCCTGGTCCAAATTCTACAGAAATGGTTATGCACTGTGGACATGAAAGAGGAGGTAGAAAAGGATTAATTGTTGCGGGTATATCTTTTATTTTACCTGCGGTTTTAATTACGATGGCATTTGCTTGGTTTTATAAATCTTACGGATCACTTCCAAAGGTAGAAGTGTTCATAAATGGAATAAAACCAGCGGTAATTGCTATCATGTCAATTTCAATCTATAGGCTAGGAAGCAAAGCTTTAAAAAGCAAATTATTAGGGGTTTTAGGAGGACTAACCTTAATAGCTTGTTTGTTTGGTTTAAATGAAATTTCAGCACTTTTTATTTGTGGGTTTACAGGTTTAATCTTGTTTGTTTTTAAAAGAAATAGAAATAGTTTATTTATGTTTTCACCATTTATTTTAATGAATCAATTAAGTAATCCTGATTTATTAAAAGTATTTGTTGTTTTTTTAAAAATTGGTGCATTGTTATATGGTGGTGGATACGTTCTTTTTGCTTTTTTAGACACAGAACTAGTGTCGAGAGGTATTTTATCAAGAGCTGATTTAATAAATGCAGTTGCAGTGGGACAATTTACCCCAGGTCCTATTTTATCAACAGCAACATTTATAGGATGGCAAATAGCAGGATTTTGGGGCTCTGTTTTGGCAACATTAGGAATTTTTTTACCTTCTTTTATTTTCGTTTTATTATTAAACCCATTAGTGCCTAAAATGCGTAAATCTAAAGAAATAAGTGCTTTTTTAGATGCAATAGGAATAGCAGCTGTTGCTATTATTGCAGTAGTCACCATAGAAATGAGTAGGTGTGTTTTAGTAGATTGGCAATCTATTTTTATTCTTCTTATAAGCTTTGTTTTGTTGCTGAAGTTTAAAAATTTAAACAGTGCTTTTATTGTTTTGTTTGGATCATTTGCAGGTTTTATTTTATCCTTGTTATAATTTATGGAATCAATAATTAATAAAACGACCACACGTATAAAACAAGAATATAGAACTAGTTTTAGGCATCAAATTTTAATAAAATTATCTTTTTACGGATCTATATTTTATGCACTTTTTAGCATCATTTATTTTTTAATTGGATTTCAAGAAGGATTTGTTTTTATGACTTTTGGACTCTTGTCTCAAATTCTATTAATACAGCTTTTCATTCAAAAAAAACTTAACTATTTTATTACTTTTAAAATAGGGTTAATTATTACCTGTGTAACTTTATTTCTAAACATACTGTATAGTGGCGGTATCTTTTCTCAAACGATGCCTTGGTTCTTGGTCGTTCCTGTTTTAGCTAATTTAATTCTTGAAAACAAAAGAGCTAATATTATTTGGTTGGTTGTAACCATTTTAGGAATCTTAACATTAATCTTTTTAGATTATAATAATATTGAAATTCAAACCAGAATTGATGACACGGACTATCTTTTAACTTGTGCTTGCTCTTTTAGTGGATTTACTTTTATGTTGTTGTTCTTAACCTCCCTTTTTGAAAAGAAAAAAAATCATTTTTACAGAGAGCTTTTAATAAAAGAGATTCAAATTCAAGAAAACATTGAGTTAAAGAATACGAGAGTTTCTTTAAAAGAAACCGAAGAAAGATGGAAGTTTGCTATTGAAGGATCCAATGATGGAATCTGGGATTATAATTATGAAACAGGTGAAGTTTATCGTTCTACTAGATGGGCTGAAATGTTAGGTTTTAAGAAAGAAGAAATTAGTAATTCTATTGAAGAATGGAAGATGCGAATTCATCCAGAAGACCTTCATAAAGTAAATGAAAAATTAAAACAACATTTTAATAAAGAAATTGAAAGTTATTCATCAGAACATCGAATGCTTTGTAAAAACGGCTCATACATCTGGGTTTTGGATAGAGGAAAAGTTATTGCTTGGACTGAAAAAGGAAAGCCTCAGCGAGTTGTTGGTACAAAAACAGACATTACAAAAAGGAAAAATGCTGAAGAAGAACTTAAACAAAGTGAAGGGAAATTACAAGCAATATTTGAAGGTTCAAATGATGCTATTTTATTATTAACAGAAAAAGGATTTTTTGATTGTAACCAAAAAGCACTTGAAATGTTTAATGTTAATTCTAAAGAATCTATTAAGTCAATTCACCCTGCGGATATATCACCCGAGTTTCAGCCTGATGGTCGAAATTCTTTAGAAAAAGCAGATGAGATGATTAAAATTGCTTTTGAAAAAGGAATAAATAGATTTGAATGGGAACATAAACGATTATGCGGAGCACCTTTTTCTGCCGAAGTACTATTATCATCCTTTTATTATGACAATAAATTAGTTCTGCAGTCAACTGTTCAGGATATTACTGAGCGAAAAACAGTAAATGAAAAAATAAAACAGAGTGAGGAAAAATATAGATCTTTAGTAGAAAACTCTCCTGATATTATAATGATTACAGGTATAGATGAAAAAATAGAGTTTTTAAATAGCACACTTAAAAATGATGAGCTTGATGGAATTTTAGGAACTAGTTTGTATAATTATGTAGAAGCAGCATTATATCCAGTTATAGAAAATGCTCATCTCAAAGTTTTATCGGGTCAAGGAAATCAAATTTATGAAACGGAAAGACTTGACCAAGACGGTAATGTACAATTTTTACAAACCCATGTTGGGCCAAGATATGTAGAAGATAAAATAGCTGGTTTAGTATTGTTTATTCAAAACATCACCCTTAGGAAACTTTCGGAGGAAAAAATAAAACAGAGTGAGGAAAAATATAGATCTTTAGTAGAAAATTCTCCTGAAATTATAATAATTGTTGATTCTAAAGAAAAGATTGAGTTTTTAAATTCTGCTTCCCATAGATATGACCAACAAAAAATCATAGGAGATGATTTGTATAATTATGTTCACGAACGTCATCATAATGAGATCAAAATTGCAAACAAGAGAGTTTTGGCAGGTGAAGTAAAATATGAAAGTTATGA
>Ga0209702_10004195_pt1 | contig 21331 bp, 17 predicted proteins | sample FRY01_FD_187210 | JGI IMG/M metagenome (GOLD analysis project Ga0209702, IMG submission 187210) | Freshwater microbial communities from Lake Fryxell liftoff mats and glacier meltwater in Antarctica - FRY-01 (SPAdes) (version 2) | ecosystem: Environmental > Aquatic > Freshwater > Ice > Glacier... | reverse complement strand
CCCCCGCCTGATAGACGCGGCATACAGGTGAAGTAAGCCAGCTTTGTCACCAACGGATTCGAGTTTGTCACCAAGTCGAAGCGTGCGTTTCTCAATGAGATGAGCTTGGTGTGTCCCGCTGCGACCGATCAAGTGCCAGTTCGGCTTCACCCAGGTTCGCTACAGAGGGCTGAATAGGCCCTGCGAAAGAGCTGTATGTCGTTGACATGGCGCGTCGTGTTGCACCAGATGAACGGTTGCATCTCAACTTTCTCTGCTGCGGGGGTGCTGCAGACCCTCCTTGGCGCAGGTTGATGTCGCCTGACTCAACACAGCAGGCTGTTGTTGAGGCTTGGTCGAATTTAGGTTGAATGTGGTCCAAAACGATTAAAGCCAGTAAGCGCTGCCAGATATCTCATTAGTTTCTACAATAGTGTTATGACTAGTCGAATCCCCACCATTGCCCGCTTGCAGACAGCCCACCAATATTTGCTGGAGCCGCACGGCTTAACAGAAACTCATTTGCGCCGCGCTTTGGGCGACATGCTCAGTGCAGGAGTTGATGATGCTGACCTGTATTTTCAGTACACCCGGTCAGAGGGGTGGAGTTTGGAAGAGGGCATTGTTAAAAGTGGCAGCTTCTCCATCGACCAAGGTGTCGGGGTACGCGCCATCAGCGGCGAAAAAACAGCATTTGCCTATTCCGACGATTTGTCATGGACTGCCTTACGTGATGCCGCGCACACGGTGCGCACCATTGCCAACCAGGGGCAAGAAAAGCGAATCAAAGTGCCCAGTAAAAAAATTGCACCAGCACGCAGCCTGTATGGCGCAGGTGATCCCACCCAAAGTTTGGACAGCGCCTCTAAAGTTGCGTTGCTGGAAAAAGTTGAGCGCTTGGCCAAAGCGGCTGACAACCGTGTGGTGCAAGTAATGGCCAGCTTGGCCAGCGAGTTTGACGTGGTGATGGTGGCTAGGGCAGACGGTGTAATGGCTGCTGACGTGCGCCCTTTGTCGCGTTTATCTGTGACTGTGATTGCCCAACAAGGCGATAGGCGCGAGGTGGGCAGTGCGGGAGGTGGTGGTCGTTTGGGGTTGGATATGTTTGATGATGCCTTGGTCGCACAGTACGTGCGTGAGGCCGTTGGCAGCGCCATCATTAATTTAGACGCGCAAGCTGCGCCTGCTGGCGAAATGACGGTTGTTTTGGGCTCGGGCTGGCCTGGTATCTTGCTGCATGAGGCCATTGGCCACGGCTTGGAAGGTGACTTCAACCGCAAGGGCTCTAGCGCATTTGCAGGCAGAATTGGCGAACGCGTGGCCGCCAAAGGCGTGACGGTGTTGGACGACGGCACCATTGCCGACAGGCGTGGCTCTCTCAACATTGACGACGAGGGCAACACCAGCCAACGCAACGTGCTCATTGAAGACGGCATACTGTGTGGCTACATCCAAGACAGCATGAATGCGCGCTTAAGCGGTGTTGCACCAACGGGCAATGGCAGGCGCGAAAGCTATGCCCATGTGCCCATGCCGCGCATGACCAATACCTACATGCTGAATGGTGATCACACGCCTGAAGAAATTATTGGCTCTATGAAAAAGGGCTTGTACGCCACAAACTTTGGTGGCGGGCAGGTAGACATTACCTCCGGCAAATTTGTGTTTTCTGCCAGCCAAGCTTGGTGGGTAGAAAACGGCCAGCTGAAATACCCAGTCAAAGGCGCCACGTTGGTTGGCAATGGGCCAGATGCCTTGACACGTGTCAGCATGATTGGCAACGACATGGCTCTTGACAGTGGCGTGGGCACCTGCGGCAAAGAAGGGCAAAGCGTGCCTGTTGGCGTAGGTCAACCCACATTGCGCATTGATGGTTTGACGGTCGGCGGAACAGCCTAAGAGGTTGTGCTGTCGCCCATGCCGACAAGGCGTTTATATTAATGTGCTACATTTCAGTCCTATGAACAAACACATATTTTGGTTTGGTTACTTTTTTATCTCACGCACATTTGGCGGTCGAGAGTGAGTAGCCTGAACCACGCTACTGTTTCTTCTCACTGAACCGCCGCAAGGCGGTTTTTTTTTGCACTAACGATATTCCAGGAGCCCACCATGAGCAGCAAGACCAAGGCAACCAGCACAGCCAATCCCGCCGCAAGCTGGTACAACCAGGTCGAGAAAACCAGCCAGACCGACAATGAGCGCATCAAGGACATCAATGTGTTGCCCCCACCTGAGCACTTGATTCGATTCTTTCCCATTGCCGGCACGCCTGTTGAAAGTCTGATTTCATCAACGCGCGGCCATATTCGCAGCATGATTGAAGGCAAAGACGATCGCTTATTGGTGGTCATTGGCCCTTGCTCTATTCATGACCCCGCCGCAGCTATGGCGTATGCCAAGCGTCTTAAAGTACTGCGCGATACATACGCCGACACACTGGAGGTGGTGATGCGTGTTTACTTTGAAAAGCCACGCACCACAGTGGGCTGGAAGGGTCTGATTAATGACCCTTATATGGACGAAAGCTTTCGCATTGACGAAGGTTTGCGCATGGCGCGTCAGTTGCTGATTGAAATCAACCGTTTGGGCTTGCCAGCGGGCAGTGAGTTTTTAGATGTGATATCGCCGCAGTACATTGGTGATTTGATTGCTTGGGGTGCCATAGGTGCTAGAACCACAGAGAGCCAAGTACACCGCGAACTGGCCTCTGGCTTGTCTGCCCCTATTGGCTTTAAAAATGGCACAGACGGCAACATCAGAATTGCCACAGACGCCATCCAAGCAGCCGCGCGTGGGCACCACTTTTTGTCAGTACACAAAACGGGCCAAGTGGCCATTGTGCAAACCAACGGTAACAAAGATTGCCACGTCATTTTGCGCGGCGGCAAAGCGCCCAACTACGACGCGCAAAGCGTTCATGAAGCTTGCGAAGCACTCACGGCGTCTAAGCTGCCAGCGCGTTTAATGGTGGACTGTAGCCACGCCAACAGCGCCAAGCAGTTTGAGCGTCAACTGGATGTTGCAAAAGACGTGGCAGAACAAATTGCGTCGGGCTCCAAGAGCGTGTTTGGCGTGATGGTGGAAAGCCATTTGTTGGAGGGAGCGCAGAAGTTCACCCCAGGCAAACACAAGGTGGAAGACCTTGTCTACGGTCAAAGCATCACCGACGCTTGCTTGGGATGGGACGACTCTGAAGCCGTGTTGGCGGTGCTCAGTAAGGCGGTGGCAACGCGCAGGGGCAGATCCACTCAAGCCTAGTTGCATCATTGGCTGACACGTTCACTGCATCGTTAACCGAGGCGCGGAATGGGTCGTCACATCTGACATGAACGCCAAACTTGGGTTGGCGTTCATGTTGTTTTTTTGCTGGCATTCAAGTGCACACCCTGTTGATCTCAGGTGAATTTGGCTTGCAAAGCGCCCAGTAACTTGTCGTGTACGCCGCTAAAGCCGCCGTTGCTCATGCACACAATTCGGTCGCCCGCTCGGGCGGCACGTGTCACTCGTCTCACCAATTCGTCTATGCTGTCAGTGCATGTCGCTCGCTCACCCATGGGCAACAAGGCTGCTGCGGCATCCCAGTCTAAGCCTGCTGTGTAGCAAAAAACCAGGTCTGCTTGGGTCAGACTGTCCGGCAATTGGGCTTTCATCGCGCCCAGTTTCATGGTGTTGCTGCGCGGCTCGAATACCGCCACTATGCGTGCTGTGTTGTGGCCTTGCGCGTCTAGTAAACCGCGCAAGCCGCCTACTGTGGTGCGTATGGCGGTGGGGTGGTGTGCAAAGTCGTCTATGAGTTCTATGTCGCCCTGGCCGGTTTTGATGGTGCCACGCAACTCCATACGTCTGCGAACATTTTGGAATGTGGCCAATGCCACGCACGCGTCATGCGGGGCAACGCCTACATGTGCTGCGCTGGCGATGCTGGCCAAGGCGTTGCGTTGGTTGTGTAAGCCGCTGATAGCCCATGTTAGGTGGCCCACCGTTTTGTTCTGATACAACACATCGAAATCGTGGGCTGGGCCGTGGGCCTGCCACTCGGCTGGATCGGTGCCAAAGCTGGTTTGCCCGCAATACACACCTTGAGCCAACACACGCTGTAGCGCTGGGTTGTTGGCTTCAACCACCACTTGTCCACTTGAGGCAATGGTGCGCAGCAAGTGTGCAAACTGGCGTTCAATCGCGGCTAAATTGTCGAATATATCTGCGTGGTCAAACTCTAGGTTGTTGAGTATGGCTGTACCCGGTTTGTAGTGCACAAACTTGCTCCGCTTGTCGAAAAAAGCAGTGTCGTACTCATCGGCCTCAATCACAAACAGAGGCTTGTTGGTGCCAGACGGGTTGCGCCCTCCTAAACGCGCCGATATGCCAAAGTTCAACGGCACGCCACCTATTAAAAAGCCAGGGTTTAGTCCGCAGGCTTCTAATATCCAACTGAGCATGGCGGTTGTAGTTGTTTTGCCGTGTGTGCCAGCAACTGCCAAAACGTGCCTCCCAGCCAAAACATGTTCGCTTAGCCATTGGGGGCCACTTGTGTAGGGCAAGCCTTGATCAAGAATGGCTTCCATGAGGGCAAACTTAGGCTTGCCATTGGGCAGTTTGGCCCTAGAGACAACGTTGCCGATAACGAATATATCTGGTTGAAGGGCCAGTTGCTCTTCGCCAAAACCCTCAATCAGCTCGATGCCCAAGGCACGCAACTGATCGCTCATGGGCGGGTATACGGCTGCGTCGCAGCCTGTGACTGTGTGGCCTGCCTCGCGGGCCAACGCAGCCAAACCGCCCATAAACGTGCCGCAAATACCTAAAATATGAATGTGCATGGTGCTATTTTAGGCGGCGAGCACCAAGATCCTTGCAACGGGTCACAATCAAAGAATGGATGAACAAGCACTCGCAATTGCGGCCGCCGCCGCCAGGCTTATTGTGGAAGATGGGATGGAGTGGGGCCCAGCAAAACGACAAGCTGTAAATGATTTGGATTTACCCAGCCGCACCCCTGTGCCCGACAACACGCTGTTGGAAAGCGCCGTGAGAGAGCACATAGCCATTTTTTGCCCAGATACGCAGGCGCAGGCGATGTCTGATTTGTTGGTGTGTGCGGTTGCTTGGATGCAGCGTATGCCTCACCACAACCCCTTCCTGACCGGCGCTGTTTGGCAGGGTTTGGCAACAGACAAAAGTGATGTCTTCATTCAGTTGTTCAGTCCTGACTGCAAATTGGCGCATATCGACTTAATCAATATGGGCTTGCGATTGGACAGCACTGAAGTGACTGGTATAAATGGGCGCGAAGTCCTCACCTTGAGTCATGTGGTTCAGTTACCAGGTTTTAATTGGCCAACGTGCGTGCACTGGGTGCTGTACGACGAGGATGATGTGCGAGGTGCTCGCAAACCCAAGCGATCTGGCGTCAACGGGAGGGCCTCAAGAGGTGACTTGCTGGCTGTGCAAGCCATGCAGATTGGTCTTGAGATGGGTGATATTAACTAATTTTATGGGGTGAATGCTTTGAATAGACGTCTTTTAGTGGGGTGGCTCACGGCGGTGGGTGCGGGCGCGGTAGGCGTTGCCTTGGGGTGGAAGCGCTTTGCCCCTGAGTCCGCCTTGCCCCAAGCCCAGATGGATTTCTGGGGCAGCAGTGTGCTCAAGCTCAATGGCGAAGACTTGCCCATGAGTCCTTATTTGGGGCGCCCTTTGTTGGTTAATTTCTGGGCCACATGGTGTCCGCCGTGTGTTGAGGAGTTGCCGCTGATTGAACGTTATTTTCAGCAACATCGCGCAACGGCTGCTGTCTTGGCAATCGCTGTTGACAACACGCCAGCTGTGCAACAGTTTGTACAACGTGTGCCGCTGAGCTTTGACGTAGGTATTGCCGGCATGCAAGGTGTGGCTCTGTCCAAGAGCTTGGGCAATGCAGGCGGCGGACTCCCTTTTTCTCTTATGTTTAATAGAAAAGGTCTTGTTACGCACCAAAAAGTCGGTAAATTAGAGGCGCAAGACTTGGACGAGTGGTTCAAGGTTTCGTAACATGACCTGTGCGCACGGCTGACCTATAAGCGGTTTATGTGCTACCTTCTGTTGCTAATTGGCACTAAAAACATTCTTCGTGAGTTTGTAAGCTTTTCCTTTCACAGCAGTTGTACGTGATTTGAGTGACCATTCTCAAGTACACTGCGGTCTTTAGCCACGTATTCATGACGCGGCGCCCCTGTGCTGGCGTGTGCTTGTGCAGGCTGTCAATTTATACCATTGGGTACAGCTGTTGTTTGCCATTGTTGCAGACCAGGCTTGGCACCCAACCGTTACAACATTAAGAGGAATGACTATGGATTTACGCAAACTTAAAACGTTGATTGATTTGGTATCAGAGTCGAACGTCTCTGAACTTGAAATTACAGATACCGAAGGCAAAGTGCGGATTGTGAAAAGTGACCCTCATGCCGGCGCCACTTACATGATGAGCGCCCCGCCTGTGCAGGCCATACAAACTGCTGCGCCAGTTCCAGCAGCTGCGCCTGTCGCACCACCTGCTGTTGTCCCATCTGGACACGAGCTGAAGTCACCGATGGTAGGAACCTTTTACCGCGCATCAAGTCCAGGTGCAGAACCTTTTGTGACCGTTGGTACCAAAGTGAAAGCTGGCGAGCGTATGTGTATTGTGGAAGCCATGAAGATTCTCAATGAGATTGAAGCGGATCACACCGGCACCATTACCAAGGTGTTGGTGGAAGATGGCCAGGCTGTTGAGTATGGCCAAGTGCTGTTTGTCATCGAGTAAGCGCGTATGTTTAAGAAAATACTGGTGGCCAACCGAGGCGAAATAGCCCTTCGCATCCAACGCGCATGTCGCGAAATGGGTGTGAAGGCCGTGATGGTGTATTCAGAAGCAGACAGAGATGCCAAATACGTCAAATTAGCCGACGAGGCGGTTTGTATTGGTCCTGCATCTTCCACGCACAGTTACCTGAATATGCCTGCCATTATTTCCGCGGCAGAAGTCACTGACGCTGAGGCCATCCACCCTGGGTACGGTTTTTTGAGCGAAAACGCCAATTTTGCGGAGCGTGTAGAGAACAGTGGTTTTGTTTTTATTGGTCCCACTGCGGCGTCCATTCGTTTGATGGGTGACAAGGTGTCAGCCAAGCAAGCCATGGTGAAAGCTGGTGTTCCTACTGTGCCCGGTTCTGAAGGTGCTCTGGACGATGATCCCGCTACTATCAAGCGCACGGCAAAAGCTGTGGGCTATCCAGTCATCATCAAGGCATCAGGCGGTGGCGGAGGTCGCGGTATGCGCGTGGTGCACACCGAGGCTGCATTGCTACATGCTGTGCAGACCACCAAGGCTGAGGCGGGCACTGCTTTTGGCAACCCTGAGGTGTATTTGGAGAAGTATTTGCAGAACCCACGTCATGTGGAAGTGCAAATTCTTGCTGATACCTACAAAAATGTGGTCTATTTGGGTGAGCGTGATTGCTCTATGCAACGCCGTCACCAAAAAGTTATTGAAGAAGCGCCAGCGCCTGGCATTCCCAGACGTTTGATTGAGAAAATTGGTGAGCGATGCGTGGCTGCTTGTAAAAAAATTGGCTACCGCGGGGCCGGTACGTTTGAGTTTCTGTTCGAGGACGGCGAGTTCTATTTCATTGAAATGAACACCCGTTTGCAAGTAGAGCATACGGTGACAGAGCTGGTTACTGGGATAGACATTGTGCGTGCACAAATTGAAGTGGCAGCTGGTCAAAAGCTGGCGTTTACGCAAAAGCAAATTACTGTCAAAGGGCACGCTTTTGAGTGCCGTATCAATGCTGAAGACCCGTTTAAGTTCACACCCTCACCGGGCCGCATTACTGGCTGGCATACGGCTGGTGGACCAGGCGTTAGAGTAGATTCACATGCTTATCACAACTACACCGTGCCGTCTAATTACGACTCCATGATCGGCAAGTTGATTGTCCACGGCGATACCCGTGACCAAGCGTTGGCGCGCATGCGCTCAGCGCTGTCAGAGATGGTGGTTGAAGGTATCAAGACCAACATCCCTCTCCACCGCGAACTGATGGCCGATGCCAAATTCATGGCTGGCGGAACCAATATTCATTACCTAGAGACGTGGCTTGAGCAGCACCCGCGTTAACCAATAAGGTGTGTTGATGAAGCCTAAAAGAGAACCACATGTTTGAGTTGAAATTATTAGTCCCGCAAGATCATGTGGAGACTGTCAGCGATGCGTTGGAAGCACTTGATGCCTTGAGTGTGTCTGTTGAAGACGCGGATGCCCATACCGATGCCGAACAAGCACTGTTTGGTGAACCCGGTATGCCGGCACCTCTGCCGGGTTGGAATCGTTCACGTATCAATGCTTTGTTTGGCGAGCAAGTGGCTGCCAAAGAGGCTGCTGACTTATTGACGCTACAAGACTTCTTTGTGCAGTGCAGCGTGATTGCCATTGCGCCAGTTGCAGATCAAGATTGGGTGCGTTTGACGCAGTCGCAATTTACGCCTGTTGAAATTACGCCTAGTTTTTGGATTGTGCCAACTTGGCACGAGCCGCCTGAGCAAGCGCTTGTGTCTTTGCGCTTAGACCCAGGCTTGGCATTTGGTACGGGTACCCATCCAACAACCCGCATGTGTTTGCGTTGGGTTGCTCAACGTGAGTTGCATGGTTACCGTGTACTTGACTACGGTTGTGGGTCCGGTATTTTGGCGATGGCTGCGTCTAAGTTTGGCGCCAGCAATATCGATGCGGTCGATATTGATGATGCCGCGGTGCAAGCCACCGTGGCCAACGCCAGTGTAAACAACACGCCTTTAATGGCAGGCTTGCCTGACCTAGCCAACGGTGAATATGCCTTGGTAATGGCCAATATATTGGCCACACCTCTTAAAGTGCTTGCACCTTTGTTGTGCGCGCATGTGCAAATTGGTGGTGATTTGATTTTGGCTGGTATTTTGAGCAGACAGAGTGAAGAGCTAAAGGTCGCCTATGCGCCTTATGTTGCATTGCGTGTATTGGACGAGCAAGAAGGCTGGGTGCTGATGGGTGCTCATAAACATTGATTGAGGCCAAGGTATGTTTGAAGATAACCGATCTCCTGTTCAACTCAGTACCCAATGCCCGCATTGTCAAACACCGCTGCAAGCCGACGTAGGCGCGCTACAGCGCTCTAAAGGCTGGGCGCGTTGTGGGCGCTGTTATTTTTTGTTTGATGCGGTAGCGCACACAGGTATTCCTACACTGTCACCTACCTCTAACAGCTTTGCTGACGATACCCCTACGGCGGCCCCGGTTGCTGCAGGTACCCGACAAGCAGTTGCTCAAGAGTCGGCTTTCGAAACCGTGTCACAGCCCATGCCTGAGTCACAGCTGCATGCAGAGTCTCAGTTCGATACGCGGCCCGCAGTAAACCCAGATACTGAGGGACCAACTCCGGTTGATCAGCCGCAAGCGCTTGACGAACCAAGCCAGGACACGCCACTTAACTCCGCCGTTCCGCCTGTGCCCAGCAGCTGGGATGCGTTGGCAAAAGCCATGGATGAGGCGCTGCCATCGGCACCGGGTGCGACAACGTATCGGCCCGCAAACAACAACGTGGACATCACGCACAGTGCACAGGGTCATGAGGGTGCTGTCGCAGACCAACGAGAGCCCACACTTGGTACCCAAGCAAGCGGTGACAACGGCGTGGTCCGCTCGGTGATGCCTGCGTACGACCAAACAGCCCAAGATGCGGGCGCAATAGGATGGTCTGATGATCCATTGCTGGCAGTGGATGATCAACAAGCCCCTTTGATGCGAGGTGAGCCCCAAGGTCAAGCGCTTGTGGAAAACAGCGATGGTACAGGTTCGAGCTGGTTCATTGCCTCATGTGCGTTGGTGTTGGTGTTGATTGCGCTGGCGCAGTTGGCGTATTACCAGCGCGACTGGCTGGTGGCACGTATGCCTCAGCTTCAGCCGTATGCCCACACCATATGCAAGCAAGTAGGTTGTGTCATTGAGCCAGTTCAAGATATGTCGCAGCTGCGTATCCTGTCGTCTTCAGTGATGCGCTTGTACAGCGGTGAGTTGCAGTTGAATGTCACCATTGAGAACAGTGGTGAGCTGATGTTGGGTGTGCCGCAGATCGATGTGCTGTTGACCGATAGCAACGATCAAGTTTTCATGACGCACACGGTGGTGCCAAGCGACTGGCCCGATTCGCCAGCGCTTTTAAGTGCCAGTAGTCGCTATCCTATTACTGTGCAGTGGCCGACCAATGACAGCGATGCTGGTCGTATGGTGGGTTACAAAACGCAGCTGCGCTACGCAGTTCGGTAACTAGGTCGCGCCAACTACAAAACACATTCAAACGAACAACAAAGAAAACGAAAAAAAGCCCCAGGCAACAGTTTGTTGCTTAGGGCTTTTGATGCCAACTACAAGCGTGCGCCTTAAGGCTTAGCTGAAGTTGGGAACGGCCAAGCCGCCTGTGGTGTCAAGGTTGTCTTGGCAACAGAAACAGGCTTTTTAGCTGTTACTTTTTTTTTTGCAACGGCAGGCTTTTTGGCTGCAGTCTTGGTTGCGGCAAGCGCCTTCGAAGCGGGCTTCTTCACAGCTACCTTTTTAGCAACTGACACCTTGGCTGCAGGTTTCTTAGCTGCAACTTTTTTGGCTGCAGGTTTCTTAGCTGCAACTTTTTTGGCCGCTGGCTTTTTGGCCGCTACTTTTTTGGCCGCTGGCTTTTTAGCTGCTACTTTTTTGGCTGCAGGTTTTTTAGCTGCTGCTTTCTTGGCTGCAGGCTTTTTAGCTGCTGCTTTCTTGGCTGCAGGCTTTTTAGCCGCTACTTTCTTGGCTGCGGGCTTTTTAGCCGCTACTTTTTTGGCCGCTACTTTCTTAGCAGGGGCTTTTTTTACAGCTGGTGCTTTAGCAGCAGGTACTTTTTTTACGGCGACTTTTTTAGCCGTGACTTTCTTAGCTGCGGCTTTTTTAGCCGGCGCTTTCTTTGCAGTTGCCATGATTTTCTCCTTATTGGATTTTCAAATAACACCTAGTGTGTTGAAGTCCACACTTGGCGACTCACAGGTATAACCTACATACCGCACCTGGTACGGCATGTAGGTGATACCAACGAATTCTGCGACAAAGCCCACCACTTTGTCGTTTGACGCAGTGGTGGGCTTTCAAAAGTTAGACGGCACGTAAACAGTTTAGTCCCAAGACAAGGCGCCGCCGGTTTGATACTCAATCACTCTTGTTTCGAAGAAGTTGCGCTCCTTCTTCAAGTCAATCATTTCGCTCATCCAAGGGAAAGGGTTTTCCTCACTTGGAAACATTGGTTCTAAACCAATTTGCTGTGCACGGCGGTTGGCGATGTAACGCAAGTAGCCTTTAAACATGGATGCATTCAAGCCCAACACGCCACGTGGCATGGTGTCTTCCGCATAGCGATACTCTAACTCAACAGCTTCTAAAAACAGAGCTTTTATTTCGGCTTTGAATTCAGCAGTCCACAGATGCGGATTTTCCAGCTTAATTTGGTTGATAACGTCGATGCCAAAGTTGCAGTGCATAGACTCGTCACGCAAGATGTACTGATACTGCTCAGCAGCACCAGTCATCTTGTTTTGCCTACCCAAAGCCAAAATCTGTGTAAAGCCAACGTAGAAGAACATACCTTCCATCAGGCAAGCAAATACGATCAAAGACTTGAGCAATGCTTGGTCGGTCTCTACGGTGCCAGTCTTAAATTCCGGATCGCACAACTGGTCAATAAATGGAATGAGGAATTGGTCTTTAGCCCGAATCGATTCGACTTCGTTGTAGGCGTTAAAAATCTCGGCCTCATCCAAGCCAAGAGACTCGGTGATGTACTGGTAAGCGTGCGTATGTATAGCTTCTTCAAAGGCTTGGCGCAGTAAAAACTGGCGGCACTCAGGGGCTGTGATGTGACGGTAGCTTCCCAGAACAATGTTGTTGGCTGCGAGTGAATCCGCAGTTACAAAAAAACCCAAGTTGCGCTTGATTAAACGACGCTCATCATCGGTTAAGCCATTGGGGTCTTTCCACAGCGCGATATCGCGGGTCATGTTGACTTCTTGCGGCATCCAGTGATTGGCGCACGATGCCAAGTACTTTTCCCAAGCCCACTTGTATTTGAAAGGTACCAGTTGGTTGACGTCTGTCTTACCGTTGATGATGCGTTTGTCTGAGGCTTTAACGCGACCCGAACTCATGGTGTGTGCGCTTGATGTGTTTGTAGCGCTTGCGCCCATAGCTGTAAAGCTTGGCGTGGTTGCAACAGTGGGGCTGGCAACAGCTGGCACTGGTGTTGGCGTGGCAGAAAACTGGTCTGCATGTGCCTGCGTTTGGTCAGGGCTTGTGGCGTCGTTATTCCAAGTCAACATAGGTATGAATAGTCCTGTTATTTAAATTATCAAAGCGAGTTGTGAAAACGCAAAGCGAAATAGATGATTAATTGCACAGTGTGTTGTGCGTATGCATCAAATACTTTCGCTTGTACGTTGTTAATTCGCAGGTCGCTGCTCAATCAGTTTCGTTTGTTGCGCTGTCTTACTGACATGCCTCGCAACCCGGATCGTCAATGGCGCAAAATTTCACATCGGTTGCAGCCACCATTGATGGGTCTTCAACCGCCTGTGTTGGTGCCAATGCACTTGCTCCAGAAGGACCGGACTCGTTGGACACAGCGTTGTGTTGTCCACTTAAACGGCCTGTTGATTTCTCAATACTGGTTGCTGCCATGGTGCGCAAATAGTAGGTTGTCTTCAAGCCACGCAGCCATGCGAGCTTATAAGTCTCATCCAATTTCTTGCCCGATGCGCCCGCCATGTAAATGTTGAGCGATTGCGCTTGGTCAATCCATTTTTGTCGACGTGCGCCTGCTTCGACCAGCCACTTGGTATCAACTTCAAATGCCGTTGCGTACAAGGTTTTGATTTCGTCAGGAATACGATCGATGGCGCGTAGCGAGCCGTCGAAGTGTTTTAAGTCCATGACCATGACGTCATCCCATAAGCCCAAGCGCTTCAAGTCACGAACCAAGTAGCCGTTGACTACTGTGAACTCGCCCGACAAGTTGGACTTGACCGACAGGTTGCCAAAGCAGGGCTCAATCGACGCATCAACGCCAATGATATTGGAGATGGTTGCTGTCGGTGCAATGGCCACACAGTTTGAGTTGCGCATGCCATCGACTTTGATTTTGTCGCGCAAGCTGGTCCAGTCCAATGTAGAGGAGCGGTCAACTTCGACATAACCGCCGCGTGCGTCGGCCAACATGTCTATGGTATCGATTGGCAAAATGCCTTGGTCCCACAAAGAGCCTGGGTATGAGGAGTAGCGCCCGCGTTCTTGAGCCAGCTCGCTAGATGCGAAGTAGGCGTTGTAACAAACAACCTCCATGGCACGGTCTGCAAAATCAACGGCTGCTTGCGAGCCGTAAGGCGTGCGCATTTCGTACAGCGTGTCTTGGAAGCCCATGATGCCCAATCCAACGGGGCGATGGCGCAAGTTAGAGTCACGTGCTTTTTTAACGGCGTAGTAGTTGATGTCAATCACGTTGTCCAGCATGCGCATGGCGATGGTGATCGTGCGTTTGAGTTTGTCGTGGTCTAGGTCTTTACTGGCGTTGCCGTTTGCATCAACACTGTCTTTCAGGTGGCGTACCAAGTTGATTGAGCCTAGGTTGCACACAGCTGTCTCGGTGTCGCTGGTGTTGAGTGTGATTTCCGTACACAGGTTGCTGGAGTGAACGACGCCGCAGTGTTGTTGCGGCGAGCGCACGTTACAAGCATCTTTGAAAGTGATCCATGGGTGGCCGGTTTCGAACAGCATCGTCAGCATTTTGCGCCACAGGTCGTTGGCTTCAATGCGGCGGAAGTGGGTGATTTCGCCTGCATCAGCTTTGGCCTCGTAAGCCACATAGGCTTTTTCGAATGCTGCACCAAACAAGTCGTGCAAATCTTCGGCATCAGCAGGTGAGAACAACGTCCACTGGCCTTTTTCCATCACGCGGCGCATGAACAGGTCTGGAATCCAGTTGGCTGTGTTCATGTCGTGGGTGCGGCGGCGATCGTCACCGGTGTTCTTACGCAACTCTACGTATTCTTCGATGTCCAAGTGCCACGTCTCTAAATAAGCACACACAGCACCTTTGCGCTTGCCGCCTTGGTTGACTGCCACGGCAGTATCGTTGACGACTTTTAGGAACGGTACAACGCCTTGTGATTCGCCGTTGGTGCCCTTGATGTGGGAACCCAATGCACGCACACGTGTCCAGTCATTGCCCAAGCCACCTGCAAATTTAGACAGCAGGGCATTTTCTTTGATGGACTCGTAAATACCTTCTAGGTTGTCGGGCACGGTAGTGAGGTAGCACGACGACAGCTGGCTGCGCAATGTGCCGCTGTTGAACAAGGTGGGTGTGCTAGACATAAAATCAAAGCTAGACAGAACTTCATAGAACTCTATGGCGCGTGCTTCGCGATCAACCTCGTCTAGGCTCAAACCCATTGCTACGCGCATGAAGAATGCTTGCGGCAATTCAATGCGTTGCTTGCCGATGTGCAAAAAGTAACGGTCGTACAGCGTTTGCATACCCAAGTAATCAAATTGCAGGTCGCGTTCTGGCTTTAAGGCTTGGCCCAAACGGACCAGGTCGTATTGACCTAAACGCTCGTCAAGCAGTTCAGCTTTGATGCCTTTTTGAATAAAGCCTGGGAAGTAGCCTGGGTAGGCGTCTACCAACTCAGATTGCGTGACCGGCTTACCCAGTACTTCTTTTGCAATGGTCTGCAGCAGCAACCGTGCTGTGGCGTAGGTGTAGTCCGGGTCTTTTTCAATCAGCGTGCGGGCCGCCAAAATGGAGGCTTTTTGCACTTCTATGAGCGGTACGCCGTCGTATAGATTGCGCACTGTTTCATTGAAGATGGGCTCTGGCTTGACGTCTGCGCTCAGGCCAGCACAAGCAGCTTCAATGTTGTGGCGCATGGCATCCATATCCATGGGGATGCGCTGCCCGTTGTCTATGACGTGTAAGCGATCGGCAGGCGCGGCCTGCGCAACGTGTTCTTTGGAGCTGGCACGCTCTTGCGTGCGACGTTCACGGTACAGCACGTAGGCGCGAGCCACCTCATGGTGACTGCCGCGCATCAGGCCCAACTCCACCTGGTCTTGGATGTCTTCAATATGGAAGGTTCCGCCTGCTGGGCGTGAACGCAACAAGGCCTTAACAACGCCTTGGGTCAGCTCATCTACCGTTTCACGCACGCTGGCTGAGGCGGCTCCTTGTGTGCCGTGTACAGCTAAAAAAGCCTTCATCATGGCGACAGCCACTTTGTTGGGCATAAAAGGCACAACTGCGCCATTGCGCCGAATAATTTGGTACTGGCTAAATGCGCTTGTGTCGTTCGAACGTGGCGCTGCTGCCTTGTCGTTGTATGCGGTGTGGCTGTTTGGGTCCGTAGCGACAGCGGTGTCTGTTTGCATGTTGTTTGTATCTCTGTGTGTGGGTTGCGAAGCGGTTGTTTGCATGGGGCTAGCCTATGGCGTAGCGACGATCCAGCGGGATTTACACCGAATGCACGCAAGACTTCTTTGCGGCAGAACTACACTATAGCTAGTGTTTGCGAATGCTTCAAGACACTAGGGGTAGTGTTTGTAAGTTTTTTTTTATCGGGCCAAAATAATTATTTTTTTGAAAACAAACGAATTATTTTTGAATGGGTATCGGCCAACTTAACTGGTTGGCGTCAGCCCCAAGCAACACAGCCAAGCGCTGCCATTCAAAGCCTGAGCCAGGGTCTCGCTTGCGACCCGGTGCAATGTGCTCATGCCCGGCAAAGCCTTCAATGTCAGGCAAGACCTTCAGCAATGCTGCGCTTAATGCAGACAATGTGTTGTATTGATAGGGCTCGAAACTGCCACCCTCGAGCCCTTCAAGCTCTATGCCAATGGAGAAGTCGTTGCAGTTGTTGGTGCCACACCAACTTGATTGACCCGCGTGCCAAGCCCTCTCGTGTATGGATACAAATTGTGTGAGTTCGCCCGATCTGGCAATGACGAAGTGGCTGGACACCTCTGTGCCGCGGATCTGCTGGAAGTAAGGGTGGGCATCCCAGTCAAGCGTGTTGGTAAACAATTGCTCAATGCAGCCGTTGGAGAACTCGCCTGGCGGCAAGCTAATAGAGTGCAACACAACCAAACGCAGCTTGGTGCCAGGTGGTCTCGGTCCAACATTGGGCGAAGGCAAGTGCTTGGCGTTTTCGAACCATCCATTCTGCCAAGCCTGCTGGACATTCACGGCTTGATGCGATCGCCGCTGAGTTGGCAGTGTGCTGCGCTGCAGTAAACGCCCAATTGCCCACGCACCATCTCGCGCGCATCCGTGTGTGTGCCGCAGTGGCTGCACGGCAATATGGGTAAAGCGCGAGCGGGTGCTGGTGTTTTACCAGGTGTTGTCGGTTTGGTCGGGGGCGGCGGGCGGCGGTCTTTTTTGAACAACCAGATACCAAATAGGATCACAGCCACGACAAGCAGTATTTTCAGCATGATTGGTGTAGAAAGTTTAAGGGCGTGCCAGCAACACTTCAAGAACAAAGCGTGAGCCAACATAGCCCATGAGCAATAGGCCAGCGCCCACATACAACATGCGTGCGGCTGTCTTGCCGCGCCAACCCAGTCGCCAACGCCCTACCAGCAGTGTGGCCAAAGTAGCCCAGGCCAGCATGGAAAATACCGTTTTATGGTCCCAGCGCCAGCCAATACCGCCGCTCATGGCCGCAAAGCCGGCACCCACTACCAAGGTGGCGCTCAGTAACACAAAGCCTACGCCTACAAATTGGAACATCAAGCGTTCTAGGGCCAGCAAGGGCGGATGGTCTTCTTGGGCTTGTGCGTGACGAATATCGAACTCTGTGCGTTTGACCAGCCAGGCGTGAAAAACAGCCACGGCAATTAGGCCATAAGAGGCCAAACCTAGCGCCAAATGAACAGGTAGCCAGACTGAGCTGGCTATGGGGTGCGCAGCGCCAGGGAAAATAACCGCCAAGGCCACGGCCAATGCGCCTAAAGCTGCCAACACCCAGCGTGCGCGAAGTTTGGGTTGCAACTGGGTTTCAATGCCGTAGATAGTCGAAACGATCCAAGCCGTAATGCTAAGTGCCACGGCAAAGCCAAAGTGGTTGGGGTGGCCCAACCAATAAGCGACCAAAGCCGAGCCGTGCAAAACCCATGTGCCAGCGAAGACAATTTGAGCCCAGCGTTGGCCCAATCGCTGGTGCGCAGTGGCCACCACCAAATAGCCCATCACTGCCGCTGCGGACAATGCAAGAAATAAGGAGCTGGCCGGTAGAATCATGACAACAGTTTAACGCCGCCACGCTTGCGCGTTGTGCCCACGATGCGTTTTTTGATTTATTTCAAACGCCCCTTACCCAATCGAGAGTTAAGCCATGGCCTCCGCTTTATCAGACCGTCTATCGCGCATTGTTAAAACCATGCGGGGTCAAGCCCGCATCACTGAAAGTAACGTCTCAGACATGTTGCGTGAAGTGCGCATGGCGCTGTTAGAGGCCGATGTTGCATTGCCTGTGGTGCGCGACTTTATTGCGCAGGTTAGAGAAAAAGCCCTTGGTGAAGCCGTGGTGGGCTCACTCACACCGGGTCAAGCCCTAGTCGGTGTGGTCAATAAAGAGTTGGTGGCACTGATGTCAGGCGGCGCAGGCGTGTCTGGCGGCCTCAACTTGGCGGCTCAACCTCCTGCCGTGGTGCTAATGGCTGGCTTGCAAGGCGCTGGTAAAACCACCACCACGGCCAAGTTGGCTAGGCACTTGGTGCAAAAGCAAAAGAAAAAAGTGCTGACAGTTAGCGCCGACGTGTACCGCCCAGCTGCAATTGAACAGCTGAAAACGGTCACCGCACAGGCTGGCGCCGAGTGGTTTCCCAGCTCACCAGAGCAACAACCAATAGACATTGCCAACGCGGCTCTCGACTATGCGCGCAAACATTACTTTGATGTGCTGTTGGTCGATACCGCAGGTCGCTTGGCCATTGATGAACTGCTGATGCAAGAAATAAAAAGCTTGCATACAGCGCTAAAGCCTATTGAAACCTTGTTTGTCGTCGACGCCATGCAAGGTCAAGATGCCATCAATACTGCCAAGGCTTTTACGCAAGCCTTGCCGCTGACAGGCATTGTGCTGACCAAAACCGATGGTGATTCGAGGGGCGGCGCGGCCCTGTCGGTGCGCCATGTCACCGGTGTGCCCATAAAGTTTGCGGGAGTAAGCGAAAAAATTGACGGCTTAGAGGTATTTGATCCCGAGCGCCACGCCCAGCGGGTATTGGGCATGGGCGATATTGTGGCCTTGGTTGAGCAAGTCACCGCCGGTGTGGATATGGACGCGGCGCAAAAGTTGGCCAGTAAAGTTAAGAGCGGTGCCGGCTTTGACCTGAATGATTTTTTAGACCAGCTTCGTCAAATGAAAAACATGGGTGGCTTGTCTGGCCTTATGGACAAGTTGCCTGGTCAAATGGCGGCCAAAGCAGGTCAGATGGATATGGACAAGGTCGAGCGCGACTTGCGCCGTAAAGAGGGCATTGTCTGTAGCATGACCCTCACAGAACGCACCAAGCCTGAGCTTATTAAAGCGACGCGTAAGCGCCGCATTGCAGCGGGGGCTGGCGTTCAGGTGCAAGACGTCAACCGTTTGCTCAAAGAGTTTGAACAAATGCAGGGCATGATGAAAAAAATGAAAGGCGGTGGGATGATGAAAATGATGAAGCGCATGGGCGGTATGCGTGGCATGCCTGGCATGGGCTAGGCCGCATCAAACCATTGGTGGTCTAGGCGCTTAGCCTGCTGAACCCAACAATGCGCTGCCGTCCTGGCGCATCGTTACTGAGCTCAACAAGCTGCAACCCCACACTTGATGCAAGGTGTACGCTGGCACGGCGGTTACGCAGTCAGCTGCAATCCCATATTCAAGCAAGATGTTCGCCAGATGGCAGGCTGGCGAGACAGTTCAACGCTGGCTTATTTCAGCACCAACTCACCCCGCAGCGAATGGGGCAGAGCTTGGGTGATGTTCACGTCAAGCATGTGTCCTTTCAGACGCTCAGGGTTGGGGCCAGCGGGGAAGTTGACGATGCGATTGCATTCGGTTCGTCCCATCCATTCAGATTGGTCTTTTTTAGACGGGCCTTCAACCAAAATACGCTGAACGGTATGCTCGCGCGTGGCGCTGATGGCGCGAACATTGTCTTCGATGGTGGCTTGCAAGTGTTGCAAGCGTTTTAATTTGACCGCGTGCGGGGTCTCATCAAGCAGGTTGGCTGCGGGTGTGCCGGGGCGAGGGCTGTAGATGAAACTAAAGCTGGTGTCAAAGCCCACATCGGTTATGAGTTTCATGAGCTTGGCAAAGTCCTCTTCCGTCTCGCCTGGAAAGCCTACGATAAAGTCTGAACTCATAGCAATGTCTGGGCGAATAGCGCGGAGTTTGCGAACCGTGCTTTTAAATTCCAATGCGGTATAGCCTCGCTTCATAGCCATCAAGATGCGGTCACTGCCGTGTTGAACGGGTAGGTGTAAGTGGTTCACCAATTGGGGCACACGCTCGTATACGTCGACCAGGCGCTGGGTGAATTCTTTTGGGTGGCTGGTGGTAAAGCGTATGCGTTCTACGCCGGGCAAGGCCGCCACATATTCAATCAACAAGGCAAAGTCGGCAATGTCTGCGGTGTCGCCCATGACGCCGCGGTAGGCGTTGACGTTTTGTCCCAACAGCGTGATTTCTTTGACCCCTTGTTCGGTCAAGCCCGCAACCTCAGCCAGCACGTCGTCGAATGGCCTAGAGACTTCTTCGCCGCGTGTGTAAGGCACAACGCAGTAACTGCAGTACTTAGAGCAGCCTTCCATGATGGAGACAAAGGCACTGGCGCCATCAACTTTGGCGGGTGGCAAGTGGTCAAACTTTTCAATTTCAGGAAAGCTGATATCTACTTGAGGTTTGTTGGTGCGCTGCTGCTCACTGAGCATGGCTGGCAGACGGTGCAAGGTTTGCGGGCCAAATACGACGTCTACAAATGGTGCACGTTCAATAATGGCAGCGCCTTCTTGGCTGGCCACACAGCCGCCAACACCAATGAGCACACCTTTTTTCTTGAGGTGCTTGACGCGGCCTAGATCGCTAAATACTTTTTCTTGCGCTTTCTCGCGTACCGAGCAGGTGTTGAACAAGATCAAGTCTGCCTCATCGACATCGGTGGTGGGCTCATAACCTTGTGCCGCAGCCAAGACGTCTTTCATTTTGTCTGAGTCGTACACGTTCATTTGGCAACCAAATGTTTTGATAAAGACTTTTTTACTCATGGTGTGTGCTCGCGTATTCAATTGTGCATACGTCTCAACCATTGCACCGTTTGACAAGTTTGGGGCTGTCTGGCGGCGGTTCAATAGTCGGCGTTGCGTGGTGTAGATCCAGTGGCCGACCGGTGCTGTGCGCACCGAATTACTGTCTATTGTAGTGGCGCTGGCAGCATCTCGACACGCAGCTTCTGTATGCGCCTTTTACAGTTAGGCATAGCGCTTGGCGCGAAGATTTTGTTTCATGTCCTTGAGCCTTGGCAGCAATTGGGCGCTGTCTAAGCGCAATGCCACTACCGTAGCGAGTACGTCAATGACGGTAAGGTGCATCAAGCGTGACGTCATGGGGCTGTATTTGTCAAAACCCTCAGGGTGATCGGCTGCCAAGTGAATGTGGGCCGCGCTTGCCAGTGGTGAGCCACTGCAAGTGATGGCAATGGTTGTCGCGCCGTGTTTGCGTGCAATATCAATGGCATCCATTAGATCGCGCGTACGTCCTGAGTTGGACACCACGACCAAGCTGTCGCCTGGCCCCATCATGGACGCACTCATCACTTGCATGTGACCATCGCTGTAGGCCACAGTAGATACACCAAGTCTGAAAAATTTATGCTGTGCGTCAAGCGCAACAATGCCTGAGTTGCCTGCACCAAAAAATTCAATGCGTTTGCCCAACACACAGGTGTTGATGAGTGCTGTGGTTGCTTTTTCAATGGCGTTGGTCGAGGCGTCGTTGCGGTATTTGAGAAATGCGGCAACGTTGTTGTCAATGACCTTTACCAACACATCGCCCACTTTGTCGTCTAAATCGACGCTGCGGTGAATAAAAGGTACACCCTCGCTCACTGTGCCTGCAAGCTTGAGTTTGAAGTCGCTAAGTCCGTCGTAGCCCATGCTTCGACAAAAACGAATCACGGTGGGTTTACTGACATGAGCGCGCTCGGCCAACTCAGTCACTGGCAGGCTCGCAAAGGCTCGCGGATCGACCA
>Ga0209702_10004193_pt1 | contig 21336 bp, 13 predicted proteins | sample FRY01_FD_187210 | JGI IMG/M metagenome (GOLD analysis project Ga0209702, IMG submission 187210) | Freshwater microbial communities from Lake Fryxell liftoff mats and glacier meltwater in Antarctica - FRY-01 (SPAdes) (version 2) | ecosystem: Environmental > Aquatic > Freshwater > Ice > Glacier... | reverse complement strand
TGTACCTCGAGGGGGACTTCCCTCCTGGCTTTCAGAAATTACGTGCATCGGTTAAAGACATGCTTGGGGAAATGCGGCGTTTGGCTGGCGGGAATTTAGAATTTGAGTTTGTAAATCCCGCTGATCAGCCCACGGAATTGGCCACCAATCAGTTGTATGAGCAATTATACAAATTGGGTTTGCAGCCCACCGACCTTCAAAACCGCACCACAGACGGCTTAGAGCGCAAAGTGATTTGGCCTGGTGCAATCGTTTATTACCGAAACAAAGAAATAGCCACAAACTTTTTGTTAGGCGCAGGTGCGGGGGGCAGTCCGACGGAAATAATCAACGCCTCCGAAGAAGCTCTTGAATACACCTTGGCCAACGCCATCAAAAAAGCCACCAGTCTTTACAAGCCGCGTATTGCCTTTACAGACGGACACGGCGAACTTGACGGACTGGCCACCAGCGACATTGCGCGTGCTTTAAACGAGTTTTACACCCTGCAGCGATACGATGTAAAAACTATTGAGGCCATTCCTCAAAACATAGATCTATTGGTAATTGCGAAGCCTACCCAAAAGCTCACAGATTGGAGTAAATACAAAATCGACAATTTTATCATGCGTGGCGGCAAGGTAATGTGGTTGCTAGATGGCGTAGGCGCTGCAATGGACAGCATGACGGCCGATAACTTTTTCATGGCCTTACCGAGTGAGTTGGGCCTTGATGACCTGCTATTCAAATATGGAGTACGCATTAATTCCGACCTGATTCAAGACGTGAAAGCGTCTCGTATTCCGATTGTTTACGGCAATTTAGGTGGCCAGCCACAGCAAAAGCTTTTTCCATGGTTCTACTTTCCACTCATCAGCGGAGAAACGCAGCACCCCATTGTGCGGAACCTCGACCCTATATCCTTCCAATTTGTAAGCAGCATCGATTTGGTAGATGCCTTGGGGGTAGACAAGTCCATTCTCCTACGCAGCAGCAACCTCAGCCGTAAACTCATGGCTCCGGTGCGGGTAAACCTCCAGCTTGCCACCGAGCAAAGCAAAGAAGCGCAATTTAACAAGCCCAACCAGAACGTAGCAGTGCTTTTAGAAGGCCAATTCCCGTCCTTCTTTAAAAACCGCTACCTCAATGAATTTGCGCAAAAGGCCATCGATTCGCTCGGGATGACGCAAAAAGAAAACAGTTTAAAAACCAAGATGATTGTGATTTCTGATGGGGATGTGATTCGCAACCACGTGCGCAAAAACTCGCAGGAAATTTATCCCCTCGGTTTTGACCGATATACCAACCAAATGTATGGCAACAAGGTGTTTTTGATGAACGCCATCGACTACCTGCTCGACGACGCAGGCTTGATCAATGTGCGCTCCAAACAAATCACTTTGCGTTTGCTGGATGGCAAAAAAGTAACACAACAACGCAGTCGCTGGCAGGCCCTCAATTTGGGTCTACCGGTTATACTCTTAGTCCTTTTTGGCTTCAGCCGAAACCAATGGCGCAAACGTAAGTATGCCCGTAAACAACTCTCTTGATGAAAAAGAACCTCCTATATGCTGCTTTATTAATCGTGTTACTTGGCGTTGCCTGGTGGGTTACTCAAAAGGACGATCGCAGCACCCTCGATCCCAATGAAACGGTTTTTAGTGTAGAAGATACGGCCAGTATTGATCGGATTTTCATCGCAGACAAATCGGGACGCAGCATCCTCGTCGAAAAACAAACCGATGGACGTTGGCTCGCAAACGACACCTATTATGCGCGCTGGGAGGTAATTGACTATATATTAGGCGCCTTTCGCCAAATGGAAGTACGCATGCCAGTGCCGAAAGCTGGGATAGAAAATGCCAAAAAGCAAATCAGTGTTACTGGCAAAAAAGTAGAGCTCTACAGCAAAGGCAAGAAAATACAAGTGGTGTATGTTGGTCATGCTACCATCGACTCTCGTGGCACTTACATGATTAAAGAAGGTGCTGAAACCCCCTTCATCGTACACATTCCAGGCTGGGAAGGCTATTTATCGCCCCGTTTTTTCACCGATTTGCAAGACTGGAGAGAAAAAGTAGTGCTGCGTCTCGATCCGGACAGCATCGCCAGCATCACCGCGGAATTTCCGAATGCACCGAGCGAAAACTACAGTATCAGCCTCAATTCTGATAAAAGTTTCACTTTACTGGACGCCAGTGGTAAACTGGAGCCAATGGTGAATGCAGGTTTCGCCAAATCCCTCTTTGCTGGCTTCAACAAATTAGAAGTAGAGGCCTTTGATAATTTTGGTGTGATGCGCGACAGTATCGTCAATATGTCCCCTTCTTGGCTCAACCTCCAAGTGACCGAAAAAAATGGCAAAACCCATACGTTTAGCACCTATTTTAAAAGCCAACTCAATCAACTTGATGTGGTATTGTTAGACGTAATGCCTGATTTGGATCGCGACTATTTATTTTACCAGGAAGAAAATGAATTTGCCATCATTCAAAAGCGCGCCATGCCTTGGTATTATGTCAGATTATCTCAACTGAAAAGCAAGGATTGAGCTGAGAAAAATTATCTTTACAGGCTGGATGTTCCGCTGACACTTCTCAACGAGGTTAAGAGGCGGCAAAAGCAAACAATTTGGCCCTGTGGCCACCTTAAATCGTAAAGCCAAACACTAGGATAATGAAATTTATTGTTTCAACCACCTCATTGTTAAAGCACCTGCAAAGCGTGCAGGGTGTAATTAACAGCAGCTCGGTATTGCCGATTCTCGACAATTTTTTGTTTGAGATAGACGACAAGAACTTGACCATCTGCACCACCGACTTGAACACCACCATGAAAACCTCTTTGCCCATTGAGTGCAAGGGCAAGGCTAAAATTGCGGTGCCAAGTAAAATATTGCTCGAAACGCTCAAGTCATTACCCGATCAGCCCATCACTTTTTCTTTCGACGATAACACTTTTGCCATCGAAATCAACACCGACAAGGGCAAATACAAACTTTCGGGTGAAAACGGCGAGGATTTCCCTGCCATTCCGGAAGTAAGTCGTGCCAGCAGCTTCAGCATCCCCTCTAGCGCCCTGCTTTCTGCCGTAACCAATACTCTTTTTGCCGTGGGTACCGATGAGTTGCGCCAGGCGATGACCGGCGTTAAGTTTGAGCTCGACACCAACAGCATCAACTTTGTGGCCACCGACGCACACAAATTGGTGCTCCACACCATTAAAAAAATCGCCATCGAAGAAACTGGTGCCTTCATTGTTCCGCGCAAGGCCCTCAACCTGTTGAAATCTGCCTTGCCTGGTGATGATACCCTTGTAACGGTGGAGCACAACAGCACCAACGTTTTCTTCTCGTTCAAGGAAATTCACTTGGTTTGTCGCCTCATAGATCAGAAATACCCTGATTATACCGCGGTGATTCCAAAAGATAATACCAATATACTCACCATCAACCGGGCGGAGTTTTTGAATACCCTTCGTCGTATTTCGATTTATTCAAACAAAACCACCTACCAAGTGCGCCTTAAAATCAAAGGTAGTGAGTTGCAGGTATCGGCTGAGGACCTCGATTTTTCGAACCAGGCCGACGAAACCTTGGCTTGCGAATACAGCGGTACTGACATAGAAATTGGCTTCAACGCCCGTTTTCTCATCGAAATGCTCAACACCTTGGGTGGCGATACTGTGAGGTTTGAAATGAGCTTGCCAAGTCGTCCGGGTGTAATGGTACCTACCGGCCAAGAGTCAAATGAGGAAACCCTCATGCTGATTATGCCAGTGATGCTCAATACCTACGAATAAGCTATTATCCTCTTTGTGTGGGCCTCGTTCTTCGGAACGGGGCTCTTTTGTTTTCTGACCCTAGAGGCTAGCACATTAAAAAACTGGATGTGAAAGTACACATCCAGTTCTTGTGATAAAACTACTTTAGCGCTTAGCCAGCCAAGGTGCAGGGTCGATTTTGGTCGTGCCCTTCCATACTTGCAGCTGTACCTCAGCTTTGTTTTCTTCCTCATCAAAATGCACGGTGCCAATCACCTGACCGGTTTCTATTTTGCTGCCTTTGCTGACCGATACCGTTTCGAGGTGCGCGTACACCGTTAGATACTGACCATGGCGTATGATGACCGCCTTTTGCATGCCAGGAATACTCACCACAGCCGTTACTTCCCCTCTAAAAACCGCCCGTATCTCCGCGTCTTTTGCTGTACGAACGCTTACCCCGTCGTTGCGCACCTTTACATTCTTAAGCACTGGGTGCGGATGCTCTCCAAAGGACTCGCTGATGAAACCCTTGCCCACTGGCCATGGCAATTTGCCCTTGTTGGCTTCAAAATCTGCCCCTAGGGCTTTTGCTTCGGGCGTAAGCTCAAACTCCTCTTTGGTGGTTTTTGGCGTAGAAGTTGGCTTTTCCCCTAGCTTCCGTTGTCGTTCTGCCTCTTTGCGACGTGCCTCTTCTATCTCTCTGCGGATAATGTCCTCGATGGTTTTTTGCAAACGTGAGCGTGCTGCTTCTTTTTCTTGCAACTCCTTACGCAACTGTTTCTCGTTGTTTTGCAAGGCAGTAACCAATTGATTGGTTTTTTCGCTCTCATACCCCAATAAGGTTTTCTGCGTTTCTTCTTCTGCCAACAAATTAACCCGTTCAACTTTCTTTTGTTCAAGTTGCGCTTTACGGCGATTGAGTCCTTCTTGCGTTTGATTGATTAACCGCACTTGCGTTTGCCGGAATGCATTGTACTGTTGTAGATAACGCAGTCGCTTGAACCCTTGGTTGAAGTCCTTCGCCGATAAAACCAGAATCACGTTGTTATAATTGCTGCGGTTGCGGTAGGCTACTTGCAACATTTTACCGTATTCTGACTTTAGCTTCTCCAAGTCGCGCTCCAGTGCGTCAATCAACCCAGCCAAATTATCAATTTGCTCTTGGGTTATGGCAATGTCGTTGTTGTAGTTCTCAATCAATCGCTGACGGACCTCAATTTGCTTACGCAAGGTGACCAACTGGTTGACGCTGGCTTCCTTTTTGCGCTGCACTTGCTCAATTTGCCGCTTAGTAAAATTGATTTGCTCAATGAGTTTGTTACGCTGACCCTCAAGCTGTTTTTTGGTTTGCGCTTGGGCTCCAACCGTTAGTAAAAACAGCAGAAAAACGCTAATCGATGCGCGTATAACTGCTCGGGATGCTGAAAGGATAGGATTGCCCATTTTCTAATGCAAATTTGGAAAAATTTATGTCAATAGTGCCACTTTGTTTGCCAGCTATCATCAATTGCAGGCTTTTGGGAAGCTGTTTTCCCTCAAAAGTGGTGCTTTCTACGAAACGTACAGTTAATTTTTGGTCGGCCTGACTCACTTCCAGCTGCTCAAGTTTATTACCTGAACTGGCCGGCTGCAATACATACCGCAAACCCTCCAAGCTCAAGTGTATTTGAGTGGCTTGGGCAGACAAGCGGCTTCCGTTGGCCATAAAGCCCACGTTGTTCAGAAGTAAATCTTGCAATGCCGCATAATTGAGCGGAGCCTTTGTGAGTTCAGCAAGCCAGCTGAAGGGCTTTTCGAGGTATTGTTTATTGAGGCGGTCGACTACAAAAACGCTGTCTCGGCGAATCAACACCCTGAATGCCTCAATACCCAACATGGGCTTTACACTGACCCAAATCTGATGGTCTTTTTGGATTTTCAAGCTTACTGGCGAGCTCAAACGCTGGTCGTTCATATTGGCGGTAATTCCGCCGTTCATGCTCATCTCCGAAAAACTGAAATCATTGCGCAGTAATTGCTGAAACCGCTGGTCGGCAGAGGCCAAGGTTGCGCTTTCGGTACCTTCGCCTCCTGCGGCAGCCTTGCGCTTGCTTTTACAAGCTGCCGTACTCAGGAGGAGTAACAGCAAAAACATTCCAACCTTATTCATACAAGGTTCCTTCGGCAATTTTGCGGTCAATAAAATCGGACGTGTTGCCTGCAGTTTTTGCGCGTAACCACAACTGAAGCGCTTGTTCTTGTTCTCCCAATTTATAGAGGATGTCGCCCAAGTGCTCCAAGAGCGTACCGTTGTCCCCAGAGGTTGCGGCAATCGCATCGTTAATATACTTTTTGGCATCGTCATATTTACCAAGCTGGTACAAAATCCAGCCATAAGTGTCCAGGTAAGATGGGTTTTTAGGCTCCAAGCTCAGCGATTTGCGTGACATCTCTTCGGCTTTTGCGAGATTCACTTTGCGCAGACTCAAATAATAGCTGTAGTTATTCAGCACCAGGGCGTTGTTAGGATTCAGTCGCAACGAGCGGTCGTAGCTCAAATCGCTTTCCTCATGCTTGCTGATGGCATTGTACGCATCGCCTAGGCTGGCGTAAAACTGCGACTCCAGCTGCGTATTACCGTAAACCACTTTCGCACCAGCGCGCAGCAATTCGATTGACGCATCGTACTGCTTTTCTTGCAGCAAAGCCACGCCGCCCAAGAAAAAGGGCACCGGTTGGTTCGGAAATAGGCCTACCGCCTTTTGAGACTCACTCGCCAGCAGCACAAACTGCTGTGTTTCTAGCAAACTAAGCAAATACTGCTGCCATACAGTGTACTTCTGTGCTGCCTCATCGGTATCAATGGCTTTTTTATAAGCAATAACAGCGCCTTGATAGTCGCGACCGTGGTATAAAAAGTCGGCGCGTATGGCCCAAGACTTGGCATCGGCTGGATGAATTTTGGTTAAAGTTTCGCTTAAATCAAGGGCTAACTTTCGCAGTGCCGGATCTCTATCAAACTCTTCGAATAATTTAAGGAGCACCTGCACTTTTAAATCAATGTCTACATCTGAAAAGCCGAACGCTTTGCGCAGGTAGTCAAAAGCTTGCTCATCTTGCTTCAAAACACGTGTAACATCGGCCAAGGCAAAATAAATTTTACCATTTTCTGCATCAATGGCCAAGGCCTTTTCAAATTCTATTTTTGCTTTAGCATACTCCTTTTGCTCAAAATAAAGTTGTCCCAAGTACAAAATAAAGTCAATATCACTAGGAAAAGCTTCGTTAAGCTTTTTGATTTCTTCAACGGCTTTGTCTGGCTTACCCATTTTGGTAAAATACTGCCGTTTTTGTTCAGAGAGCTCTGGCGCTGGGCCACTAATTTTTTCAATTTCATTGAGCACTTTGATGGCCTCGGCGTATTGGTTGATTTCGCCGTACATCATAGAGATGTCGAGGAGCACCGCGAGTTCTTCTTGTTTTGGCAGCTTGCTTAAGCGCCGTAATACAGGAATGGCTTCTTTTTGTTGGCCCAACTGCCGCAATAAATCAGCCTCTAAGCGTAGGTACCAACCATTTTGGGGATCTAAGCTGCTGGCTTTGGAGGCATAGGTATAGGCGCGGAGCACGTCTTGCCTAGCTAAACTGGTGCGTGCCACCTCGTAGTGCGCCTGTGCTTGGGTTGGGTCACGTTTAAGGATCTCCAAAAACAAATTTTCGGCCACACCCACGTTGCCAATGAGCTTTTCTTTTTGCGCGTTGAAGAATAAAAAATCAATTTCCATGCGCTCACTTTCGCTCAGCACACGTGCGGCAGGGGTTTTTTGTTGCGTTGTAGGGCTGGTTTTCTTACTGGCACAAGCGCTGCTTAAAAGCAAGATGGCCGAAAGTCCTCCTATTAAAAGTATCCTCATTCAGTAATTACATTGTAGTCGCCAATACTCAATTCGCGTGAACGACCTTTCCATATGGCATGGTTACCCACCAGTGTGTTATGCAGCAACACCGCGGTCAACTTACTGTTGGTTTGTATGATGCTGTTGCTGATAACGCAGCCGTTGATATGGCTATTGTCGCCAATAGACACATGTGGACCGACCACCGCGTTTTCGATTACCACATTTTCGCCAATATAACAAGGTGGGATGATGGTGCTGTTGCTAATTTTGGCCGATGCGGCTTGCAGCTTATGGTCTTTTATAAACTCTAAATACCGCTGGTTGGTATATACAGTGGCATCTTTATTACCGCAATCGAGCCACTCTGTAACGCGACCCGGAAAAAACTGAGTGCCTTTTTGCTTCATATTTTCCAAGGCATTGGTAAGTTGGTACTCGCCTTTGTCGCGGATGTCGTTGTCGAGCAGATACTGCAACTCCGACTTCAAATACGCCCCGTCTTTAAAATAGTATATGCCGATGATGGCCATGTCGGAGATAAACGTCTGTGGTTTTTCGTGAAATTCATTGATATGACCATCTGCTGCAATCTTAACCACCCCGAACTGGCGCGGATCGTCCACTTGGTTTACCCAGATGATACCTTCGTGGGACGTATCGAGCTTAAAATCGGCTTTGAAAAGGGTATCGGCGAAGGCCACCACTACCTTGCCATGGAGGGCCGACTGCGCGCACATGATGGCATGAGCGGTGCCTAAGGCTTCTTCTTGATAATGAATGGTGCCAACAGCCCCTAAATTACCTGCAATGTCTTTTAGTTTTTGCTCTACCGCGGCACCAAAAGTAGGGGAAATGATGTAAGCAATTTCCTCTACCGTTTCGTTGCAAACCTGCACAATGTCTTCCATCAAACGCTCCACTATGGGCTTACCGGCAATGGGCACCAACGGCTTAGGCACGGTGAGGGTGTGGGGGCGCATGCGTTTGCCGAGACCGGCCATGGGGACAATAATTTTCATAGGTAACTGTTTTTGATTGTCGAAATTAGTGTGCTACGAAGTTACGGATTTGAAAAGCTTTTCTGTAATAAGGCCTTGCAAAGCATACACAAAAATCAGCAGCACACGTAAGACCCACATTGCGGGTGTCGCCAAATAGGCTTGCAGCCAGCCTTCTAACCAGAAAAAAAGCACTGCTAAGGCCAAATAACGGCCGATGCGTTTGAGATTGTAAGGCACAGGATAATATTTTTGCCCCAGCCAATAGCTCGCCCCCATCATCATAAAATAACAAGCCAGCGTGGTGTAAGCTGAACCGGTATACCCGATAACCGGAATCAGCAGCCAGTTACCCAGCAGCGTGATGGCCGCACCAAAAAACGACAAATACATCCCCCAGCGCGTTTTATCAGCCAGTTTGTACCAAACCGACTGGTTGTAATACATCCCCAAAAAGAGGTTAGCGAGCAACAAAATAGGCACCACATGAAGTCCACTAAAATAGGCTTCCGAAACAAAGTGCTTAGCCACATCCATAAACAGCGTGACCCCCAAAAAGATGGTGCCGCCGGCCAGTACAAAAACATGCATTGTCTGGGCGTAAATGCGCGTGGCGTCGGGGTTTTTAGCTTGTTGGAAGAAGAAAGGTTCGGCTGCGGTGCGGAAAGTTTGCGTAAAAATGCTCATCAACATTGCCAGCTTGTACACTGCCCCATACACACCCACCTCGTGCAAGGCTTCCTCGCGAGAGAGCGGTAACAGGTATTTCAGCAACACCCGGTCGATGGTTTCGTTCACCATGCCGGCCATGCCTGCAAACACCAACGGCAGGCTATACACAAACATACTCCGCCAGATGCTACCGTCGAAGCCTGCAAAAGAGCGCGGAAAATGCGGCAGCAGCCACAACAATGTAACGCCATTGGCTAGCAGGTTACTTAAAAAGATGTAACCGACGCCTACATCCGGCCGATAAACCAAGTCTGTGAGTGGTGTAAAAAAGTTGTTTTCAATCAGCCAAGGACACAACAGCAAGAAAAAAAGATTTAACCCGATGTTTAGTCCAATGTTCAGGAGCTTCACTCCTGCAAACTGCAAGGCTTTTTGCAATTGTCGGAGGCGGGCAAAGGGCATCACTGCCAAGGCATCGAGTCCTAGGATCAAGGCAAACCAGCGTACATATTCGGGATGATTGGGGTAGCGCAAGCCCGTGGCGATGGGTTGGGCGAACAGCAGCAGCAGTCCGGTAAAGAGCAGAGAAGAAAAAAGCAGCGACCAAAAAGCGGTTTGATACACCTTTTCGCCTCTATCTTGCACGTTGCGGAAGTAGGCGGTTTCCATCCCGTAGGTGAAAACAATGTTCAGGAAGGCCACCATGGCGTACAAATCGGTAACTACCCCATACTCGGCGGGCACAAAAAGCCGCACATACAGCGGCACCAATAAATAATTAAGCATGCGCCCCACGATGGTGCTGAGTCCGTAGGTCGCAGTTTGCGAAGCGAGTGATTTAATGCTGCTCAAAACAAGATAGAATGGGCTAAAAATAGGGAAAAAGCCGGCGAAGCAATTCTTTTGGCAAAGGCCATTGGCGTTTTTTAACGGAAATGGGTTCTGAGTCCGTTGGTCGAGAGAACTTTTAGGACTTCAACGGGCCAATATTCGGACAATTTTGACTAAAATTTACGAGGGTGCTGGAACTTTGTGCGGCGTTCCGTACTTTTGTCTTTTTAAAACAATTCTAAATAACGTGCGACTCAGCGAACTCCGAGCCGGCCAAGTAGCGGTCATTAAGTCCTTAGGCGAGCATCCGATTTCCAATAAATTGCTGGAGATGGGTTGTTTACCTGGCGAGTTGTTGCGTGTGCGTCGTGTTGCGCCCTTTGGCGATCCGATTGTAATAGAAGTATTGGGATATGAGCTCGCCATGCGCCTCGATGAAGCGGAAGCGATTGAAGTAGAAGTGCGACCGAATTTTGTACATCCGTGAAAAAAGACTTACAAATAGCCCTAGTTGGCAATCCCAACAGTGGTAAATCGTCGCTATTTAATGCCCTTACTGGCTTAAATCAGAAAGTTGGAAATTTTCCGGGCGTGACGGTCGATAAAAAAAGCGGCTTTTTAAAATTGGGCAATCGACAAACCGTTGAAATTACCGATTTGCCGGGTACCTACAGTCTTTACCCCCGTTCAGAAGACGAGCAAGTAACTTTCAATGTGTTACTCGACCCACTAAATGCTTCGCATCCCGATCTCGTTTTTGTTGTTGCAGATGCAACAAATTTGCGCAGAAATTTACTTTTCATCACCCAGATAATCGATTTGGGGCTGCCAACAGCTCTCATTATCAACAAAATAGATTTAGCTACAGCCCAGGGGATGGACCTCAACTTACCCGCTTTATCGAAGCACCTTGGCATACCCGTGCTCGCCACCAATGCCCGCAAAGGGGTAGGCATCACCGAAGTAAAGCGTCTCATGGCCGAAAATGGTGCGGCGCAGCCCCTGCCGTTTTACCTGCCCAGTGAAGAAGTACAGCCGATTTTACGGGAATTAGCACCCATCAGCGGCATTCAACCCGGCTACCGTTCCTTCATTTATTTGTGCAATCACGACCATTTACAAGGCATTAGTAACGAGCAACACCGCGACATTGATGCCCTCATCAGCAAGCACAACATTCAAATAACGCAGCTGCAGGCCCGTGAAACGGTTCGCCGTTACGAGCAAATTACCGGCGTACTCGGCAGCATCGAAAAACGCAGTAGCAAGGAAGCTGGCAAGTCGCGCACCGAAAAAATAGACCGCATCCTCTTGCATCCTGTTTTGGGCTACGTAGTTTTCTTAGGCATCCTCTTTTTCATTTTCCAGTCCATTTTTTCGTGGGCCAGCTGGCCCATGGAATTCATCGAAACCGTTTTTAACAAAATCGGCAGCTTGGGCATCGCGGTACTGCCTGATGCTTGGTACACCGATTTATTGGTAAACGGCGTACTGGCAGGACTCGGCGGCATTATTATTTTCATCCCCCAAATTGTGCTTCTGTTTTTATTCCTCAGTCTGCTCGAAGAAACCGGTTACATGGCCCGGGTGAGCTTTTTGATGGACAAGCTTATGCGCAGATTTGGGCTCAGCGGCAAATCCGTTGTGCCTCTCATTGGTGGCTATGCTTGTGCCGTGCCCAGCATTATGGCCACGCGCAGCATCAACAGCTGGAAAGAGCGGATCCTCACCATCATGGTGCTCCCTTTGATGAGTTGTAGTGCCCGTTTGCCCGTGTACACCTTGCTCATTAGCCTTACTGTGCCTGAAGACCGTTTATTGGGGCTTTTCAATTTGCAAGGATTGGTGATGATGGCCTTTTATTTATTAGGATTTGTAGCAGCGATAGGCTCTGCAGTTGTCCTAAAGTGGTTCATTAAAGAGCGGAACAGTTCGTTTTTCTTGTTAGAAATGCCTATTTATCAGTGGCCACGCTGGCAAAATGTGGGCCTGACCCTTGTAGACAAAGCCAAGGCTTTTGTATTTGGTGCAGGTAAGGTCATCATTGTTATCTCCATTGTGTTGTGGTTCATGAGTAGTTTTGGTCCTGGCAATGCCTTCGAAAAGCTCGAGCAGCAATTCGCTGCTGAACGGATTGATGGGAATCTTTCGCCCGAACTTGAAAACGAGCTGAACAAACTCAAGTTGGAGCATTCTTACGCTGGCCGGATGGGCAAGTGGATGGAGCCGGGCATCGCGCCCTTGGGTTTTGATTGGAAAATTGGCATTTCCTTGGTTACCAGCTTTGCGGCGCGAGAAGTTTTTGTAGGCACCATGGCTACCATTTACAGTTTGGGCAGCGCAGATTTTGAAGAAACCACTTTACGAGAGAAAATGCTCGCAGACGTGCATCCCACCAGTGGTGAGCCCCTTTACAGCACCGCCACCACCTTTAGCTTGATGCTGTTTTATGCCTTTGCCATGCAATGCATGAGCACCTTGGCCGTAACCTTTCGCGAAACCAAAAGCTGGAAATGGCCGGCGCTGCAGTTTTTTTACATGACTGGATTAGCGTATTTGGCGAGTCTACTAGCCTATCAGTTACTTTCTTAACGCTTCCTCTAACTCACATTCCCTTAAGTGGGATGTATATTGCCGACCTTCTGGCCAAAATACTACCTAAGAGCCCATGGCGTATGTATTACAGGGCGCTGGCCAAAAGCCGCAAGCCTTAGTGGGCAGCAGTTGTGGTTAGCAGCTCCTGCTCTGTGAGCTCCTTTGCATCGATCACGGCGTATTCGTCTAAATGGCGCTTTTTCAGTTATTCCACAGGCAGTGCGGCCGGTCGTTGAGCGGACAGGGTACCGAATTGCGCAGTGGCCGCCAGAACTCGCTAGGTACGGCCTTGGGGTTTCCCGCTACCACCCGTTCGCTGGCCATAAAATAAAAAACCAATTCTTTTGCTTCTCAAACCAACCCCTTCCCTTAGCCTCCAACGCCAAACTTTTGCACGCTAGATACTCCCAAATTTACAAACACCACCCGCAGCTATCTACCCATTCCCTATTTTTGCTGCGTGAATAGTCCGCTCCATGCGCAGCTCGAGAACGCGCTGCGCCCTTTTATGCCCGAAGCCGCTTTGAGCTATACCACTGCCTTTTTGGTAGAGCACCGGGTACAGCTTACGCTCACCCGCGGCAGGGCCACCAAACTGGGCGACTACCGCCATCCTTGGCAGGGCAAAGGCCACCGCATTTCGGTGAATCAAACGCTGAATAAATACGCTTTTGTGGTTACCCTTGTGCACGAATTTGCGCACTTGCTGGTATGGGAAAAGCACAAAAACAAGGTGAAACCGCATGGCGATGAATGGAAAAAGACCTTTATGGGGGTGATGGGGCCGCTTTTGGGGCCTCCTGTTTTTCCAGAGGAATTACTGCCGGTACTGCACAACTATTTCGCTTCGCCCAAGGCTTCGAGTTGCTCAGACCCTGATTTACTGCGCTCGTTATCGGCCTACGACGAACGCCCCGCCCATGTAAAATTACTGGAGCAACTAGCGGAAGGCGCCATTTTTGCCACGCGACAAAATCGCATCTTCAAAAAACAAGAAAAACGCCGTACCCGCTTCTTGTGCACTGAACTAGCGAGCGGCAAACAATACCTTATTCACCACTTGGCTGAGGTACGCGTGTCCCCACATAACGCACAATGAGCCACAGGGCCGGAATTGCCAGCGCATAGCTGAGATAAACGGGCAGGCCAAAGGCTGCTGGAATGGTGCCGAATACAACGGCCACTGCCCCCACGGTGAGCGCATAAGGTAACTGACTGCGTACATGGTCGATGTGGTTGCAGCCAGAGGCCAAGGAGCTCAAAATAGTGGTATCGGAAATGGGTGAACAATGATCGCCGAGCACGCTGCCTGCTAACACACAACTTACTACGTTGTGAAAGATGGCCAAGGCGGCTTCGTAGTCCATGCCTGCCTCCATGCACAATTTCCAGCTGGCAGGTAGCATCAACGGGTACAAAATGGCCATGGTGCCCCAGCTCGATCCAGTGCTAAAAGCAACTACACCCGCTAGTAAAAAGGTGATAACGGGTATCCAGCCGGGACCCACGTCAAGCGACAGCAAGGCGTTGGTGATGTAAGTGGCGGTTTCTAATTCTTTGGTGATGCTTGCCAGAACCCACGCTAAACTTAAAATCAGCACTGCGCCGAGCATGGTTTTAAAGCCAGTGATGGCCGCTTCTACACTTTTTTCAAGCGACAACCGCCTGCTGACCAAGCTCCCCATTACGGCCACCAGCAAGCCCGCAAAAGATCCCCAGAGCAAAGCCGTGTAAGAGTTGGCGTTACCAATAATAAGTGAAAGACGGCGGTAAAAAGGCAAACTGCCATCCTCCCAAACCGATTGGTCCCAGCCCGTTTGCAACAAGCCTCCGATCACCACTCCAATAACCGTTAAAACCGGTAAAAGCGCCAGGGCTGCCATGGGCTTTAACCCTGGTTCCATCTGAAAAGCGTTGGCTTCGCCGCTTAAATGCGCTTGTGCCTGCTCTTGGCCGGGTTTGGTGGCACGGGCTTTGGTTTCTGCCGCCAGCATGGGTCCATAATCGCGGCCTTGCTTAATGAGGATGAGCATGAATATAAGCGTGAGGATGGGGTAAAAGGAATAGGAAAGGGAGTTTAAAAAGACCGTGTAGGCGTTTTCATCGAGGCCGGCAATGCTGCTGATACCGTCTTTGATGTAGCCCAGCTCGGCCCCAATCCAAGTGGTTATAAAGGCGATGGCCGCCACTGGCGCGGCGGTAGAATCGACCAAATAGCTCAGTTTTTCACGCGAGATGCGGAGTTTATCGGTAACTGGGCGCATGGTATTGCCCACCAGCAAGGTGTTGGAATAGTCGTCGAAAAAAATGGCTATACCGAGTAGCCAGGTAACAAGTTGTCCTGATTGCGGGTTCCGCGCCTTGCGTGCGAGGATGTTCACTACGCCTTGCATGCCGCCATTGCGACTGATCACCGCCACCATACCACCAATCAACATTGAAAACACGATGATGGCTTGGTGGTCACCATCACTCAGCGCCTCAATTAAATAGGTATCGGCAAATTGTCGTATTGCGAACCAAAGGCCTGGTACCAATCCAAGTTGGTACCCGCCGATCACCCAGCCGCCCAGCAGAATGCCCGCCAGCAGCGCTGAATACACTTCTCGAAATAGCAAAGCAATAAAAATGGCCAGCAAAGGCGGCCAAATGCTCCACGCCAAGGGGATGGGCTGGTAGCGTTGCACGAATGTTTGTCCGTGCACCTCCAGCCTCAGTTCGGTGGTCGCACTTAGTTGTTGTTCGATTTTAGCCACCCCCAATACCACTGGTACCACCAGCTTACGACCATTGAGCAGCAGTTCTACGCTGTCGCGTGCACCTAAATCTTCCAAAACCACGTCAAATGCCAGGCCTTGCATGACGTGGGTAGGCCATTGAACACGTGGTTCGGCCCCACTTTCAAATCCAGCTAAAACCAACAGGCCCCCTAGCAGCAGCCCCAAACAGCTTTTATGCAATTTCATCAGCGCTAAACTAATAGAAATTTTTCAGCTGCGTGGCTTCAAATTTACGTGGTTGGCTTTGCGACAGGGCCGTCCAAGGCTTTTTGAGAAATTTGCTTAGCATTTTCGCTGGCTTGCTGGTGTGAAAAGCTTAATTTTGCGCTGCTTTTCAAAACCTTTACGGCCAGATAAGCATTGTAGTTTCAAACTTGTAATACAATGAACCAAAGCATGGGAAGTACTGAATTTCAATCGCGCCACATCGGTCCGCATTCGTCTGACTTACAACATATGTTGAGCATCATTGGCGTCGAGAGCTTCGACACCTTGATCGAGCAAACCATTCCGGCCAACATTCGCCGCCAAACGCCCATGCAAATGGCACCTGCCCTCAACGAATTTGAGATGTTAAAGGCATTGCGTCAGATGGCCAATAAAAACCAAGTTTATAAAAATTACATCGGCTTAGGGTATTACGAGGTGATTGTGCCGGGCGTTATTCTCCGCAACATCCTCGAAAATCCGGGTTGGTACACCCAATATACCCCCTACCAAGCTGAAATTGCGCAGGGGCGACTCGAAGCGCTCATCAATTTCCAAACCTTGGTGTGCGACCTCACTGGCATGGAAATCGCCAATGCCTCTTTGCTCGACGAAGCCACCGCAGCTTCTGAAGCCATGCTCATGCTGCACGGCATGAAAGGCAGCGACAAAGGCAGTCAGTTTTTTGTTTCCGACAAATGCTTCCCACAAACCAAAGCTGTACTTGAAACCCGCGCAGAGCCTTTGGGCATTGAGTTGGTGTATGGCTTGGTAGAAGATTTTGACTTCAGCGCCAACTACTTCGGGGTGTTGTTCCAGTATCCTGACGGCTATGGTTGCGTGCGCGATTATGCCGATTTTTGCAGCAAGGCCAAAGCCAAAGGCATTTATGTGGCCGTGGTAGCCGACCTGATGAGCCTCGTGCTCCTCACCGCGCCAGGACAGTGGGGTGCCGATGTAGTTATTGGTTCCACACAGCGTTTCGGTGTTCCCATGGGTTACGGCGGTCCGCACGCTGCCTTCTTCGCTACCCGCGACGAGTTCAAGCGTCAGATTCCTGGTCGCCTCATTGGGGTTTCGGTAGATGCTCAAGGCAACATGGCCTACCGCATGGCGCTGCAAACCCGCGAACAGCATATCCGCCGCGAAAAAGCCACTTCCAACATTTGCACGGCCCAAGTGCTGCTCGCCATCATGGCCAGTATGTATGCCGTGTATCATGGTCCAGAAGGCCTTCGTGACATCGCCAATCGCATCCACCGTCGGGCCAGCTTGCTCGACAAAGCCCTCACGAACCTCGGTTTTAACCAGTTAAACGACCAGTATTTCGACACCTTGCAGGTGAAGTTATCAGCCGAAGAGCTCGAAAAGCTGCACAACATTGCTGATAGCAAGCAGTTAAACTTAAATTATTTTGTGCCTGGCCAAGTGGGCATTTCGTTAGATGAAACTACCACCGTGGCCGACATCGCGCAGGTTGTTAGTGTTTTTGCCGCTATTACCAACGGACAGCAGGTGCAGGTAGTCGAACTTGACCAGCAGGTAACAGCCAACATTGACGCCAAATTCCTCCGCACGGATGCTATATTGAGTCACCCCGTTTTTGGCAAGCACCACAGCGAGCATGAGATGTTGCGCTATATCAAATCGCTAGAGGCCAAAGATTTGTCGCTTTGTCACAGCATGATTCCACTCGGGTCGTGCACCATGAAGCTCAATGCCACCACTGAAATGGTGCCTGTTACTTGGCCAGAATTCGGCAACATACACCCCTTTGCACCGCTTGCGCAGGCACAGGGTTACAAGCAGTTGTTTGAAGAACTCACGGCCGATTTAAAAGAAGTGACCGGTTTTGCAGGCATCAGCTTGCAGCCAAATTCTGGCGCTCAGGGCGAGTACACTGGTTTGATGGTGATTCGGGCGTATCACATGAGTCGCGGCGACCATCACCGCAATATTGCGCTCATCCCTTCCTCTGCCCACGGCACCAACCCTGCCTCGGCGGTAATGGCCGGCATGAAAGTGGTGTTAGTACGCTGCGACGACCATGGCAACATCGACATTGCAGACCTCAGCGCTAAAGCCATCCAATACAGCAACCAGCTAAGCTGCTTGATGGTTACCTACCCCTCTACCCACGGTGTTTTTGAAGAGGGTATTGTTGAGATTTGTGAGATCATTCACCAACATGGCGGACAAGTATATATGGACGGCGCAAACATGAATGCGCAAGTGGGACTTACGAGTCCGGCTTTAATTGGTGCTGACGTATGTCACCTCAACCTCCACAAAACTTTTTGCATTCCACATGGCGGTGGCGGTCCTGGCATGGGCCCAATTGGGGTTGCTGCCCAATTAGTGCCCTTTTTACCCGGCCATCCCGTAGTAAATATCGGCAGCAAAACCGCCATGAAGCCTGTTTCTGCGGCTCCATGGGGAAGCGCGAGCATCCTGCTTATCTCTTATACTTACAGTCGTATGATGGGTGCAGAAGGTTTAACCGATGCTACTCGCTATGCTATTCTCAATGCCAACTACATCATGGCACGTTTGCAAGCGGAGTTCCCGATTTTATACACAGGTTCTCATGGCCGCTGCGCCCATGAAATGATCATTGATCTTCGGCCGTTTAAAACGTCTGCAAACGTGGAAGCCGAAGATGTGGCGAAGCGTTTGATGGACTACGGCTTCCATGCGCCCACCGTATCGTTCCCCGTGGCTGGCACCATGATGATTGAGCCTACTGAATCAGAAAGCGTATCGGAGCTCGATCGTTTTTGCGAAGCCCTGCTCAGCATCCGCGAAGAAATTCGGGAAATTGAAATGGGATTGGCCGACCGCAACGACAACCTGCTTAAACATGCGCCGCACACCGCGAGGGTGCTTGTAGGTGATTGGGATAGGCCTTATAGCCGCGAAAAAGCTGTATTTCCAGCGCCTTACGTATTTAACAACAAATTCTGGCCTTCTGTTGGCCGCGTAAACAACACCTACGGCGACCGCAATTTAATGTGTGTTTGTCCGCCAATAGAGGCCTACGAAGAGGCTTAAATCACCATAAAAATTAGCTTTTTTAAGGCTTGAGTACCCTAATAGCGGTATTCAAGCCTTTTTTTTGCGGTTTTAGCATCCTCTTCTCGTCAGTTCTTGCTAATTTTATTTATATTGCATTTTAAAATTTAAATAACATAAATGAAGAAGTTACTACTACTAGCCCTTATGGGCGGCCTTGCTTCGACGTCATTCGCACAGAACGGCAAGCCTTTGAAAGTGCACGATGAGCTAAAAACCAACAGTCCTTACGACTTTGGCACCACTCGCCCTACCAGCAGCAGCCCCGAAAGCGGCGCTACCCTTTGGTCACAAAACTTCAACGCACCGCTTACTGGCGTATCCTTTGTACGTGGACCAGGAGCTGGTGGTGGCAGCGCTCCATGGGAGATTGTTTCTACGCAACCAGCAAACTTGAGTACCCAAGGCTTCCCGATCATTGCTTCTACCTCTGGTGCACCTTTTGCGCTCATCAATTCTGACCTTTTCGCTTCAGGTACTCAAGATGATTATCTGATTGTTAAGGTTGGAACAAGTCTCACCAGTGCTACTGGGGTTGTATTGTCATGGCAACAGTACTTCCGTCGTTTCCAAGAAACACATAGAGTAGAGGTGAGCAACGACTCCATTACCTGGACGTCGGTTTACAACTCTGTGGGTACTGTTCCAGTAAATACGACCATTGCTAACCCAACCACTGTAAGCGCTAACATTACCTCTATTGCTGCAGGCCAAGCTAACGTCTGGGTTCGTTTTCATTACGTTGGCGCTTGGGATTGGTTTTGGGCCGTTGACAATATTTCCTTGGTTGAGCCGCCAGCACACGACTTGATCCTAGAAGATTATGCTGTTGGTTTTCAGGACCTCCTTGGTTTTTATGGCCAAATTCCAATTTCTCAGTTAAATGATTCGCTTTCAACCTCTGGTGCAGTTTACAACTTTGGTATCAACACACAAACTACGGCACGATTCAACACCAGAATCAACCGTGGTACCACAACCCTTTTTAACAACAACACGCCAAATTTCACCATAGCCAGCAACGCACGTGACACGGTAGGTTCAACTGCTAACTTCCCAATGGAGGGATTAACTGTTGGTGCGTATACCTTGGGCATGGCCATCCGCATGGATTCAGTGGATGCAACTCCTAGTAACGACAGTGTTTCTCTGCCATTTGCCATTACAGATTCTGTATTCGGTGGAATCACAACTACAGCAACCCGCTTTGCAACCCTTGGAACTTCTTCATTCACCGGAAATGAAGACGGCTTTATTGCTGCTGGTTTGATTGAGCTCGCCAATGCAGATACAATTACTGCTGTGCGCATTCGTTTGGGCAGCACCTCAGTGGCTGGTGGTATCATTACTGCTGCAGTGCGTGATACAAATGGTTTGGCGAACGCTGAATATACGAATAGTTCTTCTTTCACCCCTTTGATTTCGAGCAACGACTACACCTTGACTGCCGCAGATGTTACTGCCGGTTTTGTGGATATTGAAATCCCAAGAAACTTGTTTGGAACCCCACAAGATTTGGTATTGCAGCGTGGTGCTTATTACGTTTCTGCCGAACTTATCAGTAATGCTGGTGCATCACACATTCGTATCATTGACGATTTAACTTACGATGCTTTCATTCCGCCGTATCAGTCTTTAATTTATCTTCCAACGCCTCCTAATGCTACTGCTCGCTGGTACACCAATGGTTCTAGCATTGGCGTTAGCGCAGTATTCGGAGATGCTCGTCGCTTAGGCTTGAGTGTTAACGACTTGAACAAGAACCTTTCTTTGAAGTCTGTTTATCCAAACCCTGCAAAAGACGAAGTAAATGTTAGCTATCAGTTGATTAAAGCTGCAGATGTGCGCATTACCATCCGCGATATCGCTGGCCGTACTGTGCTGCAGTCTACTGAAGGCTTCCAGTTTGAAGGCGCGCAAAAAGCCACTTTGGCATTGAGCGGATTAAACGCAGGAATGTATTTTTTAGAGCTCAATGCTGGTGGCGCCATTGCACAACAGAAATTGATCATCTCTAAGTAACTTCCATTAAATAGTAGCTAAAAAGAGGGCTTTGGCCCTCTTTTTTTTGTCCTTTAGCGCCAAACTCAACAAGGGCGCTTTCACATACTAATTAGAAATGATTACCTTAGGGGTTCAAACAACAGGTTATAAGATGAAAAAAACACTTTTACTCCTCTCGCTTGCTGCCATTTTTGGCGGAGCGAGCAACGCTCAAACACTGGTGCCTGCAGCTACTGATGCCAATTTGAGCATCCCAGCTAACTTGAATGTGCAGCCCAAAGGCATCAAGTACAGTGCGCGCGTGGCCAACAACGTTGACCTCCGCATCAGCCACACCGATGCCATCGTAAACGCTTTCGGTGTAAACAACTTCAGCAACTCTAGCTTTATAGATTATTATTGTGATACGACCCTGGCGGTTTCGTTTAGTGGTCAAATGCTCACCACCGGATTTAATGGTGTTGGCGGCATGTTTAACCCTTACCAATTGTTTTTTGATGAGCCCCTTCCAATTGGCACTCCTTACCGTTTAGATACCGTGTGGATCGGTGGTAT
>Ga0209702_10004189_pt1 | contig 21360 bp, 19 predicted proteins | sample FRY01_FD_187210 | JGI IMG/M metagenome (GOLD analysis project Ga0209702, IMG submission 187210) | Freshwater microbial communities from Lake Fryxell liftoff mats and glacier meltwater in Antarctica - FRY-01 (SPAdes) (version 2) | ecosystem: Environmental > Aquatic > Freshwater > Ice > Glacier... | reverse complement strand
CGATAAGGATGCCATCCAAACAGGATGCCTATTTCAGGCAACCCGCGTAATGCCTAAAAGCCAATATCTGTGCGGGTCAGAGGCCGCAGCCGACCCTCAATTCACCCACACGACTTCCTGAAGACCCATAATAGAGAAACTCACGATCTAGCCGTCGGGGATCTCGAATCGAGAAACGGCCAACTCTTTGGTTCAACAGCGCCGGCAGGTCTGTTTCACGGACTACTGCAACTTCGCCGATGTATCCTGTCATCGCGATGAGTATATCGCCTGGCGCTAGTTGGAATTCGTGCGCATCTCTCGCCACATCGTCGTCTACAAAGGAGCAACCATCCATGTTAAGACGGCCGGACTTGACGTTTGAGATCTTGACGACTGGCGTGCCGAACTCCTTCCAATCACCGCTTTTAAACGCGAAACCGGAGCGGACAGACGCGACCTCACCAAGTGGAGTAACTGGGAATTCAGCCATCGCTTTCGATCCTGCCCAAGCTTTCGCGTATTTGTTGCGTCAGCGTGCTGGCTTCGGAAAACTGCGTTTCAAGCAAATACTGGAGGGCTGAAAATCGTTCGGAGAACGGAGCGTCATCATCTTCGACATCTGCCGCGCCCACATAGCGCCCCGGCGTCAGCACGTAGCCGTGGCCCTTGATCTCCTTCAGCGTTGCCGATTTGCAGAACCCCGGCGCGTCCTCGTAGGCACCGGCTTCACCTTCTCCACGCCAGGCGTGATAGGCGCGCGTGATCTTCTCGATGTCAGCGTCGGAGAATTCTTTGCGTGTGCGGTCCACCATGTGACCGAGCTTGCGCGCGTCGATGAACAGGATTTCGCCGCGTCGATCCCGCAGTTTGGCATTGCGCGCGATGCCGTTCGACTTGTCCCTCGCGAGGAACCAGAGGCAGACGGGAATCTGCGTCGAATAGAAAAGTTGTCCCGGCAGGGCGATCATGCAATCGACGACGCCGGGTGCACCATTCACGCCTTCGATCAGCGATCGCCTAATTTCACCTTCGCTATTCTGGGTGGAGGACATCGAACCATTCGCCAGCACGACGCCGGCCACGCCCGATGGCGCGAGGTGGTGCACGATATGCTGCACCCAGGCGAAGTTGGCATTGCCGGCCGGCGGCAAACCATATTTCCAGCGCACGTCTTCCCGCAACCGATCGCCGCCCCAATCGGAGATATTGAAAGGCGGATTTGCCAGCACGAAATCGGCCTTGAGGTCGCGCAGCTCGTCCTTGTGGAAGCTGCCCTCGCTGTTCCATTTGATCTCGGCATCGATGCCGCGCACGGCAAGGTTCATCTTGCAGAGGCGCCACGTCGTATAGTTCGACTCCTGCCCATAAATAGCGATGTCGCCGATCCGGCCTTCGTGCTCCAGGGCGAACTTCTCGGATTGAACGAACATGCCGCCCGATCCGCAGCACGGATCATAGACGCGGCCCTTGTACGGCTCGATCATCTCGACCATCACGCGCACTACGGAGCGCGGCGTATAGAATTCGCCGCCGCGCCTGCCTTCCGAACCGGCAAACTGGCCAAGGAAATATTCATAGACGCGGCCGAGCACGTCGCGCGCTTCGCCCTTTTCCTGGCCGAGCGCGATGCCGGAAATCAGATCGATCAGTTCGCCGAGCATCACCGCGTTGAGCGCAGGCCGGGCATAATCCTTCGGCAGCACGCCTTTCAGGGTTTCGTTGCGCTTCTCGATTGCGATCATCGCCTCGTCGATCATCTTTCCGATCGACGGTTGCTTTGCGTTCGCCTGAAGATGCGACCAGCGCGCTTCCTTCGGCACCCAGAAGACGTTTTCGGCAGAATATTCGTCCGGGTCTTCGGCGCCGTCGGGATAGTCGGCCAGTAGCTCGGCGCGCTTGGCTTCGAAGCTATCGGAAATGTGCTTGAGGAAGATCAGGCCGAGCGCAATGTGCTTGTAATCGGACGGCTCCATGTTGCCGCGCAGCTTGTCAGCGGCCTTGAAGAGATTAGCCTCGAAACCAAGGTTGCCGCCATTGCCATTGGCACGCGCAGGCTTGGCGCGGGCGGCGACCGGCGCGGGTTCCTCAGCGTCAACTTCTGCGGTGCCGCTAAGCGAAACCGAACCGCCGCGACCACGCCCGGGCGTCACGACGCCCTCGGCGACGAGTTCATTCTTCACCGCGTTGTAAACGGCTTCGTCCCATTGCAGTGCTTCGCGCAAACGCCCGTTGCCGGCGGAGCCGCCAAGCTCCGTCAGTGCCGCGATGAACCGGTCCTTCTGCGCATGATCAGCCATTTTGCTCCCCTCGCTTCTGGCGCAAACCGTCGCCGCTAGGCTGCGGCGGCGCGCCCGGTTTCGCGGATCTCAACCGTCCATATTCCTCGACCGACACGACCACCACCACGCCGCGCCCGTGCTTCTCGATCAGCACTGGCTCCGCCCGCGCTGTGTCGATCATCAGGCCAAAACCGTTCTTCGCTTCCCGCGCTGACATAGTTTTCATGGTCGAATCCCGTGCCAATCCATGCGTCCATTTAGGACGAAATAGCTCTTTTTACCAAGCGATGATTCTGGGTGCGAGCGCTGGCCGGGGATCAGGGTATTGGCGGAGCTTCGGATGTGATTTGCAGAAGAGAAGATGACGGCAAGATAAAGCGAGATTCCTCGCTGCCGGAACTTCGTTCCTAAGTATCTGTCTGCACATTGTTTTTTGGAGCCCCGTCAGCCCGATTGCAAGGTGCGCCGGTGGCACCCTTGCCATTTCATCCAGTGTTTTCAATGGCGAACTGGGTGCCACTCGCGAGGTGCAGTGATTGTCATTCCGCCGTTCGCCGCCGGCTGCAAGTATTTACGCGCCACGCCACCACACTACGTTTTGCTCGCTTGCATTGCCGATACCGACGCTCATCGTCGGGTAATGTCGAACGACGAAGACAGCTTCCGCATTCGCCCCGGCAAGGTCCGCGACCGTGGCGCAGGCGCTGCCCGGACGGCGCGCCCGCGCCCCGTGCGAGCGCGGCCAAAGACCTTCATCGGCGAGGTGCATCAGGCTATCCGCCGAGCTGGCGGCAACCCCAATCGTCCGGCCGGGACCGGGAAGGGAAGCGGGCGATGCAATGCGCGGGGCCGGGGCGCTCAGACCGTGGCCGAGTTGAAGGGCCGGAACGGGTGGAGCCGTGAGGCGGGCGGGGTCCGCACCCGGTCGCGGCGGGTGGCGGTCAAGGCGCGGATCGTGAAGCTCAATCCGCAGCGTGGGGCGGCGCGCGGGCGGCAGTTCGTCAGCGGCAAGGCGGTGGACGCGCATCTTCGCTATCTGGAGCGCGATGGCGTGACCCGCGACGGCGAGAAGGGCCAAGTCTATTCCGCCGGCCAGGACATCTCTGATGGTCCGGCCTTCCTCGACCGGTGCCGCGAGGATCGGCATCAGTTCCGTTTCATCGTGTCGGCAGAGGAAGGCGTCGAGCTGTCCGACCTGCGGCAGACGACCCGCGACCTGATGGCTCAGATGGAATCCGACCTGGGAACGAAGCTCGACTGGATCGCGGTCGATCACCATAACACCGGCCACCCGCACACCCACATCCTCCTTCGTGGCGTCACCGATGACGGCAAGCGTCTCGACATCGCCGGGGACTATATCGCCCACGGCATTCGCGAGCGGGCAAGCGAGATCGTCACGTTGGAGCTGGGCCGCCAGACCGAGCAGGAAGTCAGCCGCCAGCTTGAGCGCGAGGTGGACGCCGAGCGGTTCACCCGGCTCGACCGGATGCTGATCGCCGAGCAGCAGGCCAGCAACGAGTTCGCCGACCTTCGCCCCGACAAGGACATGGCCGAGACCATGCGGCAGAACCGGGCGCTGCTGATTAACCGTGCCCGCAAGCTGGAGCGCATGGGGCTGGCCACCGAGCGCACGCCGGGCATCTGGACGATATCGGCCCGGGCCGAACCAATGCTCTGCGAGCTGGGCACACGCGGCGACATCATCAAGACCATGCATCAGGCGCTGGAGCGCGAGGGCATCGCGGAGCAGCGGGGATATGCGGGCTATACGGTGCATCGTGCTACCCCGACCGAACGCATCGTCGGCCGCGTCGTCGCCAAGGGGCTGGGCAGCGACGAGTTGGGCCAGCAGATCGGCCTGACCATCGACGGCGTGGAGGGGCGCGTCCACCACCTGGAGGTTCCGGCAAGCAAGGCGGAAGACATCCGGCGCGGCAGCATCATCGCGGTGGAGCCGCCGCCGAGCGTCCCACGCGCCGCCGATCGCAATATTCTCGCAGCCACAGATGCAGGCGGCGTCTACAGCCCGGCCGCACACCGCGAGCAGGCGCTGGCACGGCTCGGGGCCGATGACGCCGACGCCTATGTCCGCAGCCATGTGCGCCGCCTGGAGGCGCTGCGCCGTGCCGGAATCGTCGAGCGCGTCCATGCCGAGCACTGGACCATTCCCGCCGACCTGTCCGAGCGCGGCCTCGCCTATGACCGCCGGCGGTTCGGGAACGGCCCGCGAATCGACGAGCTGTCGCACCTGCCGCTCGACCGGCAGGTGCGCCACGAGGGCGCGACATGGCTCGACCGCACCATGCTGGAAGGCGGGCGTGATTCGATGCCGCACACCGGGTTCGGCGGCGACGTCCGCGCCACCTGGGAGAGGCGCAAGCAGGCGCTCGCCGACATGGGCTATGTCCGTGACCTTGGCGGCGGCAGGTTCAGGGCGCCTTCCGACCTGATCGCGCAACTGGAGAGCGCCGAAATCAATCGGGTCGGCAAGGCGTTTGCCGCAGAGCGCGGCCTCGACTGGCAACCGACCGGGACCAATGACCGTGTATCGGGCAGGCTTGTCGGCCAGGCCCAGCTCAGCAGCGGACGGTTCGCCATGATCGACAATGGCCTAGGGTTCCAACTCGTGCCGTGGAACGACAGCTTGAGCAAACGCCTCGGCCAGCAAGTTGACGGAATCCCCATGCCTGGTGGCGGCATCGACTGGACGTTCGGACGGCAGCGGGGACTTGGGCTGTAAGCGCTCGGATAGTGGGTCGGCACTCGGCAGTCGGTCGATGGATTGGGCGCGCTGCTACGACGTCAACGGGGCGACGTCAACGGGGCTTGCCTGGTGACCCATTGAGTGGTACATATACATTTCTTGGAGCCGAGCAATGATCGTGAGCTTTCGGGATGGCTGGTTGCGGGACTTCTTCGTCGAGGATGTCCGGTCCCGCAAAATCCCGCCCGACCTCGAAAGCCGCGTCTTTGGTAAGCTCCAGATGATCGACGATGCGACGACGGATCAGGACTTGCGCATCCCCCCGAGCAACCATTTCGAGAAGCTGCGGGGCCAGCTTGAGGCGTTCCATTCGATCCTCGTCAACAAACAATGGCGGCTGATCTTTCGATGGGACGGCAGCAAGGGCGAGGCGAGCGACGTGTATCTGGACGACCACAGCTATGATTGAGGTGACGCCATGTTGATGACCAAGCGCAAGCCGGTGAGCGTCGGCGAGATTCTCACCAAGGAGTTCATGGAGCCGATGGGGCTGACCCAGGCGGCACTGGCCGAGGCGATGGGCGTGCAGCGCAAGCACGTCAACGAACTGTGCAACGACCGCCGCAACATCACCGCCGCGACCGCGCTGATCCTGTCGCGCGTGTTCGGCAACAGCCCAGACTTCTGGCTGAACGTGCAGCGGCGCAATGACCTCTGGGAAGCGATGCACAGCCCGAAGGAGCGGGAGCGGATCGACCGCGCAAAACCGCTCAGGAAAGCGGCATGACGGCGCGGCAACCTTTGCCAGCCCCGCCGTCCGCCGCCGCGCGCCAGTATCTGCGCGCCACAGTGCGATGCGTAGGACAGAGTAGAGAAATGCTATTCTTTCAACGCCCTGGTTCGGCGACTCTGGCGCAATGGCCCGAGTCTTCCGCCCTTGTCCGCCCACGGCATCCGAGCAGCTTCACGCGCTGCTTGGCGAGCCGTGGCCGTTTCCGGGCCGACCGCCCAAACACGATCTTTCGACCTGGACCGTCACCGACGACTGGCCCGAGCGGGTGCCTGTCACGCAGGCCGAGGTGGACCTGTTCGAGGCATGGTTCGGCGACCTGTTCGAAGAGCTGTTCGGGCCGTGCCAATGATGTGAGGAGCTTGGCCAAATGACCGTCACACAACGCGCCGCCCTTTACCTGCGCGTTTCGACGGCGCGGCAGGCCGAGCATGACGTGTCGATCCCCGACCAGCGTAAGCAGGGCGAGGCATACTGCGCCGCGCGTGGCTATCAGCTTGTCGAGACCTTTGTGGACGCAGGCGCGTCCGCCACCAACGATCGTCGCCCGGAATTCCAGCGGATGATCGAGGCGGGCACGTCAAAGCCCGCGCCGTTTGACGTGGTGGTCGTCCATTCATTCAGCCGCTTCTTCCGCGACCATTTCGAGCTGGAGTTCTACGTCCGCAAGCTGGCGAAGAACGGCATTCGTCTTTTGTCGATCACCCAGGAAATGGGTGACGATCCGATGCACGTCATGATGCGCCAGATCATGGCGCTGTTCGACGAGTATCAGTCGAAAGAGAACGCCAAACACGTCCTTCGCGCCCTGAAGGAGAATGCCCGGCAGGGCTTCTGGAATGGCTCGCTGCCGCCGATCGGCTACCGCGTCGTCGCCGCCGAGCAGCGGGGAACCAAGGTCAAGAAGAAGCTGGAGATCGACCCGCTCCATGCCGATACGGTGCGGCTGGCGTTCCGGCTTGCCCTTCAGGGCGACGGCACGTCGGGGCCGATGGGTGTCAAATCCATCACCAAGCATCTCAATGAACGCCGCATCTTCACGCGCGACGGCGGGCGCTGGGGCATCGGAACCGTCCACCGGATGCTGACCCGGCCGACCTATATCGGCCGTCACGAGTTCAACAAGCGCGGCAAGACCAAGGAACTGAAACCCGCCAACGAGGTGATCCCGGTCGAAGTGCCGCCGATCATCGATCAGGCGACGTTCGATGCCGTCCAGGCGAGCATGAAGGCGCGTAACCCGAAGGTCGCGCACCCGCAGGTCGTTGGCGGTCCCACCCTCCTTACCGGCCTGATCCACTGCGCCAAATGCGGCGGAGCCATGACCATCCGCACCGGCAAGGGCGGGCGCTATCGCTACTATACCTGTTCGACCAAAGCACGGCAGGGGCCGACCGCTTGCGATGGCATGACCGTCCCGATGGAGAAGCTGGATGCGCTGGTCGCCGCGCATCTTGAGGACCGACTGCTCGACCCGGCCAGACTCGAAGAGGTGCTAGCGACCGTTCTTGACCGGCGGCAGGAGCGCACCGAGCGCCGTCGCGAGCATATCGCCGAACTGAACAAGCGGGCGACCGAAACCGACCTCCGCCTCAAGCGGCTTTACGACGCCATCGAGAGCGGCGTCGCCGACCTGGACGACCCTGACCTCAAGGACCGTATCGCCAGCCTCAAGACCATCCGCGACCAGTCGCGGGTCGATGCCGACCGCGCGACTGCCATGCTGGAAAGCGCAGGCCAGAAGGCGATCACCGCGCCGATGCTGCGAAAATTCGCCAACACCGCACGTCAGCGTATGCGCCTGCCCGGCGGCGGCTATCGCCGCGACCACCTTCGCGCGCTCGCCCAGCGCGTCGAGGTCGATACCAGCGAAGTCCGCATCATGGGATCGAAGTCCGACCTGCTGCGCACACTTGCAGCCGTGAACGGCGCGGGAATGCTGCCGGGCGCAGTGCCCAGCTTTGTTCCGAAGTGGCGGACAGGGCGGGATTCGAACCCGCGGTGGCTGTTACACCACGCACGCTTTCCAAGCGTGTGCCTTAAACCGCTCGGCCACCTGTCCGGGAAGCGCGGTTGGCCGCTGTTATAGCGCGGTGGATGGCTTGAGCAACGGCCTTCCCCCATTCAGCCGGCTTGGCTAGTTTCGGGCCGGTACTTGACCGGTGCTTGACTGGTACTTGGGGGCGTAATGGTCGTGTTTCGGGCGCTGGGCTGGTTTCTGCTGGCCCTGGCTGTCGCAGTGGTCGTGCACGACCTGCTCACCTGGTGGTCGGAAGGACGCTATCCCTTTTCGACCCTGGGGAGCCTGTGGGCGCACCTCGAACCGACCTCTCTCGGCAACACCCAGACATCGGCGCGGCGCCATCTCTCGGGCGTGCCGTGGACGTGGATGATGCGGCCGCTGCTGACCGTGCCGGCGGTGCCGGCGTTCGTCGTGCTGGGTCTCGCCGTGGTCTGGATCGGCCGGCGCGACGGCAGCCGGCCGGACGCCGGCTTCCTCGCGGGGTCGCGCCCGCGCCGGCGCCGGGGCGGACTCTCCTGAGGCCTTCGGACCGTTCTGGCTAGCGGTTGTCCATCTTGAGCGCGGCGATGAAGGCCGACTGCGGAATCTCGACCTCGCCGATCTGCCGCATGCGCTTCTTGCCCTTCTTCTGCTTCTCGAGGAGCTTCTTCTTGCGGCTGATGTCGCCGCCATAGCACTTGGCCAGCACGTCCTTGCGCATCGGGCTGATCGTCTCGCGGGCGACCACGCGGCCGCCGATCGCGGCCTGGATGGCGATCTTGAAGAGCTGGCGCGGGATCAATTCCTTGAGGCGTTCGCACAAGGCCCGGCCGCGGCTCTCGGCGGCGTTCTTGTGCACGATCATCGACAGCGCATCGACCGGCTCGGCGTTGACCAGGATGGAGAGCTTCACCAGGTCGCTCTGCTCGTAGCCGTCCATGTCGTAGTCGAAGCTGGCATAGCCGCGCGTTATCGACTTCAGCCGGTCGTAGAAGTCGAACACGACCTCGTTCAGCGGCAGGCGGTAGATCGCCATGGCGCGCGTGCCGGCATAGGTGAGTTCGATCTGCTGGCCGCGGCGCTCCTGGCAGAGCGTGAGCACGGAGCCCAGATGCTCGTCGGGCGTGATGATCGTGGCCTTGATCCACGGCTCCTGCATCGACTCGATCTTCATCGGCTCGGGATAGTCGGCGGGATTGTGCAGCTCCATCGACGTGCCGTCGACCATCGCGACCTTGTAGACGACCGAGGGGGCCGTCGTGACGAGGTCGAGATTGAATTCGCGCTCCAGCCGCTCCTGCACGATCTCGAGATGCAGCAGACCCAGGAAGCCGCAGCGGAAGCCGAAGCCCAACGCCGCGCTGGTCTCGGCCTCGAAATGGAACGAGGAATCGTTGAGGCGGAGCTTGGAGAGCGACTCGCGCAACACCTCGAACTCGGCGGCATCGGCCGGGAAGAGGCCGCAGAACACCACCGGCACGCTGGGTTTGAAGCCGGCCAGCATCTCGGTCGAGGGCTTGCGATCGTCGGTGATCGTGTCGCCGACCTTGCAGTCCGCAATGGTCTTGATGCCGGCGATGATGAAGCCAATCTCGCCCGGCCCGAGTTCCGCCACGTCGGTGGCCTTGGGCGCGAACACGCCGACTTTGTCGAGGTCGTAGGCCGCGGCCGCCGCCATCATCCGGATCTTCATGCCCCGGCGCAGCACGCCGTGCTTGACGCGCACCAGAGTGACGACGCCGAGATAGGGATCGTACCAGCTGTCGACCAGCAACGCCTGGAGCGGCGCCTCGCGATCGCCCTTGGGCGCCGGCAGGCGCTTGACCATCGCTTCGAGCAGGTCGTCGATACCGAGGCCGGTCTTGGCCGAGACCATGACGGCTTCCGACGTATCGATGCCGACCACGTCCTCGATCTCGCGGCAGACCCGCTCGGCGTCGGCGGACGGCAGATCGATCTTGTTGAGGACCGGGATGATCTCGTGATTGACCTCGATCGCGTGATACGCGTTGGCCAATGTCTGCGCCTCGACGCCCTGGCTGGCGTCGACCACCAGCAGCGAGCCCTCGCAGGCGGCGAGCGACCGGCTGACCTCGTAGGCGAAGTCGACATGGCCGGGCGTGTCCATCAGGTTCAGGACGTAGGTCTTGCCGTCCTTGGCCTTGTAGTTGAGGCGCACGGTCTGCGCCTTAATGGTGATGCCGCGCTCGCGCTCGATGTCCATCGAGTCGAGCATCTGGTCGTGGAACTCGCGCTCGCTCACCGCCCCGCAGGCCATCAGCAGGCGATCGGCCAGCGTGCTCTTGCCATGGTCGATATGGGCGATGATCGAGAAGTTACGGATCAACGACAGGTCGGTCATTTTTGACGCATCACGCTTGTTCGAGAAAGGCTGTCATCCCGAGCGCAGCGAGGGACCCTTGGCGGCACCGTCCAAAGGTCCCTCGCTGCGCTCGGGATGACACCATTTTTTGCTAACCACGCAGTACAGCACCCGTCGCCTTGGCGACGGCCGCGACGATCTTGTCGCACGCCGCCTCGATCTCCGCATCGGTCAAGGTGCGCTCGACCGGCTGAAGCGTGACGGCGATGGCCAGCGACTTCTTGCCCTCGGGCACGCCCTTGCCGGCATAGACGTCGAACACGCGGGCGGCCGCGATCAGCGCCTTGTCGGCGTTGCGTGCAGCGCGCACCATCTTTTCCGCCTCGACGCCGTTGTCCACCAGGAAGGCGAAGTCGCGTTCGAGCGGCTGCAGGGCCGACAGAACGAGCTTCGGCCGCGCCTTGGTGGCCTTCGCCTTGGGCAGCGGCGGGGCGTCGAGGAACACCTCGAAGGCCGCGACCGGACCCTTGAGGTCGGCGGCCGCGACGATCTCGGGATGCAATTCGCCGAAATAGGCCATCACGCGATCGCCCAGCTTGAGCGCGCCCGAGCGACCGGGATGATACCAGTCGGGCGCCCCGGACTGCGCCGACAGGGTATCCGGCGCGCCGATGGCGGCCAGCACCGCCAGCGCATCGGCCTTGGCGTCGAAGACGTCGACGGTGCGGGCGGGTCCCGCCCAGTTGCGCGGCACCGCCATGTTGTGACGGATACCGGCGGCCACGGTGCGCTGGCCCTGTGGGGTGGCGTCCTTGTATTGCGGGCCGACCTCGAACAGCGCCGGATCGGACAGGCCGCGCGCCTCGTTGCGCGAGGCCGCGTCGATCAGGTTGGGCAGGATCGAGGGCCGCATCGTGTCGAGCGTGGCGTCGATCGAGTTGAGCAGGCGCACGTCGGCGCCGCCGCCGCCGAAGCGCTCGGCCTTCTTCAGCGGCAGGAACGACCAGGTCACGGCCTCGTTCAGGCCTCGCGCGGCCAGCGCCCGGCGGGCCTGCGGCGTGCGCCGCTGCAGCGCATCGCGCACCGGCCGCGACACGGTCGACACCGGCGGCAGCGAGGTGGTCGGGATCCTGTCGAAGCCGAACACGCGCGTCACTTCCTCGACGAGGTCGGCCTCGCCCACGATGTCGGGACGCCACGACGGCACGGAAACCGTCCACGGGCCGTCGCCATCGACGCCGAAGCCCAGCTTCGAGAGGATCGACACCGTGTCGGGGGCGGCCACGTCGATGCCGGTCAGCGTCTTCACGCGATCGCGGCGCAGGTCGTAGCTGCGCTGCCACGCCGGCATCACGCCGCTCGACACCAGCTCGCTGCACTCGCCGCCGCACAGGTCGAGGATCAGCCGCGTCGCGACCTCGGCGCCCCACCAGCAGGATTCAGGATCGATGCCGCGCTCGTTGCGATAGCGCGCGTCGGACAGGATGCCGAGCTTGCGGCCCGAGGCGGCGATGCCGATCGGCTGGAAGTAGGCGGCCTCGAGGAACACCTCGGTGGTGTCGGCCTGCACGCCGGTCTCCTCGCCGCCCATGATGCCGCCGATGCCGTGCACGGCCTTCGAATCGGCGATCACCGACACTGCGGGGTCGAGCGTGTAGGTCTTGCCGTCGAGCGCCAGGATCTGCTCGCCGTCGTGCGCCTGGCGCATGACGAGATCGCCGGAGAGCTTCGCCGCGTCGAACACGTGCAGCGGCCGGTTGAGGTCGAAGGTCACGAGATTGGTGATGTCGACCAGGGTCGAGATCGGGCGCAGGCCGATCGCCTTGAGCCGGCGCTGCAGCCAGTCGGGCGAGGGACCGTTCTTCACGCCGCGGAAATGGCGGCCGACCACGAGGGCGCAGGGACTGTCGGGCGTGGGCGCGTAGCCGTGCGTCCACTTGATGGGGCTCGCATAGCTGCCGGCGATCCTGTTGGCCTTCGGCGGCTTCAGGGTGCCGAGGCCGGCGGCGGCGAGGTCGCGGGCGATGCCGTGCACGCCCAGGCAGTCGCCGCGGTTGGGCGTCACCTTGATCTCGATCACCGCGTCGCCGAGGCCGAGCGCCTCGGCGGCGGACTGGCCGGTCACCGCTTCGGCCGGCAGGTCGATGATGCCGCTATGGTCGTCGCCGAGCTGCAGCTCGCGCGAGGAGCAGAGCATGCCGTTGCTCTCCTCGCCGCGGATCTTGCTGGCCTTCAGGGTGATGTCGGTGCCGGGGATGTAGCTGCCGGTCGGCGCGAAGATGCCCTTCATGCCGGTGCGCGCGTTGGGCGCGCCGCATACCACCTGGACGACCGTGCCGCTGCCGGTATCGACCTTGCAGACCCGCAGACGGTCGGCATTGGGATGCTGCACCGCCTCGACGACGTAGCCCACGACGAAGCCCTTCAGGGACTCGGCGGGATTGGCGATGCCCTCGACCTCGAGGCCGAGCATGGTGAGCGTGTCGCGCACCTGCACGAGCGTGGCGTCGGTCTCGAGATGCTCCTTGAGCCAGGACAGGGTGAACTTCATCGTCCGAGCCCTCCGGTGAGCGAGGGACTTTCGAGGGCCGAGAAGCCGTAGTGACGCAGCCACCGCAGGTCGGCGTCGAAGAAGGCCCGCAGGTCGGGAATGCCATATTTCAGCATGGCGATCCGGTCGATGCCCATGCCGAAGGCGAAGCCCTGGTAGACGGCGGGATCGAGACCGCAATTTGCGATCACGTTGGGATGCACCATGCCGGAGCCCAGGATCTCCAGCCAAGAATCGCCGGCGCCGATCCTGAGTTCGCCGTCCTTCCACGAGCAGCCGATATCGACCTCGGCCGACGGTTCGGTGAAGGGGAAGTAGGAGGGGCGGAAGCGCAGCGGCAGGTCGTCGACCTCGAAGAAGGCGCGGCAGAAATCGACCAGGCAGCCCTTGAGGTGGCCCATGTGCGTCGTGCGGTCGATCACCAGGCCTTCGACCTGGTGGAACATCGGCGTGTGCGTGGCGTCGCTGTCGATGCGGAAGGTGCGGCCGGGCACGATGATGCGCAGCGAGCCGCCGTCGGCCAGACGCTTCTGCACGTCCTTGCTCAGCATTGTCCGTGCCTGGACAGGAGACGTGTGCGTGCGCAGCACCATCGGCGTGCCGTCGGCGCGCGGCGGCAGATAGAACGTGTCCTGCATCTGCCGCGCCGGGTGGTCGGGCGGGATGTTGAGGGCGGTGAAGTTGTGCCAGTCGTCCTCGATGTCCGGACCGTCGGCCCAGGTGAAGCCCATCTCGCCGAAGATTGCGCCGACCTCGTCCATCACCTGGCCGATCGGATGCAGCGTGCCCTGGCCCTCCGGCCGCGCCGGCAGGGTGACGTCGATCTTCTCCGCCACGAGCCTGGCTTCGAGGGCCGAGGCGCTGAGCGAGGCCTTGCGCGCCTCGAGCGCGGCCTCGACCTCGCCCTTGAGCTGGTTCACCCTCGCGCCGAATTCCTTGCGCTGCTCGGGCGCTAGCCCGCCCAGCGTCTTCATCAGGCCGCTGACGCTGCCCTTCTTGCCGAGCGCCGCCACGCGGGCGGTTTCCAGCGCGCCGAGATCGGCGGCGGCCTGCACGGCGTCGAGCGCCTCGCTGCGAATCGTCGAAAGATCGTCCATCGTTCCCACTTTCGAAACCGAACACGAAAAAAGGGAGCCTGCGGTCCAGGCTCCCTCTTTGCGATGTCTGCCAGCCGCGCGTGACGCGCGGAAGACGTTACTTGAGGGCGGGCCCCTACTTCAGAGCCGATTGTGCCTGCTCGATCAAAGCCTTGAACGCCGCCGGCTCCCGCGTCGCGAGATCGGCCATGACCTTGCGGTCCATCTCGATCCCGGCCTTCAGGATGCCGTTCATGAACTGCGAATAGGTCATGCCATGCTCACGGGTCGCAGCGTTGATGCGCTGGATCCACAGGCCCCGGAACGCGCGCTTCTTGTTGCGGCGGTCGCGGTAGGCATATTGCAGGCCCTTCTCGACCTTCTCGATGGCGACGCGGAACGCCGCATTGGAGCGGCCGCGATAGCCCTTCGCGAGCTTGAGAACTTTCTTGTGACGAGCGTGTGCAGCCACGCCCCGCTTTACGCGTGCCATGGTCTGTTACCTCGCGTACGGAAAGAAATTGCGCTTGATGATGCGGGTGTCGGGATCGGACACGATGGCCATGCCGGTCGCCTGACGCAGGAAGCGGTTGCCGCGCTTGCTCATGCCGTGGCGCTTGCCCACGACCCCATGCTTCACTTTGCCCGAGGCCGTGAAGCGAAAACGCTTCTTGGCCCCGCTCTTGGTCTTCATCTTGGGCATTTTTGTTCCTTTTCAAAGGGTTAGCGCTTGCGCGCCGGTCCCGACCCCCTGTGTAAACAGACCGCCGGAAAGTCCTTACTAAGCAGCCGAGGCAATGCCCTTATTGGCCAAGCCACCCGAAGGAACGCGGCTTATACAGAGGCGGCCCAATACGTGCAAGCACGCCGGGAGCGGGCCAAATGGCCTTTTGAGGGGGATTTTCGCATGAAACTGGCAGGCAAGGTGGCTTTGGTGACGGGCGCCCAGCAGGGCATCGGGGCGGCGATCGCCCGGGCGCTGGCCGGCGAGGGCGCCAACGTGGCGGTCAGCTGGCTCGACGACCGGCGGGCCGCCGAGGCGGTGGCCCGCGACATCGCCCAGACCGGCCGCCAGGCGTATCTGTTGAAGACCGACGTCTCCAAGGTCGCGGAAATCGAGGCGATGGTCGCCGAGACGGTGGCGGTGCTGGGGCCACCCGACATCCTGGTGAACAATGCCGGCGTCTATCCGCGCGTGCCGTTGCTCGAGATGCAGGAGAGCGACTGGGACTATCTCATGGACATCAACCTGAAGGCCGGGTGCTTCGCCGCGATCGCCGTCGCCAGGGCCCTGATCGCCGCCGGACGGAAGGGCGGCTCGATCATCAATCTCTCCTCGCAGGCGATCCGGGGCGCGGCGCGCGGCGTCCACTACAGCGCCAGCAAGGGTGGCGTGGTCTCGATGACGCGGGCGATGGCCCTCGAACTCGCCCCGCACGGGATCCGCGTCAACGCGATCGCGCCCGGCACGACGGACACCGCCCAGCCGCGCTATGGCAACACGGATGCCGAACTCGTCGAGATGGCGCGCGCCAACATCCCGCTGGGCGGCAAGCTGCTGTCTGCCGAGCAGATCGCGCGCACGGCCGTCTTTCTCGCCTCCGACGATTCGGATGCGACGACCGGCCAGGTGCTGCACGTCAACGGCGGCTCCTACATGCCTTAGGGGGTGCTGTTTTGAGAGAAAGCCGAAGCTCCTCTCACGTCGTTCGGGGTGACACCAATGTCGGGTCGGCGCAGGGCGCCGATGTGCCGGCGATCCGGCGGTGCCTGGCGGTGGACCCTCCACTTCACCTCGACGTCGGCGGCCTGGCTCAGTGCCGTCGAAGGATTCGTCGAAAAGCTCTCACGACGCCCCTTTAAATTCACCATCGACGAGTAAAGCCTGCTGCGCGAATGCAGGCGCTGCCAGGGACAGCAGCGCTGCAAGTGCCAAAGGTCGTATCGGAATCATTGTTGCCGCCCGAAACATATCCAATCCTGAGATCGCGGTGTCCACGACGACGGTGACCACGAGAGCTCGCATCCCGAGTTGCTCATGGGTCGAAGAGCGCCATGATCCAGGAAACCACGAAGATCACCCCCACAATGACTGTGACAACGTAAAGCGTCTCACTCAAAGATTAACCCAATTGCTCAGTTAGGGTAGATGGCCTCGACCTCCGAACCGCTCGTATTCGGCACACTTGGGGACAGGCTGTTCAGTTTTAACGCTTGAGCTCGCCAATTTGGCAAATTGAAAAAGCACCAGAGTGGGTCTTCCTGTTGTCGAAAACGCCCTGAATCGCCCGAGCCGCCTGCCCACGCCGTCGCCCTCTCGGTCGATGAGAAGAGCCAGATACAGGCGCTCGACCGTACCCAGCCGGGCCTGCCCATGAAGCGAGGACGCGCCGGAACAATGGACCACGACTACAGGCGCCACGGCACGACAACCCTGTTCGCTGCCCTCAATGTCCTCCAGCGGCGCCGACATTGGGCGCAACATGCAGGGCCACCGTCCCCAGGCGTTCATCCGTCCGATACCGTCGAGGCAACGATGCCCGGCCGGAAGGTGCTCCATGCCATCGTCTACAGTTACGCCACCCACAAGCATCACTGTTGGATGCGTTCCACTAGCAAGGCGGCTGCTTCTTCCCCGTTTCACTGGGCTGCCGCGATAGGGACCACGCCGTCGGCCGCGACGCCGCGCGGCAGCGCCGCCAGAGACACCCGGGCGCCCGCCGACTTGCCGGCGAAGATGACGCGCCGGGAACGCACCGCTCTGGCCCTACCGAGGGCGTCGGCCAACAACGTGGCGTCGCTCACCCGGTGGGTGATCCACTCGCGATCCAAGCAATAGAGTTCGCACCACGGGCTTGTGAAATGGCCGACCCATGCGTGTGGCGCACTCTCGGTCGCGTTCCTCCAGGCTCTGCAGCGTGGCTTCAGACGATCAGATGCGCGAGCAGACGTGTGCGCCCATAGGCGTCGTATCGACCAAACGACGGAATGCGCCTGGCAAGAAGTGTTATCGCCAGATTGGTATCTTCTCGGGTCGTCAACGGACACCCGAAAATGTAGCCTTACGCCTCCGGGCTAATAGTTTCATTCTAAGTAATCAACTTATAGGGGTATCAGGAAGCCACCTCAATGGATGAAGTGACATTCTTGGATGGCGCGGCCTGCCCTCGCGCTGATTGAGCACCCGAAGCTCCAGAATAGAAACGATCACACGCAAGAATTCGCTTCAGCAAGGGGGGGAGTGATCTCAAGTGGCATTGCTTAACAATTCGGTTGAAACCACTTTATCAACCTTGATTGGCGGAACTAAGGAGCAGGCGCGGGAGTCCCGTCGAAAGTTCCTGGTGTCACAGGACGCCTACATCAAGAGTGGCTTCGTGATCATTTCATACCAGCAATACCTGGCGGACAGGGCGCGCTTTGGCGGATTGGCCATGTTGGCCGGTCCACTCGATGCAAGTGCTTCTCAACATAGGCGTTCAGAACTTGGGCGGTGATCGCCGTCGGTCGTAAAGACCCTTCCCGGCTTGAGCCGGATTGATCAGCCAGTCGCGATCGGCAGCCCGACACTGGGTTCATCGCCGAGGGGCGCGATGTCTTTCAGCAAAATTCAACGAGTGCGCTGGACGGCTCATTCGTCATTCTGTTCGAGGTGGATGGCGCCGACGAGTCGGGTGATGGCTGAACCACTCACGATCGAAGCAGTCGGGAGAGCCGAACCTTCACTGTGGTACGTCCCGCAAAGTGGGGGCCAGCGCCGGCCGCCTTTCCGATCCCCACCAGGGCGCCGAGTTTGTGCGCTCGAACGTGCTTTCGTCGCAGCCACAGTGGCGTTGCAGCAGGAAGTGCCATGTGCGCTTGGGGACCTCTCTCGCCTGCCCCAGCTCTCGCCGCAGGATCACGTTCAGCAATAGTTCGTCGGTTCTCATCGCTCTCCGGTCCTTTTCGACAGTCCGTCAGCGGGTGGGTGGCTCATCGTTCTGAGTTTGGACCGTTCCAATGGCAGCGCGCCCGACTTCAACGACGCCGCAGCAGTGCCGCGGCCAGACCCTTGCAGGACGCTTCGATGAGATCGAGCGCGCTCCGGTACTCTGATATCGTGCCGCCATAGGGATCGACGATGTCGACCAAGCCCATGCCTGAGTATCGCGTCAGCAGCCGTGGGTGATCGCCCAGTCCATGCGGTGCAAGGTTTCTCAGAGCCGCAAGAACAATCCTGTCCGTTGCCAGTACCTCTGCCGCGTGGAAGTCCTGAGGTTCGATCTTGCGGACTCGCATATCTCGAATGTCGCAGCCGCGACTCGCTGTGACTTCAATTGCCAATGAATTCGCCGGCTTGCCGACGTGAACGTCACTGATGGCGGCCGAAGCGATCTCAATCGTCCTGGAGCGACGTTCCTCCCGCAGGAGGAAGTGCAGGATTCCCGCTGCCATCGGGGCTCGGCAGATTCCGCCGTTGGAGACGAAGAGAATCTTTCGCTGCGGAAACGGGGTCACGGTCATGTGATGTGGGGGGCCGACCCGACGACGGCCGGCAGAACAATACGGAATTCACAGCCAGAGTTGCTGTTCAGAAGCTCCAGTCTGCCGCCACTGTCGCGCACGATGCCGTAGGACACCGAAAGCCCTAGCCCAGTCCCGCTTTCCGCCGACTTGGTCGTAAAGAATGGCTCGAAAATACGTTCGCGGAGCAAAGGCGAGATACCGGGACCATTGTCGGACACGACGATGATGACTTCGTGTTCGACCCTTTCTACCTGGATAAGGATTTCGGGCGCCGCTACCGAGACTTCCGCCATTGCATCCCGCGCATTGAGCAGAAGGTTGATCAGCACCTGTTCGAGCAGCACGAGATGGCATTTCACCATATGCGAATCCTCTCCCAGATGGAGAACGATATTGATCTGCGCGTCGCGCAACTGATGGCCAACCAACTGTAAGGCGGACCGGCACGTTGCTGCAGCGTCTATTACGGGCGGCTGGCCTTTCGGTACACGGCCGAAGATGCGCATGTGGTCGATGATGGTCGCCGCACGATCGACCTGTTCCACGACGCGTTCCAGGCGCGCTTCCAGGAACTGGACGAAGTTTGCGGACACGACGGCTTCGGCATCCGCGCCAGGTTGAAGGGCTCGGGTTTCCTCGACTTCGAAGAGCGCCGACTGGGCCGCCATCTTGATCACGTTGAGAGGCTGATTGAGTTCGTGCGCCATACTTGTCGCCATTTCACCCAGGGTGATCAGCTTCGACGATTGGATGATGTGCGCCTCGGCCTGCATCCTTTGCGTATCATCGTAGCCCAGAAGGGCAATGGCTTTTTCGCCCTGCCCAAGATCGACCCGTGCGCTGGAAAATCGCAAGTAATTGGGTGAAAAAATCCCGCCTGGCACGCGCAGAATGAATTCGGCGGTCGACTCGCCACCTTCGAGAAAGGCAATCAAAGCGTCTCGGCCTTCGACTTCCGGCCCGAGCGCCAGAGTTTCGTCGCGGCCTGTGCCTCCGAGACAGGCGGAGAAACGACTGTTGCAGTAGAGGATGCGTTGGCCAGGAGTCACCAGCGCGGCAAGAGCAAGCGGCGAACCGAAAATCGCAGATAGAATTCGCCGCTCGCCTTCTTGCCGCAGCGTTTGATCTCTTTCCTGGAGGATGTGGAAGTCGCGCCATCCGACTGCAACAAAAACAAGAGATAGAATGCCCCCGACGAATATGACCGCCGACACTGTCTGCCACCACTCGACCAGATAGTCGGCGCTGTCGGTCACCGCCACGGCATACGCGGGAAAGCTCGTCAGACGCGCTGCCGAAGTCAGGCCAGCAGAGGGAAAGCGCAGGCCGTGCGAGGAATTGGCGAACAACAACTGGCTATTGATAATGGAACCAGCGCCCTGTTCTGGCATGACGCTCGTTCCCAGGGCGGCTGTTCCGTCGGACGTGACTGCCAACAACACGCCGTCGTTGCGCACCAGAAATCCGCTGCTTTCAGGATTACGCAACATGCGGCGAAACAGGGCGCCATAATAAGGAACGCCCGCGCCGACGATCGCGACGCCCAGCTTGTCGCCGGAGGTTCCGTACACGGCTCTCGCCAGGTAGAATGTCCATTCGGCGGTTCCCCGGTTTCTGACGGCTTTACCGAGCGAAATCCAGGGTGCGTCGGGAGACATTTGCTCCAGGAAGTAATCTCGATCTCCCAGATTGATCTTGGGGGGAGGGTAGCTCCGCGTGAAATTCAGCACCGAGCCGTCGCTGGCGATGAAAGTGGCGACATCGATAGTCGGCAGGTTCCGGGTCCTGCTCGTCAAACGATCGAAGAATTCCGGGCTCGCCGCCGCCTGTCTGTAGCTCGCTTCGGTTGAAACATTCTCCTCCGCAATCCAGTCCAGCATCGAGTCGACCACCAACTGGTGGACCGTGAGACTTTGCTCGGCAATCTCCGCTATCACGAACGCAAGGTGTTGCGTGTTTAGTTCCGCATATTGAATGCTGGCTCGATACTGTTGCCACAAGAAAACGCCCGCGAGCCCCCATGTCGCCAACGTTATGGCCAGCACCCGCGCTGCTACTTGGAGCGCGGGGATCTTGGACATCGAAGCAGACGCGCCTGTCGGCAGTGCGACAACGCGCGAAAGGGAAATGTTCAGGCTTTCCACGGCGAGCCTACTGCTCCGTAGGAACGCCGCGCGCAGATACCTGCATTGCGAAATCTCGTCCGCCGGATGCCATCAATGCCGCCATTCGAAGGGGCGATCCGCAGGTCGCCGTTTTTCACTTAATGACCTTTCAATCTGCTCATGGACTACTCCGCGCGGGCGGAGGAGAGCGGGCTGGAAGAACTAAGTATCGTCATGCTTTGCCACAAACCTGCCTTTGCCGCGAAAGGAACAACTCTCAATTTGGTTCTTCTTGCCGCTAGAAGCTGCTGCAGGCGTTGTCCGAATGGATTAATCGATGTCCGTCGATATGATCCAGCAAAACAGTCAGAGCGTAAGAAGTGCGAAATGTCTTGTATCAATGAAGGGCAAGCGGCTGGTTTCAAGCGGGTTACTCCTCGTTCGGGTGTTAAAATCCTGCTCGTGGAGGACGATTGTCCCACATTGGAAATCCTCTCCCTGTTCTTGAAGCGATTCTACCCGGTGATAGCGTGCTCAAGCGGTGCGAGTGCCCTTCGCGAACTGGAATCGAATCCGGATATCGGCCTGATCCTGACGGACCTGCGTATGCCTGGAGCGAGTGGATATGACGTTCTTCGCAGTGCTCTTCAGTACTCGCGGCGAACGGGAAAAAGCGTTCCTGCCATTGTCCTTACGGGGCATGGCACGCTGGAGGACGAACAACAAGCAAGGTCATTGGGCGCGAGGTGTTTTCAGCGCAAGCCCATCGATCTCCCGCAACTGCTGCGGACGATCGAAAAGTGCCTCGCCGCCGGAAAAGCAGAGTACGGCCAAGAAGAGAGGGCGGTTTGACCGCAGGGCGGATGGGGAACTTTGCCGCTGGGCAGCATGAGAATCTCGATGTCCTTGTCGTCGACGACGACGAGGCCAGTCTCTTCGACCTGACCGCCAGCCTCAGAAGGGCTGGCCTGAGTTGCGCCAGTGCGAGCAGCGGCCGGAAGGCCCTCGAAATATTGGCCGAGGGTGTGGTCCCCTCGGT
>Ga0209702_10004188_pt1 | contig 21361 bp, 20 predicted proteins | sample FRY01_FD_187210 | JGI IMG/M metagenome (GOLD analysis project Ga0209702, IMG submission 187210) | Freshwater microbial communities from Lake Fryxell liftoff mats and glacier meltwater in Antarctica - FRY-01 (SPAdes) (version 2) | ecosystem: Environmental > Aquatic > Freshwater > Ice > Glacier... | reverse complement strand
CGCGACTTCAGCCATCCGTAATCCTTTGTACTTTTGCTCATAAGGTTTAGTTTTAGTTATGAGCGTTCTACGTAACTCCGCGTGATGTACTTTAGCTACCGAAGGTTGAGTTCAACACCACCAACACAAACTAGTCCGCCTGAGGCGGATAATGCGGACAGTCAGTTTTATCACGTTCTGCAAAGTTCGGCATCGGGTGAAAGAGCTTTGTTTAAAGCTAGTTTACCCTGAGTTTTTATCGAAGGGCAGTAATTAAAGCCCTACTTTGCGTAGGTGTAGAAGCGTTGTGTGTAATACTAAGGAGCATGAAACAAACCTTAACTCTACTTTACATCATTTGCCCGCTTTTTCTGTGCGCTCAGACGGTGAACCACTTTGAAAATGAAAGTTCAAGATGGTTTGTTGCTGACACCTACCCTAACGGCAATCAACAAAACCCGTCATTCGTAGAAACTGTTACAACAATCTATGGGTTTCAGGGCGACACGACCGTTCAAGGCGAACAATGGTTCAAAACATATTCTTCATTCGACACGACATTTATAACCAGCCTCGAATACCAAGGTTTGATACGCGAAGAAAACGGCTACGTTTTATTTCAGGATACTACAAGCGCCATTGACACGCTTTACAATTTCAATATGGAACTTGGTGACAGCGTTCTTTACAATTTTTGGGGACAAAACGAAGAATACATCCATGTCGTTGACATAGATAGCGTACCGATTAACGGAGAGATGTACAAAAGACTATCATTTGACGAACCCATTTTTGGATTCGTCTTAATGGATGAGAAGTGGATTGAAGGGATTGGAAGTGTACATGGGCCGCTTTTTCCACTTCATCCAGAGGCGTTCAGTACTGAAGCGCCTTTTAGTCTTCATTTGGTTTGTACACACGTCAACGAATTACTTTACTGGGAAAACCAGTCTTATGACCAATGTTTAGTGAACATCATTCTTGAAATTGAAAATGCTGACACGTACAACTTTGACATCTATCCAAATCCTTCAACCAACCAAATCTTCATTCGCCAACAGCAGACCACTTCTGGACAGTTTTTCGTTCGCGACATTCTTGGAAAGGAAGTCCTTTCAGGTTCATTGCTTTCTGACAATCAATCGGTGGACATTAGCAAATTGAAAGATGGTATTTATGTCGTCACGGTTTTGCTTGACGACACGACATTGACAAAGAAAATATTAAAGTACTAACCACAACATCAACTACAAAAAATAGGGCGATCCGCCTCAGGCGGACAGGCAGTTTCATCACGTTCTGCAAAGTTCGGCATCGGGCGAAAGGACGCAGGAATTAAAGCCCTATTTTGCGTAGGTGGAGAAACGTTGGAGTAAATTTTGAAAACCTCGTAGACAGCTAACAAATGAAAAGAAATTCCATCACTTCGTTCATTGTCTTTTTGGTCTTGACAGTTCAGACATTTGCTCAAAGTCCAACGTCTTCTGACAGTAAAGGAGAACTGAAACGCATTGAAATTGGCGTTAATATTTCGCCTGATTTCGCAAACCGAATTCTTCGAAACAATAACGGAAGTGAAACTGCTGACATAGTAATTAATAGCAGGAACAAAAGCGAAACGGGAAAACTCGGCATGACGGCAGGAGTGAGTTTTGGTTATCGTTTTACAAAATCAATTAGCATCGAGACTGGTGCATCGTACAGCAATAAAGGCTATCAGACTAAAAAGGATGAATTGACATTTGGGCAAATGATAGACCCTCGGTACGGGTTTACTATAGATTCGACTTCAAATGGATCTGTAACTCCTACACATGCTCGTTTCATTTATAATCACCACTATATCGGTATTCCATTAAAAGTCAATTTTTCGGTGGGTGGCAATAAGTGGAAATTTGTTTCCAGTATTGGAGTCGTTACCGAGTTTCTTGTAAAATCAACAAATACTTCGGTACTCTTTATGACTGACGGCAGCAGGAAACGAAATACAGAAGAATTAAATGACGACTACAAGTTTATAAATCTGTCTCCGACAGTTTCTGTTGGCGTAGAATATGTTTTAAATCCTAATATGAGTTTGCGAGTAGAACCGACATTTCGTTTTGGTGTTCTTCAAATAATTGACACGCCAGTTACTGGATACTTATACAACGCTGGTTTACAGTTCGGTTATTATTTCAAGCTCTGACAGGTGAAAAAACAAAACTTACTCCAACAATTAAGCTACAATGCAGTGCGGCATGGCCGCAGTTCATTGTAGCTTATGTTGACTCAACAGCTTCCGGTAGCGGGTTATGAACGGGAGGTAGGCCCCTTTTCAGAGCCTATGGGGATTCAATAGTTCTGGCAGTGCCCGGGTCTAATAAAAAGACATTTGACAGCGTAGATGCACAGCATGTTGAGGGCAATTTTGCCTGTGGTTGCAGCATATTTTCTGCACTTGCAATGCCCATCAGCATAAAAACCCTGTTTTTGGGCATGGGGGTGGCCGTGCGCCCTCGGGCACCTTTCAAAAAAGTGAGTATGTACAGTAGATTCAAGCATGGCGCATGGCATTAAGTGGTGGCCCACGGTAGGGTGCCATTATCTTTATAACCTGCAATATTCCCTTTTTACAATGCGGGCACAGCGTTGGGTTCAGGTTCAGTCTTTCGGTGGCAATCTGCTGCCATGTCATCACCACCTTTTCCCACTTGTCCTGCCCCAGCTGGGCCCTGGCAATATTGAGCAGTGTGGACTTGTTGCGAGAGGCCAGAAAACCATAATGCCGTATGCGCACGAACCCGCTGGGCAGTATGTGCCAGGCAAATCTTCTGAGGAATTCCGCCCCGTCTAATGTGATCACTTTTTTTGCCCCACCGTGGCGGTAGTCCTTGTAGCTGAACGATACCGTATTCTCGTTCACATCTAGCAGCCTATGGTTGCTTATGGCCACGCGGTGGGTGTATCGTCCCAGATATTCTACCACTGTTTTTGGCGTGGCAAAAGGCCGTTTGGCATACACCACCCATTTTGTGGAGAACGCCTTTTTGGCGATGTGCTGCGGCACGGACATCCGTTTGCGCAGCTCGGCCATGAACTTGGCACGGAACACAATACTCATCGCCCTTTTGGGAAAGAGGTATTTTCCATCGTTGCGTGCCGCTTTCCATTTTCCACTTGGGGTAATGCCGCCTCCCGGCACAATGCAATGCACATGAGGATGCAACCACAACTGCTGCCCCCACGTGTGAAGAATGGAGACCATGCCGGGCTTTGCACCCAGATGTTTTTCATCCGCAGCAAAGGCACTCACCGTTTGCCACGAGGCAGCGAACAGAGAGGAATACACCTCATCGGCATACTTGGGCAGCAGCTCATTGAACACCTCCGGTATGGTAAACACCAAGTGGAAATATGGCACAGGAAGCAGCTCGGCCTCCCGTGCCATGATCCATTTTTCCCTGTTGATGACCTGACACTTGGGGCAATGGCGGTTGCGGCAGGAGTTATAGTTGATGCTCTCCTTTTTGCAGCCATTGCACCTGCTCACATGTCCGCCCAAGGCCGCTGTACGGCAAAGGGCAATGGCGCGCAGGGTCTTGGCCACCTGCGTTACAGGCGTGTACTGCTGCGCATAGCGTTTGCCATGCAGCTTCACGATGTCGGCCACAGCGTGCCTTGGCCGTCCGCCTAAGGAGGACAACGCTGGCACGCAGGTATGTTCCCCGCTCAACTTTTGGAGTACAGTCTATCTAAGGGACTGTGCGCCAGCCTTTTTTCTACCTGCGCTACGTGCAGGTACATCATGGTGGTTTCTATGTGGGCGTGACCCAGTTGTTCCTTTATGGTAACGATGTCAACGCCCTGTTCCAGCAAATGCGTGGCAAAGGAATGCCGCAGGGTATGCACGCTGGCCTCTTTCTGTATCCCGGCCTTTTCCATGGCCAGACGGAAGCTCTGCTGCACCGCCCCATGGCACAGGGGAGTTCCCTTCACCCTGCCATTGAACAGGAATTCCTTTGGCTTTGCTCCTTCAATATACTTTTTCAGTCCTTTGGCGATCAACTCGCTCAGCACCACATACCTGCTCCTGTTGTTCTTGCTCAGGCGTATGTGCATCTGCTTGCGGTCAAAGTCGATGTCAGTAAGTTTGAGTTTGCACACCTCGCTTACACGCAGCCCTGCTGAATAGATCAGACATAACAGCACCCGTTGCTTGAGCCGTTGCGGTGCCTTAAAAAGTCTGCGCAGCTCCTCCTGAGAGAACACCGTGGGCAGCTTGCGCTCATTCTTCAAATTGGGCAGATGCAGGGCGCGGTCTTCCAGATCATATACCCTGAAAAAGAACCGCAACCCATAGATTGCGTGCTTAAAATACGTGTCGCTCAACTCCGTATTCTGCTTGAGATGGTAGAGATAGCTGTTTATCTCATCGGGATCCAGCTCCAACGGGCTCTTCTTAAAATAGAGGCTTATCTGCGCCACCGACCTCGAATAATTGAACACCGTGCTTGGCGAATACGCCTTTATCGCTATCTGGTGCTCAAACTTCTCAATGTGATCGGCAAATCCCGGCACTTCCTTCTTTGCCCTTTCCATCGTGGTCTTGGCACTGTTCGGACGCGACTTCAGCCATCCGTAATCCTTTGTACTTTTGCTCATAACGTTTAGTTTTAGTTATGAGCGTACTACGTAACTCCGCGTGATGTACTTTAGCTACCGAAGGTTGAGTTCAACACCACCAACACAAACTAGTCCGCCTGAGGCGGATAATGCGGACACTCAGTCTTATCACGTTCTGCAAGGTTCGACATCGGGTGAAAGAGCTTTGTTTAAAGCTAGTTTACCCTGAGTTTTTATCGAAGGGCAGGAATTAAAGCCCTACTTTGCGTAGGTGGAGAAACGTTGGAGAACATTTTTTGCGCTGTCTGAAAGGTCGGCAGTAACTTAAAACAGAAACAATTTAATAACTAAATAAATATTTGATATGGATGCTGTAATTGGAACTGTTCTAGCGTTTTTTGCATTCTTACCTTTTGCATTTATAAGCATTTGGGTAATGAGTAAATTTTTCGGAATAAAAACTCATTCAAGGGGTCAGTTTCAACAGGCGCACAACAAATCACTACAGGAGAAAAATTCATTGTCGATGGAATCTCCCGAAGATATTGCCGAAGGAATCAAACGGTGCGAAAAAAAATTTTATGCTAAAACACATTCAAATGTTTTATCTGAAATCCGCGGTATCAAACGTGAACGAGAAGGCAGGACGGCTTCTGATTTAGCTAAAAAAAGTCTTGCAAATCTAAAGGACAAAGCGGTCAATTTGGCAGGGAACATTGGCCAAGACAAATTTGACAAGCTTGAAAAATTAAGACAACTTAGAAATCTTGACGTGTTAACGGATGCTGAATTTGAAGAAGAAAAAAGGAAGATTTTAGAAAAATAACTACCGCCAACAATTAAGCTACAATGCAGTGCGGCACGGCCGCAGTTCATTGTAGCTTATGTTGACTCAACAACTTCGGTAGCGGGTTAGGAGCGGGAGACAGACCTCTTTTCAGGGTCTATGGGGATTCAATGGTTCTGGCAGTGCCCGGGTCTGATAAAAAAACATCCCTCAGAGTGTATGCACAGCATGTTGGAAGCAATGGTTTCTTTGGTTGCAAGACATTTTCTGCACGGGCAATGCCCATCAGCATAAAAACCCTGTTTTTGGATATAGGGGTGGCCGTGCGCCCACAGGCACCTTTCAAAAAAGCGGATATGTAAAGTAGATTCAAGCATGGCGCATGGCATCAAGAGGCGGTCCACGGTAGGGTGCCATTATCTTTATAACCTGCAATATTCCCTTTTTGCAATGTGGACATAGCGTTGGGTTCATGTTCAGTCTTTCGGTGGCAATCTGCTGCCACCTCAACCCCACCTTGCGCATCCAACTGGCCTATTCAAGAGCACATTCAGTTTTCCACCCAATCCAAAGAAACCACTTAGCTTAGTTGCAAATAATCATCCGAAAAAAGACCAACCCCCATGAACTTTACCATCCCCAATTGGATCATTATTGCAGGAGGCATTGGACAAATATTTACCGCCCTTATCTATCCGTATATCCGCCACCGCGTGTTCGATTGGTACAATGATGTAAAGCAACTCAAACCGCTCAATCAGGAGATTGTGAAAACCTATGGGAGGTATATACAAGGGCTCAACTTCTCTTTTGGTCTTATTGCCATTCTTATACCCGAAGACCTCAAAAATCAAACAAACTTGGCTATTGCCCTCACGGGGCTCATAGCCCTTTATTGGATAGGGAAGGTGGCTACACAGTTTGCCTATTACCCCATGTATCAAATTCCGCAGAAACCCATCTTCAAGATTGGTAGCTATGGCATGAATTTACTCTTCTGGTTTTTTGCGGTGGTGTATGCGCTCTTGTTTACCCACAATATTTCGGGTAGATTTTATTGAAACAGAAGACCAAGTTCGTTGGTTTATCCCACCATCTCCACCTTCAACTCCTCCCCATCCCACACGGCAAAATGCGGGTCTTTGAACCAATGCCCAAGGTTTATGTAGCGGGAGTTGTTGCCAACAACCCTATTCAGCACCAGATGGCGGTGCCCAAAAATGAAGTAGTCGAAATGTTCGGTTGCAAGAACAGACTTGCAGTATTGCAGCAGGCGTTCCTTCTCATCGCCCAGATAGATTTCATCTGCAGCGTGGTTTGCTTGACGGCTTCTTCCGCTCCAAAAATTAGCAAGGCCAACGCCTATGTCGGGGTGTATCCATTTAAAGAGCCAAATGCACAACGGGTTAGAGAATACCTTTTTGATGAACTTATATCCGTGGTCGCCAGTGCCCAAACCATCGCCATGCCCAATAAGGAACTTCTTGCCGTTCCATTGGCGGGTAATGGAGGCGCGGTGCATTTTTACGCCCAGTTCTTCCTCAAAATAGTTGAACATCCACATATCGTGGTTGCCCGTAAAAACATGCACCTGAATTCCCTTGTCGCACAGCTCAGCCATCTTGGCCTGAAACCGCACAAACCCTTTGGGAACAACGGTTTTGTATTCGTACCAGAAATCGAACAGGTCGCCAACCAGATACACTTCGGCAGCATCTTTAGAAATATAATCCAACCATTTCACCAGCAAATGCTCGCGCTCGCGGCTCGTTTCCTTATTCGGAACGCCTAGATGAAAATCGGATGCGAAGTAAATTTTTCCTTTCATACGTTGTGCGAAGGTCAGGATTTACGTTTAAGGAATTTTGACAAATGCTTGGGGTTTATTCTCGTGTCCCAAACTCCTACCACAATAATGTTTTGTGACCGTAGAATGTGAAAAACGATGTAATCCATAACGACCAATCCTCGAAAATATTGATATTCTGTTTGAATAGATGCAAACGGATAATTTGCTAAAAGCAGAGTTTGATTTCTCAAGGTTTTCAATAACCGTTTACTGTAATTAGAGTTGCCGTTTCTTTCATCGAAAAACTTTTTGATGGAGATGAGGTCTTTTCTCGCCCTTTCGGATCATACCACGGTTTTATTCCTCGCCATCCAGCAATTCCCTGAATAAATCTTCAGTAGAGTAGAAGTCACCTCTCTCATAGTCGGCCAAACCCTCCCTAACCATATTCCGCTGCTCATCATTCATGCGTAGAACCTTTCTATTATCCTGCATTCCGTACAGCAATTTGTAAACATCTTGCAATAGTTCTTCGTCATCAATTTGATTGATTCTGTCTAGTACCTTTTGCTTTATAGAGGCCATGAGGATTGGGTTAAGGAATATAGTATGAGTTTTGCTATTGCCAATCAGGTTAATCCCGTTTAGAAAGATAGTCTTCGGTAAATTCTTCCACGCTATTGACCATCGATTCCCAAGGTGCATGGAATGGAATGACGTGCAGGGAATTACCTACCTTTTTGAGATAGACCTTGTCATCATCAATCCGCAATTCTTTTGGAATGTTGATGGTCTGACCGTCTTTTGCGTCCAATATTTTAACTGTTTCAAATGCCATAATCCAAAGCTACATGAAATTAAGGGAGTCCGTATTCATTGTCCTTTGCTTTATCAATCCAATAATTGTTTCAACCGTTGTTGTGGTTCGAGTGCATTGAGGTTGAAGGTAAAACGAATTTGCTGCCCGTAATTGGAAGTATTCAGTTTTACATCTTCCCGTATGTCTTTCGAATAGAGGAAAGGGAAATGGAATTCCAACACGTCTCGAACAACAATGACGCTCACCCCAAACTCTGCTAGAAACAATTGCGAGCCGGGGAACGCATTCTTTGCACCCGCGTAGGTGCCCACACTGGCAAAGAATTCGAGCGGAATCCATTTATAGATGGTTGATGAGACGTTGAGTGCCAAAATCCAATCGTTGGACTGTCCGACCCGGATGCGGCTCTTGAAACCACCATCGCCTTCCATAATCTGCTGCTCCAGAAAACCGTTGCCCGGGTTTCGACCAATAAATGTTCCATCGTAGAGATAATCTTGATATTCCAGAAATGAATTCATTCTGAAATTGAACCCGGGAGTGGATGAACGCATGAAGAATTTCCCTGCGAAAAATCTAGCACGTATGCCGTAACCGTCCTTAAATTTGAATCTGTAAATCGCTTCTATGCCGAGTTTTGCCTCATTGTTGAGCCATTGAAGGTCTGTGTTCACTTCTCCGATGTGGGGTGAGAATTCACGTTTCCAATGATGGGTTATCTGCGGAATATTGCGCACCAGTTCTCCCTGTTCTGTGAAATACATGGTGTTGCGTACACGCAGACTATTCTCTGTATATCTTCTTCTGTGTTTAGGAAGGAAATCTAAACGCACAAACTGCCTAAGCAGATTGCGCGGCACTTGCGGACTGAATTTGTCGGAGGGATTATAATAGGGCCACACACGCCCCACATTGAAACGCTGCCCTGCCAATCCGACCGTTATGTTCGGGTATTTCTGATCAGGTTGGAATGTGTAGGAAATCTTTCCGGACCCAGTAATGGTTTTCGAGGTGAAGGCATACATGGGCATAATCATGTACGAAAATTTGTTGTTAGGAAGAATGTCGTTGTAAATGGCGGCTCCGAGCATAAGACCATCGTAGGTGTTCCAACCGAGGGTAGGTGCCAATGCAAACTGCGAACGGTAGGGGTTTTCGTAGTATCCTACAAAACGAGGCTGAATCTTTTCTACTTTCCTAAACGCGCCATTTACGCGCATCGTGTTGTTTTTCCGATTGATGTCTGGAATCACTTCCTGCGCATCAATGATGAGCCTGTCGCAATCGGCACAGTCGATTTCCAACCATTCCGAACTCCCCGTTCCCGTAAACCATTTTGTATCCACAAGCAGGTCTCCTTTGAACCAACTTATTGGAAACGGGCCGTCAACCTTGCCGTTGTTATGCACCTTCACTTGCAGTTTCTCTCCTTCCTTTTTTATCTGAGTGATGGAATAATCCATCTTGTCTGCACTTCGGATCACATTGTCAAAAAACCATTTTAGCGAATCGCCAGAAACTTCAATAGCAACGGCTTCAAAATCTTCGGGCTGAGGGTGCTTGAACTTCCACTTTTGGAAATACGCAGACATAATCTTGTCCATTTTATCCTCTCCGAGATATGCCATCAGATAGTTGAAAGCGTAGGCAGTCTTCACGTAAACGATGCTACCGTAATTGGTTCGGGTATATTCTTCAGAAGGCAGTTCAATAGGCTGATCCTTATTTGCACGGGCTGCGACATTATATACGTGCTGCGACATGCTGCTGTACATCATATTATAGATGCCCACCCATTTCATGCCGAAGTCGATGAGCTTTTTGCCGCCATACACATCATGAATCGTCAGGTCAGGGTACTTGCGTTTCATGTAACGCGATTCGATGAATGAGTTTAATCCTTCATCCATCCAGGGGTGGTCGCGCTCATTGCTGCCCAACATGCCGTAGAACCAATTGTGTCCCACTTCGTGCATGATGGTTTCTTCCAGATTCTTGGCATTTCCACTTTCGCCAATAATGGTGATGTTGGGATATTCCATGCCGCCACCTTCAGAAAGCACACCATCAACAGCCGTTACATGGTTGTACGGATAATCGCCAACCCACAGTGAGTAGTAATAGGTGGCATCGTTCAGGTATTCGATGGCATTCTTCCAAAGGCCGAACTCATTGTTCGTGAACATGGCCCACGTGGTCACTTTTCTGCCCGAGTTTGGCAACGTAACTTCTCCCTTCAGCACATGATACCGCTTATCTGCAAACCACCCGAAATCGTGTACTTTCTCTTGATGATAATGCAGCGTTTTTGTTTTTGAAGAAGATTTGGGAAACGACATGTCCCAATCGTCAAACTCCTCAGGCTCTTTCGTTTCCTTCACCTTTTTGTTGAGCCAGGCCAGTTCCTTTTCGCCCTTCACAAGGTCGCCAGTTGCACCCACCACATAATTCTCCGGAAGCGTGATATGCACATCAAATGTTCCGAATTCGGAATAGAATTCTCCTTGTCCCAAGTAGGGCATCTGGTGCCACCCGGCCTTATCAAAAACCGCTGGTTTCGGGTACCATTGGGTGATTTGATAGGCTTGATCGAGGTGTCCCAATCGCGAAAAAATCCCTTTCGGAATCTGAACTCTGAATGGAGTTGTGATGGTAATTCGTTCGCCAGGTTCAAGGGGTTCGTTCAGGAAAACGCGGCAAATGTCGTTGTTCTTAGGGTCCATCTCCATCCGCGCCTTTTGTCCATTCACCTGAAAATCGAGGCTGTCTATCCAGCCACGGTCGCGATAGTTGGAGAAGTACAATTCGAGGTCGTCATCCTCACGCATCTGTTTCCCCAACGCTGATCTGCCATCCTTGTAAGCGTTCGGCCAAATATGAAACCAGATGAAGGTGAGGGTGGAGGTAGATTTGTTTACGTATTCAATGCTTTCGGAAGCATGCAGTTGATGGTTCTCATCATCCAACGATACATGAATCTCGTAGTTAACTTCCTGCTGGAAATATTCTTGGGAGTAAAGAGAAAATGGGAAAAGAAGAAAAAGTAGGCTGATACGAATTGCGAATAACAAACGAATATTCGAATTACGAATAAGCGTGTAGCTAGCGGATTCGTAATTCGTCATATTCGTACCGCGTAGCGGAATTCGTATCAGTTCTTGAATATTTCCTTGAGCTTCTGCTCCAACTGTTCACCTCGCAATCCTTTGGCGATGATGACTCCGTTCTCGTCCAGCAAATAAGTCATTGGAATGCCATCCAAACTGTAGGCCGGCACGAAGCTCGATTCCCAGAAACGGAGTTCAGAACCGTGCTTCCAGGTCAGTTTGTCCTGAGCAATGGCTTCCACCCATTTTTCGCCATTCTGATCCAACGAAACGCCAAATATTTCAAAACCTTTGCTTTTGTATTTGTCGTAAATCTTCACCACGTTTGGGTTCTCCATTCGGCATGGTTTGCACCACGAAGCCCAAAAATCAATCATCGTTACTTTTCCTTTAAAATCAGAAAGCTTGATGGTTTCTCCTTGAGGTGTTTTTAGAATCATTTCAGGTGCTACGGCCCCAATTTCTGTTCTTCCAGCGGCCTGTTGTTTGGAACGCACATCCACCAGTTGTGTCTTGAACTGTTTGACGTAATCAGATTCGGGCATGATTGCGGTCAGATTGGCAGCCACTTTCTCAAACACTTCCATGTCCTGAGCAGGATTCAGCGATTGGACGGCAGACAGTGCAACCAACGAATTGGGGTTCTCTTCAATAAAACCAAGCACAAACTGACGTTTTTCGTCTTGCATTTCTTGAAAAACGGCATCAATTGCTTGCGCGATGGAATCCAATCTCGGATGATCTTGCTGCTGATAAGCCTGAAAGGTTTGCCTCAAACTATCCGTTCTGTTGAAAACACCTCTCAATTTCTGGTCGAGGTAACGGAGTTTGGTGGATCCTTCAGAACCTTCAATCTCACAGCTTACATTGAAGTCCAATGCGTTTCCGCTGAGCTCTGCATTTTCGCCTTCATTCAAAAGGAGAATTACGAAGTTGTTTTCGTTGATCTTTAAGCGATAAAAACCAGCTTGCGTTATCTCGCCCGTGGTCAATTTGAATTTACCATCAGAACCGACTTCTGCCGAATCAACTGGGGTTACCGCTGTGGAAGAAAGATGCTCTAGTTGAACAGTTTCACCTTCCGCGTTCAGCAGATTTCCTTTTATGGTTGCTCCTTTTTGCGCACAACCCACAAGGCAAAAGAGAATGAATACCAAGGTGAAAGCCCCTCTGCCTACGGCATCTCCCCAAAGGGGAGAAATTCGTGCTTTGAGGTTTGGTTTAGTTGAAGTTATTTGCATTGTATTTTAGTTTTTGGTTCCCGAATTCCCTTCCCTTTGGGAAGGTCAGGATGGGCTGTTGTCTAATTTCTGTCTTACAAATTGATTGGCCAGTTTCGGGTCAGCCTTTCCCTTACTCAATTTCATCACTTCGCCCATAAAGAGGCCGAGCACGCCTGTTTTTCCGCCACGGTATTCTTCCACTTTATCTGGGTAAGCCGCCAAAGCTGCATCAACCCATTCTTCCATCTGCCCGCTGTCGCTTTCTTGTATAAGATCAAGGCTTTGAGCAATTGCCAGTGGCGCTTTATCAGGCGTTCTGCACAACTCTGGAAATAGCTTTTGCGAAACTGCTGAGTGACTAACTTTTCCATCATCAATCAACGCGATGAGATCTGCCATGGCCTTTGGTTTCACAGGAAAATCCTCCATGTGAACCGCAAATTCATTCAAATACGATTTGATATCGCCCGTTACCCAATTGGAAGCCGCTTTGTAATTCTTGGTGTGAGAAGTCAGTTCGTTGAAATACAATGCAACAGGCTTGCTTTCGGTGAGAACGCCCGCATCGTATTCATTCAGTCCAAAATCCTCCGTGAATTTTTTGTGCAACTCGTTTGGCAATGCAGGCATCGTTGCTTTTACCTGAGCAATCCATTTCGCATCCACAATAACAGGCGGAAGGTCTGGCTCGGGGAAATAGCGGTAATCGTTCGCCATTTCCTTGCTTCGCATCACAAAGGTTGTTCCTTTTCCTGCATCAAAACTTCGCGTATCCTGACTGATTTCTCCTCCAGCTTCCAGTTCAGCAATCTGTCTTTCAATCTCAAACTCAATGGCACGTTGCACGTTACGAATCGAGTTCATGTTCTTCACCTCAACCCGTTTTCCAAATTTGCTCGCGCCTTTTAGCATCACCGAAATGTTGGCATCGCAACGGAGACTTCCTTCCTCCATGTTGCCATCACAAATCTCTAGGTAACGAACCAATTTCCGCACTTCCGAAATGTACGCGTAAGCCTCTTCACCACTTCGAATCTCAGGTTCAGAGACAATCTCCAACAGGGCAACACCAGCACGATTCAAGTCAACCAGCGTATCGAAGGGGTCTGTGTCGTGCATGCTTTTCCCAGCATCCTCTTCCATGTGAATTCGGGTAAGATTGATGCTTTTCTCTTCACCATTCTCCAACTTGAAACTAATGGCACCGCCCGTACAAATAGGTGTGGTGTCCTGAGTGATTTGATAGCCCTTTGGAAGATCCGCGTAGAAATAATTCTTGCGCGCATATTCGTTCCGCTCGCGAATGTTGCAACCGCAGGCCAATCCCAATTTGATGGCGCTATCAATCACAGCACGGTTCACTTTTGGCAGCGTTCCGGGATGACCAAGCGTGATTACACTCACGTTGCTGTTTGGCATTCCTCCGAATTCGGTGCTGTCGCTACTGTAAGCTTTCGATTTTGTCAAAAGCTGCATGTGCACTTCCAAGCCAATTACTGGCTGATATTTATCTCTTATTTCACTCATTGAACACGCCCATTTGGCTGTATTTCTCAATTCTTCTGTCAATACGTTCTTGCGGATCCATGTTATGCAAACGCGTCAAATGCTTCTTAATTTCCTTTTTCACGTTGGTAAATGTGGTTTCGAAATCTCTGTGCGCTCCACCTAAAGGTTCGGGAATGATTCCAGCAATTAGCTTCTGTTCGAGCAAATCTTCAGGCGTCAATTTTAGCGATTCGGCTGCTTGTTCCTTATGATCTCGGCTGCGCCACAGAATGGTTGAACAACTCTCAGGAGAAATCACCGAATACCACGTGTTTTCCAACATAAAAACCTTGTCTCCAATTCCGATTCCGAGTGCACCGCCCGAAGCGCCTTCACCGATAATTACGCAGATGATTGGCACTTTTAGTTGCATCATTTCGATGATGTTCCTTGCAATTGCTTCGCCTTGACCGCGCTCCTCAGCCTCAATTCCAGGAAATGCGCCTGGCGTATCGATAAAAGTGATGACAGGCTTATTGAATTTCTCCGCCAATTTCATCAACCTCAACGCTTTGCGATAACCTTCTGGATTAGCCATTCCGAAATTTCGGTACTGACGCATCTTGGTGTTGATTCCTTTCTGCTGTCCTATAAGCATCACGGTTTTTCCGTCAATACTTCCAAAACCGCCCACCATCGCTTTGTCATCCTTTACGGTGCGGTCGCCAAACAACTCCACAAAGGTGTTGTCGGTTAGCGCACGTATATGAGCCAACGTATAAGGTCGGCTTGTATGTCGTGCAACTTGAACCCGCTGCCATGGAGTAAGACTACTGTAGATTTCTTGGGTCCGCAGTTTGATGCTGACTTCCAGTTCCTCGATTGTCTTGCTCGCATCTACCTTGCCCTTCTCATGAATGGCACGCGATTTTTCGAGCTGTTCTTCCAACTCCTGAATATCACTTTCAAAATCAAGAAAGGTCACTGCCATGGTCGCCATTTTAGGCCGCAAAGATAAGGGATGTGATGGACACTGAAGGGTTGATGGAAGAAGGATGTTGATTGCTCAGTTTACTTTGCAGGAAGTTCAAATCCACCCGTTTCGAGAAAAATGTCTTCAGGATTTTCCATGATGTAGAATCGGTCATTGATACGTTCCATGCGCGATTCCCATTCCGAAACGGTTTGCATATCGTTCAGCGGCCAAAGGCTTCCTACTAAAGCAGTGGAACAAGTTGTGTCCAAATAGCATTCATTCGTTTGGTCAATAAATCGCTGCACGCGGTCTTCCATAGAAAGGTACCGGAAACTCATTTCCTCGTTTCCTAGGTAATTCAGTTGCCAAAAAACTTGCCACTCCGAAGCAAATGCGTGGCTTATATTACGCTTTTCTAGTTCTGATTTTAGCTCGTTTAGTACCTGCATATCATTGAGGTGAGCTTCGAGCCAAAAGCTTACAAACTGCTTGTATCTCATTGTTGTGGGTATGAGCGCTGCAAACATTGAAATGAATAATATCATGCGAGTAGTCGGTTTTATTTCTACCAATTGACCTGCTGCAAACCAAACAAGAAGCAACAGTACCCCAGTGAAGAAAGGCAGTAAGTAGCGACCGCCTCCAATTCCTAACGCTACGGACGGAACAAGAGATAGTACCATGCCCAAAAGCAGGAGCAGTACTTGTATTCGTAGTGGTTTTGAGCCTTTGGCGATCATTAGAATCAAGGCTAGCACGGTCAGCAAAAGAAAAAGTGCGCTGCCAATTTTAACTAATGTTGGAACCTCGTATATGTCGCTATAAGCGTAGAATCCGGTAAATACCGACCAAAAACCATTAATGAAATAGTGCGTGAATCCGTCAAGGTTGAATTTTCCTAATCCAACAGGTGTCCAAACGAAATTGTTGAGGTAAACTGGAATCCGCAGCAAGACAAGTGCAACCAACCCAAGTCCGAAGGTTGGAACGATGTGTTTGCGCTCTATTTTAATTAATCTGAAAACAAGAAGAGGCAATACGATGATGAGGAAAATGGGCTGGGCAACAAGAATCAAGGCAGAGATGCCGGCAACTTTAATCCAGTTTTTCAGTTCCCATTTGTCGTAAAGCAGCAGTTGTTCGGCTACGAAAGCAACGCCTACAAATGCAGTAAGGTATCCACCTCGCAACTTTGTTCCCCAAACCTGCCACGTGGGAAAAAGGCAAAGAATACCTGCCATCAACATAAAGGGTAAAAGCGGAAGTCCTTTGGTTCTGAAAATTTTCAGATAGCGTTGAATTCCGAGTGAGAAAATGAGCATTCCTCCCAATTTCAGGCTGGCCAAACCACTACCTAAGAACAGGATGAAAAATCCAGCGGCCAATGCCTCGAAAAACGAGAAACCGTACTGCTGACCGTAGAAATAAATCGGAAGGTTTCGTCCTGTGATGAGGTCACGACCCATAATTCCGACCATTGCTTCATCGCCATCAAAATAAACATGGTCACTAAGCAGATATGGCAAGCGTGCCAGAATGACCAGTACAAACGCGAACAGCCATTCAATCAAGAATGACTTTTCTACTATTGAGTAAAAACGATTTTTTGGTGCAGACAATTGAGTTGGTATTCCTGACGAATATATACAGAACGGGCCACCCTAAATGGGTAGCCCGTTTTAGAAATCGTATTTCTGAAGGTAACTACGGACGCTCAAACTGAGAGAAGAAGAAGTTTCCTTCAATCTCAGCGTTCTCATCGCTGTCCGAACCATGAACCGCATTCTTTGCTTTGCTTTCGGCAAATGCAGCACGGATAGTTCCAGCAGCAGCTTCAGCAGGATCAGTAGCTCCAATCAATGTTCTGAAATCGGCAACTGCATTGTCTTTTTCCAAAATGGCAGCAACAATTGGCCCTGAACTCATGTAATCAACCAACTCGCCATAGAAAGGACGCTCGCTGTGTACTTCGTAGAATTTTCCAGCCTGAGCAGCTGAAAGACTTGTGTATTTCATTGCAACGATGCGGTAACCGGCCTCATTAATCTTGGCCAAAATTCCTCCGATGTAGTTTTTTTCAACTGCATCAGGCTTCACCATTGTAAAAGTTCTATTAGTTGCCATGTAATGTTTTTGTGTGTTTTAAACTTGCCGCGAAATTAGAAAAAAGCCACACGCACCAATTGGTTAACTTCGAACCCTATAATTAGAACAAAGAAAGATTGAGCAAGACGGATTTTACAGAACTGAAAGAACTGCTTTCAACGCCTAAGAAAATTGCAATCGTATCGCACAAGAGTCCTGATGGAGATGCCATTGGTTCTTCGTTGGGGCTGTACCATTACCTTACAGGGAAGGGGCACGATGTGAAAGTGGTAATGCCGAATGATTATCCTATGTTTTTGAAGTGGATGTCTGGAACGGATAAGGTTGTAATTCATGAAGGAAATGAGAAACAGGCCGAGGCACTTATAAATGGTTCAGACGTGCTTTTTTGTTTGGATTTCAACACACCAAACCGCGCTTTCGGCTTGGAAGAAGTAATCCAACGGTCTGACAATGTGAAGGTGATGATTGATCATCATCCGCAGCCTGATGGGTTTGTAGATTTTATGCTTTCTGATACATCTGCCTGTTCAACGGCCGAGTTGGTGCACCGCTTTACAGCCATGATGGGCGACAAAATTCCGAATAAAGAATCGGCCGAATGCCTGTATTGTGGCATCATGACCGACAGCGGAAGTTTCCGCTTTCCGTCAACAACGGCAGAAACGCATCGGATTGTGGCTGATCTGTTGGATCTTGGGGTTAAGAATGATGAGGTTTACAATCTGGTAAACAGCTCTAGTTCGGAGCATCGGTTGCGGTTATTGGGCTATTGCATTGATGATAAGTTGGAGGTTTTTTTGAAGTACCAGACAGCCTTCATTTCGCTTTCGATGGAAGAGAAGAAGCGATTCCATTTTCAGTCTGGAGATACTGAAGGAACAGTAAATTATCCACTTTCTATTCAAGGTGTGAGCTTCTCTGCCATTTTTATTGAAGCAGAAGATATTGTGAAGATCTCGTTCCGATCAATTGGCGATTTTGATGTAAATCAGTTCGCTCGCGATAATTTTGAAGGAGGTGGTCACAGAAATGCGGCTGGCGGAAAGTCGGATCTTTCGCTGCAAGAAACAATTGAAAAATTCGTTGGTCTGTTGCCGAAGTATGCTGATAAATTGAAATGAAAGCAGCATGTCAAAAGTCGCGTCATTGCGAGGAACGAAGCAATCTGTTTCTTTTTCTGGCCTTACTTTTTTCTGTTTTTTCTTCCTGTGATACGCAACCTGCTTATAAAGAGCAAGTTGACCCTGCAAAATATAAACAGCCGCTGATGGATGCGAACAAGGAGTTGGTGGCGCTAGAGCAGCAGGATATTGAAAATTATATGACGCGGCAGGGTTGGGACATGGTGGAGACGGGTTCGGGGCTTCGGTATCTGATTTATGAGCACGGAAATGGGCGAAAGGTGGAGGAAGGATTGGTGGTTCAATGCGCCTACGAGTCGGGTCTTTTGACGGGAAAAAAGTGCTACAATTCGGATAATTTGGGTCCGAAGGAATTTCTGGTTGGACGTGGCGGAGTGGAGAGCGGTTTGGAGGAGGCAGTACTGTTGCTTCGTGAGGGCGATCGGGTTAAAATAATTTTACCTTCGCACCTCGCTTTTGGCCTTGTTGGAGACGATGATTGTATTCCTAAAAAGGCGGTGATTGTGTATGATCTTGAAGTGAGAAACGTATTAGAACCAATTAGGAATTGACTGTGCTTACAAGCCAAGACCAGCAGAATGGGTCATGCTGAACTTGTTTCAGCATCTTGTAGTTATATGTTAACAGACCCTGAAACAAGTTCAGGGTGACGCTACTTAAATAGATAGTTTGGTTAAACAAATGAATAGTAATTAATAGAAATTGAAATTTAAAATGAAAAAACTGACTTTACTTGCCGTTTTTGGATGGATGTTGATGGTTGCCACTAAGTGCAACGATAAGGCTGCTGGCGCTGCTGAAGAAGTAAATGCCGTAGCTAAAAATGATACTATTACGACCGCTTCCGGACTGAAGTACATTATCTGGAAAAAGGCTGACGGTGCGAAAGCCGATGTTGGCGACAATGTTTCGGTGCATTACGCTGGTCGTTTGTTGGACGGTTCTCCGTTTGATGATTCGTATAAAAGAGGTCAACCGTTCTCGTTTCCTTTGGGTGGAGGTAGTGTTATTAAAGGTTGGGATGAGGGAATTGCTTACTTGAATGTGGGTGATTCTGCCACGCTTATCATTCCATCTGAGTTGGGTTATGGTGCTGCCGACAGACCGACCATTCCGGCCAACTCAATACTCATCTTTGATGTGGAGTTGATGGACGTGAAGAAGATTGTAAAGCCTGTTGCTTACGAAGTTGCTGGAAAAGACACCATCGCCACCGGAACGGGATTGAAATACATTAGACTGAACAAAACCGAGGGCGCACCTGTGACAGAAGGAAGTACGGTTGCTGTTCATTACACCGGCTATCTGTTGGATGGAACAGTATTCGATAGCTCCATTTCTCGTGGAGAACCAATCAGTTTTCCTATCGGAGTTGGTCGGGTAATTAAAGGTTGGGATGAAGGTATTTCGCTACTTAAAGTAGGAGAGAAAGCCAGATTAATCATTCCAGCGCAGCTTGCTTATGGCGACAGGGCAACGGGGTCTATTCCAGCAAAATCAACCTTGATTTTTGATGTTGAACTGATAAGTGTGAAATAATCACAAACACTTGATTTCAAGCATTTAAGGGTTTAATTTAGGGGTTCACAAGTTGAACCCCTTTTTTATTTACAAATGAACCCGAATTTTATCCTCCTCGCCATTCCCGTTTTCCTGCTGACCATTGTTGGAGAACTCATTCACAACTACATCAAAAATCGAGGAAAGGATTTCAATTTTGAGGATAGCATAACCAATCTCAATATCGGTATTGGAAGCCAAGCGGTTGGTGCCTTAACCAAATCGGTTTTACTGATGTTGTTCATTTGGATACATGACAATTTCCGGTTGTTTACGCTCGAATTTACGTGGTACAACACCTTAATCTGCATTTTCCTTTTCGATTACATCTACTATTGGGCACATCGTTGGGGGCACGAATGGAATATTTTCTGGGGAGCGCATATCGTTCATCATCAAAGCGAAGAGTATAATCTTACAGTAGCTCTCAGACAAAGCTGGTTTCACAATTTACTGGCATTTCCGCTGTTTTTGCCGATTCCGCTTTTCGGGTTTGATATGCTGAGTTTTGGCTTGGCCGCAGGTTTGGTTACCCTTTATCAGTATTGGATTCATACAAAAGCCATTAAACGAATGCCGAAGTGGTTTGAGTATATTTTCAATTCACCAGCGCATCATCGCGTCCATCATGCTACCAACGAGCAATATCTCGATCACAACTATGCCGCCACTTTCATCCTCTGGGACAGATTGCATGGAACATTCATTGATGAAGAAGAAGAACCTGTTTACGGCATCACTGCACCACTTAGAAGTTTGAACAGCGTTTGGGCCAACTTCCATTTTTATGTGGAGATGTGGCATGGTAGTAAGCAACTCAAAACTGTTCGCGAAAAACTGACACTCATTTTTCGTGGGCCAGAATATCTCGGAAAACTGCTCGGACAAATCAACGAAACGGGTGAAAAAGCCCAAGTGAACTTGAAGAAATATTCTTCTGAAACGCCACTTCATCTCAAAATCTATGTGGGTCTGCAATTCCTGATGCTCACCTATTTCTTGGCGGCTTACATGGGGCAGATTCAAGACCTGACAGTTTTCTATCAGGTTGCGTTCTTCTTTCTCATCTGCCTGAGCACGCTCTCAATCGGAGCAATTATGGAGAACAAGCGTTGGTTTTACATCGTAGAGATTGCGCGCTTCCTGATGTTTGTTCCGCTTTACAATCTCTGTTACCACAACTATTTCTCAGATTGGTACAACGTCACCTTGCCTTTCTCAATCATCATCTCGGCAGTATTCACGTTTTGGATTTTGGCTGATCTGTATGTGAGGAGGTTGAGGCCGAAACTCGTTTCGTGATGGGATTTTCGGAGCACTATTTTGTTGATGATTACAGATTCGGCTTCAACGGCATGGAGAAGGATGATGAGGTTGCACAACTCTTCTGGAACCAGTTATACATCTAAATTTCGAGCGTATGATGCAAGTTTAGGTCAGTGGCTAAGCGTTGACCCTAAACCCAGTCCTTGGGAGTCGAGCTACATGGGAATGGGGAATAACCCGATATGGAGACTAGACCCTGATGATGATAGATGGTTCGATAGAGCCTCTAGACGAACAGCAAGAGAAATGAGAGGTGAACTGAGACAGGCACGAGTAAACAATAGGCTTAATGGTGGAACCATTGCCGATAGGAACGAAATATCTGCAGCTTTAAAACGGATTTTCGATTTTTACAAGGAGAAATCTCTGCAGGGAGCAAAAAAGGTGAAGTCTGATTTGCTTCAAGCACCAAAAGCCATTCACTATTCAGAGCAATATCAGGTGGACGAA
>Ga0209702_10004187_pt1 | contig 21361 bp, 18 predicted proteins | sample FRY01_FD_187210 | JGI IMG/M metagenome (GOLD analysis project Ga0209702, IMG submission 187210) | Freshwater microbial communities from Lake Fryxell liftoff mats and glacier meltwater in Antarctica - FRY-01 (SPAdes) (version 2) | ecosystem: Environmental > Aquatic > Freshwater > Ice > Glacier... | reverse complement strand
GTGCACACGCAACTCTTCCACAGGGGACAACCCGATGCGATTGTCGAAGTGCCGCTGCCAGGTTTTCTTCGCGATCTCTTGCAGGCGATCGAGCTTATGCTGGTCAAGGAATTCACTGCCTACATTACAGCTGGCGATAAATGCAAATTGATCCAGCAATTCTTGCCGCGTCTGTGCTAATTCCAGATCCAGTTGCGGCGCATCCTGCGGCTGCTGGAGCCGCTGCTTCCAATAGGCAATTTCGGCATCGCGCCATAACACCTCAAAGCGCATCCGCACTTCATGCAGCCGATTGTAGATCACTTCAAGCTTGCTGCCTTTGTCGACGATATGCTCGGGCGTGGTGATCTTGCCGCAGTCGTGTAACCACGCGGCGATGCGGTACTCGCGCCATTCGTCGTCTGATTCGAGAGCGAAGTCTCGAAACGCGGGCAAGTCACTGGCCGCTGCATGCTCGGCGAACATCAGCGCCAGCTCTGGCACCCGCTTGCAATGGCTACCCGTATAGGCGGACTTGTCGTCAATCGCCTGTGCGATCAACTCAATAAATGCGTCCATCAGCGCCCGTTGCTCAAGTTCATGGGTCTGCATTGCGGCGACCATGCCCACCATTGAGCTGGACAGCTCGTCCAACTCTTTTACATTGGAACTGATGTGTTTTACCTTGGCGAACTCGCGCCGCTGTACTTTGTCGTTTTCCAGTGCAAGTTGCCTGATGGGTCTGACGATGGGCCTGGCGAATATCCAGGACAGCGGTAGCAGAACCAGCAGGAAAACAGCTGTAATCCCAATGGATAAACGCACCTGATCAAGGAACGGCGCAACGAGGGCGTCGCGCGGAGTGAGTATGCCTATGTACAGAGGGTTTTCGCCGTCGCTCGCCGGCGCAGCGTAGGCGAGGTAGGTTTCCCCCGCCATATCGGCTTCAACCAGTTGACCGTGCATTGACGGGTTCGCGGCAATATGGATCAGGGCGTCATTGGGAAGGACGTTGGAATGGCTGATGCCAGTATTGTCATCCGACTGTAGCCATTTGTCAGACAGGTAATTGAACTGCTCTTCCCCTATCGCAGCGATAGCACTGTCTATCAGTTGACGTAGCTCCGGCTTGTCCGCAGGAACCACGATATGCAGCGTATTGGGGAGATCGCCATTTCCGAAATTGACCTCATTGTGAAACTGCAAGCCCGTGAGAAAGTAGGTGCGGGCGAGAAAGTGCATGATTGCTTCGTTATCGAGCGCAGCCGTGGCCTCCCCGGCCAGTACCATTTCCAATGCGTGCAACGTGGATTCGGTTTCAACGATTTCAATCTGCGGGAAACGGTTTCTCAGAATCGGTATTGTCGACCAGCCTGCTGGAATGGCCAGTATTTTTCCATTGAGTCCAGTCAAATCGGTAAGCGCGCCAAAATTTTCCCGCGTGATCAGCGCATAGGGCAGCTTGGCGTAGCTTAGCCCTAGCAGGCCAAGCGTCTTATTGTCTTCGGTGGCGATCACCGACTGCAGCAGGTCGATTTCACCCGCCCGGAACAACGCCACCAGTTCCGGCCAGCTGTAGCCATTGGTGAACGTGACTTGCAGACCCGTCATGTGTGCAATGAGTCTGATTATGTCGATGGAGTACCCGTTAGGGCGCCCGGCCTGCGTGTAGTCGAACGGCGGCCAGTTCAACTCGTTGGACACAGTGAGCACGGGCTGAATTGCCACTAACTGCTTGTCCTTTTCTGTGAGAACAAATTCGGGCACAGGGATACCGGGACGTTTTCTCTTTTGGTCAATGCTGGATGCAATGACCTCGCCGGTGCGGTTAAAAAGGTAGACATCGCCGTGACTGGATATCTTATGCTCCGTCAAAAAATCGGAGATTGTGGCCAGTGCCATATCAATCGCGATAACGGTTTCTGAGTTCTTTAAGCGTTTCGAGAGTGTTCGCCCCGGCGCACCGAGCTGGGCAAAAATATAGGGCTCGGTCATTTGCACTGCATCGGAAGCGATGGCGCTGGTGTACCAGGGCCGCGCGCGTGCGTCATAATCAGTGGGCTCGGCGCGGGACAAGCGAACCTGCAAGTTTTCGTCCAGGTAACGGTAGTAGCGCTGCGCTCCGTCCGCGCCCTGGCGTAGGGTAATGGTAAGCCAGCGATCGAGCGGATGCGCATGCAGTTTCTTGCGGGCGGTCTCGCTGGTATTGAGATTGATAACCTCGAAGAACCCGCCCTCGCTATTCCCCAGATAGATACCGTAGTACAAGGGGTTTTTCAGCAAGACCCGGGTAAATATCTGCAGATGTGCGTCTTCGTTGTTGGCGTCGGCGAGCACCGGGTTCTCCGCCAGCAGATCGATAACGTTTGAATTGATTCTAGCCACGCTGCGCAACTCCGAAGCGATGCCCGATGACGCAGTCTCATAAAGGTCAGCGGCGACAGTCCGCGCCATTGATTGCCCGAAGAAGTACTGCAGGCCAATGGCGATACCCGCCGTCAGGGTTGTCGCGATAACAAACGCGATGACGACGGTGAGTTGTATGGTGGTGCGCATATTGCCAAACAAAGAAATCATCGGCGGTGAGCGTCTCATTCTAGAGTGGCTGCGCCATTAAGCATACCATGCGATGGAAGGCGGCAGGTCATGCTTGAATGCCCCCGATTGCAAACCCATTTAGGTCTATGTCTTGCTGAATTTAGAAACCAAGTGGAAATAATTCTGGAGCCTAAAGAAGCGCCATGGAGTAACCTTGCAGTCTGCTATATGCTTTTCTAACTGACGATCCAGCGATAGTTCCCGAAGGAGCTTTGGAGGCTTCTCTTTTCGAGGGCCTCCTAGGGCATCACTAATTCACGCAGGGATAGAACAAGGTTGTCGTAGTTAGAGGCGTGTTGAGAGTAATCACTACCTGACCTGTCTCTGGTGGATTTTTGACCTCACTAATCGAGGTGAAGAAAAAAGTAAACGCACCACTATCAGATCGATTAAAAATATCGAAAGTGGTCGCTTCTACAAGTTCACAGTTATCGACAGTAGACAGGTTAACAGTTGCTCCTGCGGGTGGAGGGTTGTTGAAGCTGTCAGCAACATGCACGGTAACAAACTGCGAATTACCAACGGGGTCATTTGGGACAGCGCGGAACAGCCAGAGAGTTTCATCCCCTAGCGTTACTACGGCAGAGTCCCTAACGTTGATCAGTTCGCGGCTGCACCATACACCATCGCCAGCGACTGGGCAGAGCAAGCCGTTGTAAACAGCCGGATCATCATTCAGGTCATAGGTATTGTTAGCGTTGAAATCCACGAAGATTTCTTCCTGGCCAGAGATGCACTGAATAGAACCTTGCGGCGCTGTAACGCATGCCGGCAGTGCCGGTGTATAAAAAGTGTCTTCGTTTTCGTCATGGAATGCCTCAGGCAGGTTCTCAAAGAGGTTCTGCTCACTCTGATCCATCACACCATTGCCGTTGCGATCAATAAAAGATTCCTCGCCAATCGCGGTCACCAAAATAGTCGATCGGCCGCCCCGAATAGATCCCAGATCTGTAGGGCAAGGGATAGCTGGGCCAGGAAAGCCGGGACAGGTAACAGAATTTAGTGTGTTTGAATTGGTCACCACGTAGGTGCTGCCCGTTAAAGTAGGAAACCGCGGCGCCTGACTTGTCCAATCTACAGAACATGCGCCAGCTGTGGTTGTGCAGGAGCCAACAATAGAGCCATATTCCGTAGTGAACAATGCAGCGGTGCCGTCTACCACTGGGTTATTGAATTTGTCGGCCATTCTAACGGTCAATTCGCGACACAATCCGTCTATGTTCATTCCTCCGTCGACAACAAAGCTGCCTTCATCGCCACAGTCACCCACGGATAAGCTAATTGAATTTTGATCAGGTAACCCAGTGGTAACAGTCAACAGGTCGGAAACGCTCGTTACCACGTTGCCATCCCCATCATCTACGGTAGCCAGCACGCGCACGACGCTGGGGGTTTCACCGGCCTGCACTGTGACAGAGACTTGACCATCGCCATTGCTGAGTGCGGATGTTTTGGACAAAGAAAGCCCACCAATGAAGGTGGTCAATGAGAATTGGACATTAACGCCAGGCAGAGGTCTACCCGCGCCATCGACCACATCAAATACAACATTGGATGTTTCATCGCGGCCTTGTCCCCCCGTCCCCCGCAGAACGACAAGTAATGGTTCTGCGCTGACGAAATTAACGGAGTTGGTCGTCGGTCCAGCGATGTTGATTGTGCCGAATGCTTGAGCGTCAGCCCCCACCAGACTTGCAGTAATGCTGTCAGTCCCTGAGCAGCTTAGTGAACTGTACAATGTAGACGCTTGTCCATTTACAGACTGTGCAATGGTAGGGTTAACGGTAGCCAGCGCCGCCGCTATGCATCCGCTGCTGAACCTGACATCTTCGGCGGTGGCGACGCGGTCACCCTCGGCATTCAAAACCACTACTGACAGCTGAGCATTACCAGCTGCCGCAAGAGTGGATTCGGGCTCGATCAAGATTTGATTCTCAACAAACATGTCATCGGCGTCGAAGTAACCCAGACGCAGGCCACTGTCGCCAACTTGGTAAGGTAAGGAGGCGGAGATACTACCGGCGCTAGTCGCTGCAGTTGCTGTTACCGATCCGGCGCCCTTTTCGCCACCAGCTTCTATCTGGAATGTCGCAACCCCGCTGCTATTGGTGAGTGCTGTGCCAGATGCCGGGAATAACACGCCGACATTGGTCGTGGCCGAAACTACCACATTCGCGCCGCTGCCTCCCACCGTCGCGCGCAAGGTGCCCGGCGACGACGAGGTAACAGTATTGGTTTCATTGCCCTGCGGGTCGAGCAGAACTAGAGCTAACGCGCTAGCCGTCACCTGAAACGTCAGGCTGCCCGCCAGGTTGCCGCTGCCAGTGGTGGCTGTTGCGGTAATAGTGCCGGTGCTGCTTTCAAGCCCCGCTACTATCTGGAAAGTAGCGACTCCTAGCAAATTTGTCAGGGCTGTCTTTGATTCGGGCAATATTGTGCCGACAGTAGTCTCGACGGTTACCAGTACATTGGCGGTCCCGCCTGGAATACTGACGGTCAGTGTGCCGGGCGCTGCGGAGTTCACGGTGTCGGTAGGCTGGCCCTCAGCATTAAAGAGAGCCAGAGCCAGAGCCAGTGTGCCGACTCCGCCGCCGCCACTGCTGCCGCCATCATCGAAAAAAGTGCTGCCACCACCACCACCGCCACAGGCTGCAAGAGTGAAGAGAAAAGCAAGCGAAACAGCCAGACGGCTGACAAGCGTGGCGCCCTGATTGATCATTTTTTATCCCCTCTTGTCCGCGGTAGCGCGGTAGCGCGGTTTTTATTGGTGTTGCCTTGTATGTCCGGTTAGCCATTTTAATGCCTATGAGGCCAACAGGAGAACCTTCTACCCCGTGTAGCTTATCATGACCGTGCCTTAAAACTCGATTAGTAACAGGGTGATAGACGTCTTTTGTGATTTTTTACACAAGGTTTACCCTGTATCTTGCAATGATTGCGTGTGGTTGCTGCAACCTGCATGGCAATGGGCGTCACACGCGGGTCAAATTTTTTTTGGGTGTTGTGCAGAGTGTTGTGCAGGGTCTGCGCTGCATCGGGCTCGTCATTGGCATTGCTAGTCCATAGCAGCGCCCACTAACACGTTGCGCAGCGCCGCCTTAAAGCCATTTCAATATTGCACCAAGACGGGTAGCTGTTACCATCTGCACGATGAATCTCAGTACAACTTCTTCGCTCCCACAACTCTGTGTGTCCATCGTGCTCCACAACAGTCCGCTGCCGCTGTTACTGGGCTCATTGCATAGCCTGCAGCGCTGCGTAAAGGCGGCGCGCGGCGACGGGAGCCTCAACCAGGTTACGGTCTTTCTGGTCGATAACGCCTCGGACGCGGCATACCGGTTGTCCGTGCAAAGCGAGCTCGCCCGCTGGCCGCAAAGTGAATATTTTCATCTGCAGTATTGCCCTCAAGCCGGTAATCACGGCTTTGGTGCCGGGCACAATGTCGCGCTTGCAATGGTGAACAGTGATTTTCATCTGATTCTCAACCCCGATGTGGAGTTGGCAGAAAATGTTCTGCAGAGTGGCCTTGCCGCCATGCGGCAGCACAGTGACATAGCGTTGTTGAGTCCCAGGGTTGTCGGTGGCAACGGGGAGCAGGAATTTCTCTGCAAACGCTATCCGTCTGTGCTGGTTTTGCTGCTACGCGGTTTTGCGCCAGGTTTTGTGCGCCGCGTATTTCAGCGGCAGCTGGCGCATTACGAAATGCGTGATCTGTGCGCCGGCGATGTCCCTGTCGACGTGCCGATAGCCAGCGGCTGCTTTATGCTGGTGCGCAGCGCTGCATTGCGCGCCGTCAGCGGTTTCAACGAGGATTTTTTCCTCTACTTTGAGGATTTTGACCTGTCCCTGCGCCTGGCGAGCCAGGGTCGACTGGTCTTCGACCCGGCAATGCGTATTGTTCACCACGGCGGTTATGCGGCCAACAAAGGGTACCGCCACCTGCAGTATTTTATCCGCTCAGGCATCCTGTTTTTTAATCGCCACGGGTGGCGTTGGATGTAGCCGAGGGTAAAATGCTGTTAAACTTTTGCGCGCTGTTATACCGCATTCGCGGGGAGTTTGAATGAACGAACTAAGGCGCATAGCCTACCTCGAGGTTTTGGGGGTCGATAACTATATATCGCGCAGGCAACTGCCCGGCGCGTCTGTGACCCACCGGTTGACGATAGTCCCGACGCGGCAGTCTCCCTTGATTACGGTGGGGTTAGAGGCCCTGTCACTGGAAGAAGTGGCGCCCCAGGCGCCGCCGCAATCAGCATCGCGTATCCGTCCCGATATCAGCCTGAGCCCGCGCGCCGCAACGGAGACGCCTGCACCCGCGGCAGCAGATGCTCCTGGCGCCGAGCCTGTGCCGCGGTTTAGCTTGTGCACCATGGTGGCGGGCGATTGGCTGTGGCTGCAGGACTTGGGTGATCTGCCTCTGACTGCCGAGCAGGTGCAACTGGTGCAAGCTATGGCAAACGCCTTGCGGCGGGCTAGCGCAGACCGCGACGCCAACAGCGAGCGACCCGGTGCTACTGGCGCCGCGTCCAAGCCGGACGTGGCGCAGTTTGACTGGCCGATGCATACCAATCGGCAGCTGGATCTGGGCGAGGAGGCGGCGCGTGCCAGTGTGGCGGCATTTGTCAGCCGCAGGTTGGAACAGCATGGCTGTCGTGGCGTGGTGCTGCTGGGGCAGTCGACTGCGGGTCGAGTGTCGGTGTCGGAGATAGCTGTTTGCGCAGTGCAGACGGCAAGCAGCTCGGATATTTTGGCGCGTCCGACACTTAAACCGCAAGTGTGGCGCGATCTGCAGCCGCTGCGCGACAAGGTCTGAAGGGCATTGCTCTTGTCGCGATTGCTGACCCGCCCCCTCGCCTTTCTAAGCCGACCATGAAGCCCGTGGAGTACACAATTAGGCTCGCACAACCCGCCGATGCCGGGGCGCTGGCCTCTATCGATGCCACTGTGAACTTCAGCCCCTGGGATGAACAACAATTTGCCTTTGCATGTAGCGGCCTCAAACATGCACCAGCGTGTGCGTTGGTAGTGGAGCAGAGCGAGCATGGGGGGCGAGTAGACGGTTTCGTGGTGATGTCTCAGATACTGGACCAGGCCTCTATTCTCAGTATTGCGGTGCGTACCGAACAGCAGGGCAAGGGCCTCGGGTACCTGTTGCTAAAAGCGATACTGGTGAAGATGTATCAGGCCGGCGCAGCGCGTTGCCTGTTGGAGGTCCGGCAGTCGAATGTCACAGCCAAGCGTCTGTACAAGCGCAGTGGCTTCTTATCGGATGGCGTACGCAAAAACTATTACCCTACCGCAGGTGGACGCGAGGATGCACTGCTGTTGTCTTTGGATTTAGAAGGAGACTCGAATGAACGTGCTTGAAACCGAGTGGTGGACCATGGCGTTACCGCCGGAGTGGTGGGCAGATTCGGAGGAAGACAGCATCCTGGTCGGGGATCATGATGATGTTGGCTGTATCGAGGTGAGCACGCTGCACAAGGATGCTGGGGTATTCGATTTTGAGAGCGTGCAGGAGATTGCGCAGTCGGAGTCAGAGCATCCGTTGGATTGGCAAAAGGTCAGCTTGGGCGATTTCAGGGGTGTGCAGAGCCGCTATGTGGAAGAGGGTGCGGCGGTTCGTGAGTGGTATGTGTTTAATGGCGCAATGCTGCTGTTTATTACCTACAGCTGTGATGAAGAAAACCGCGGCATGGATGACGCGGCTGTCAACGAGTTACTCGATACGCTGATGATCGCCGCGGAGGTCGGTGCAGAGAGTCCCTAGGACGCAGTGCCGGTGACGCGCACGCGTTTTGCACCCTTGACCGGATCCGCTTTTCTTGCCGCCTCGCGGGTTTTGATCTGGTCATCAATGATATTTTTCACCGCGATAATCAGGCCGGTGAAAATGAAGGCACCCGGCGGCAGGATGGCCAGCAGGAATGGTTGATAGTTCGGGAACAGCACGAGTTCCCAGCTGGCAGCCGCAGGCCCGAACAGCAAGTCCATATTGGCGAATAGCACGCCAGTACCAGTGAGTTCGCGCAGTGCCCCCAGAACCACCAGCACGGCGGCAAAGCCGATGCCCATAATGAAGCCATCATAGGCGGCAGGCCCCATGGGGTTCCTCGCGGCAAAGCCGTCGGCCCGGCCGAGGATCACGCAGTTGGTGGTAATCAGTGGCAGGAAGATTCCCAGGATCTCAAACAGCTCGTAAGTGAAGGCTTGCATCAGCAACTCAATGCAGGTGACGGCCGCGGCAATAATCATCACAAAGGCGGGCAGGCGCACGGCGTCGGAGACAATATTGCGGATCAGTGATACAGACGTGTTGGAGATGATGAGTACCATTACCGTCGCCACGCCCAGTCCGATGGCGTTGACGACGCTGCCAGTCACCGCCAGCAGTGGGCACAGGCCCAGTAGTTGCACAATGGCGGGGTTATTCTTCCACAAGCCATTGAGCGACAGGTCCTTGTAACTGACTTCTGCCATTATGATTCACCTCCAGCGGGCTCGGGATCTCGTTCTTCAAACAGGGTCTTTCTATTCGCTTGGACGAATTGTAAGGCCCTCAGTGTAGCCGCGACAACTGCGCGCGGTGTGATGGTGGCGCCAGTGAACTGGTCGAATTCGCCGTTGTCTTTTTTTACCGCCCAGCCACTCAGGGTGGGATTGGTCAGCGAGCGCCCTTCAAACCCCAGTATCCAGTCGGATTTCTTGATATCGACTTTATCGCCCAGCCCTGGCGTTTCGCGGTGCACGAGCGTGCGCACCCCGGCGATGCTGCCGTCCCTGTTCACACCAACGATGAGCTCTATCTCACCGGTATAGCCATCCGGTGCCACGGTGGGGACGATAACAGCCACCACCTCTCCTTGCTGGCGCGCAATATACACCTGCTTGTCCTCAATCAGGTGCAGCTCTTCATTGTCAGGACCGACGGCGATGGTCTCGTCCAACATCGAGTTGTCATGTCGATTCCTGGGGATAATTTCCAGCAGCGCTTTTTCTTCTGCCAGACGTTTTTGCTTGGCAATATCATCCTTTGTCAGCAGGTGGGTGCCTGCAATGAGCGCGGTGGTGCACACGGCGAAAAGTGCGAGCAACAGACTATTGCGGGTAATCGATTGGCCCAGCATGCTATTTTTCCCCTGGCTTGCCGCTATGGCCATAGGTGCGCGGCTGCGTGTAGTAATCAATGAAGGGCGCGGCAAAGTTCATAATGAGTACCGCAAAGGCGACAGCGTCAGGATAATTGCCGCGCACCCGAATGACGTAGATCAGCACGCCGATCAACGCGCCGTAAATCAGGCGGCCGCGCAGCGACACAGCCGATGTCACCGGGTCTGTCACAATAAAGAAAGCGCCAAACATTGTCGCGCCACTGAGCAGGTGAAACAACGGCGAGCCGCCACTGGCGGAACTGCCCCCATCGTAAAATATTGCTGCCATCAGGCTGAGGGCGGCCAGCATTGCAACCGGGGCGTGCCAGGTGAATACGCGTTGGTACAGTAACCACGCTCCGCCAGCCAGGAAGGCAATATTAGCCCACTCCCAGCCAAGCCCTGCCCAGAGCCCGAACTGGGGGTTTTGCTGCCACAGATCCTCCATCAGCAGGCTATTGTTTTGCCTGAGTATGTCTAGCGGCGTCGCCATGGTGGCGCCGTCATACAGCGCCGGGAGGAAGCAGGCTTGCAGCGCTTCCAACAAGCCTGGCATTTCCCCGAGGCCGCGCGGCGGCGCCCACGATGTCATTTGCATCGGGAAGGAGATGAGCAATATGACATAACCGGCCATGGCGGGATTGAAGGGGTTGTAACCGAGGCCTCCGTATAATTGTTTGGCCAGCAAAATGGAACTGGCGATACCGATGGCGATCAGCCACCACGGGGAGTAGGGCGGTAGGGCGATACACAGCAGAAATGCAGTGACGAGCGCGCTGCAGTCCTTCAGATAAAAGCCTATTGGGCGGCGCCGCAGTTTCAGCGCAAACGCCTCGCAGGCCAGTGCCAAGAGACTACCCCAGAGGATGTTGACCAGCGTGCCAAAGCCAAAGAAATGGGTGAGCACGAGAATGCCGGGCACCGTTGCCAGCAATACGTTCTGCATGACACGCTGAGTGCTCATTGGGCCGTGAGCATGAGGTGAGGTGAGGCGCATCAGAGCCATATCAGGCGTTCTCTGCCTGTTGCAATTGTTGTTCAGCGCTACGGATCTTGTCGGTCAGTCGCGCCACGGTTGATTCCAATGCCACGATAACCTTTTCCCCCTGCGCATTGTCTCTGCTCTGGATGAGCGTAGCGTGCGTCTTTTGCAGCCGTTGCTGCAGCTTTGTCAGGTCAGCCCGTGCTTTTTCTGCCGGGCTTAGTGCCGCCTCTGCCTGTCTCGCAGCCATTGCCCTGGCAATCGCAGCCTGCGCAGTATCTGCAACGGGCGCTTGTGGCGCACTAGCGTGATTGTTTGACGCCTGATACGCGGCCAGTGCCTGCTCGCCGGCTGCCAGTTTCTCGCGGGTTTTGTCGACGCCCGTTTGCAAGGCTTCTACAAACTCGCTGTTCTGGGCTTTGGCCTCTTCCAGTTTGGCGCTCGCGGTCGTCAGTCGCTTCTGCGCAGAGACGACGGTTTTCTCCAGTTTTTCAAGCTCGCTTTCATCGTTACCAGCGCCTGCCTGTGCTGCTTTTTTCGCCTGGGCGCGCTCAATCGCGGCTTGGATGGGATCTTCCCCAGCGCCAGCGCCGGATGCCAGCGCGCGCTGTTCGGCGACCTTTTTTCGCGCTGCCCGCTTGGCTTCTTTATCGGCGCCGGCCTGTTCAATGCGCTGCTGCCGCGCCTCGAAGCGCACCCGTGATGCCTCGGCCTTTTCATGGTCGCGGCGCATTTGCAGGATCTCTGCCTTGGAAGCGCGGTAGTACTGCACCAACGGAATATTACTGGGGCAGGCGTAGGAGCAGGCACCACACTCAATACAATCGAACAGGTTGTGCTGTTCCAGTTTCTCGAATTCCTTACCCTGAGCAAACCAGAACAATTGCTGTGGCAGCAGGCTTGCCGGGCAGGCCTGCTCACACATGCCACAGCGTATACAGGCCTGGGCGGGTGGCGGCCTGGGTAACTCTTTTTCAGTAGGTGCAAGAATACAGTTAGTGGTTTTGATAATCGGCACATCGATATCGGGTACCGTAAAGCCCATCATGGGCCCACCCATAATCAGACGGCTGTTTTTTTCCGGCAGGTAACCTGCTTTTGCCAGAAGATAGCGCATGGGGGTCCCGATCAATACCTGAAAGTTTTGCGGTTCGCGCACGGCGTCGCCAGTGACGGTGGTTACCCGGGAAATCAGCGGTCGACCGTGCACCACGGCTTCGTATATCGCCACCGTGCTGCCGATATTCTGGCACACCACACCCACCTGCGAGGGCAATCCGCCACTGGGAACCTGTTTGCCTGTGAGTATCTCGATCAGTTGCTTCTCGCCGCCGGAAGGATACTTGGTGGGAAACTCGACAATCTCGATGCCGCTACCCTCAGCGGCAGCGCGCAGGGCGGCAATACCCTCCGGTTTGTTATCCTCTACGCCGATCAGAGTTTCCTGCGGCGCGATGATGTAGCGAAGTATCTTTGCGCCCTCGATGATTTGGTCCGCACGCTCGCGCATCATCGCGTCATCCGCCGTGATATAGGGCTCACACTCCGTACCATTGATAATCAGTGTTTGAATAGTGGTGCCGGCTTTGACAGACAATTTTACCGAGCTGGGGAAGCCCGCTCCGCCCATACCCGCAATGCCGGCATGTCGGATCAATTCAATGATTGCAGGTTTATCCAGCGTCTCATAATTCGGCGTGCCGCTGCATTCGATCCACTCGTCCTTGCCGTCCGGCACAATCACGATGCAGGGCGCAAGGTGGCCAGAGGAGTGGGCAATGAGTCGCTCTTCGATCGCGTGAATTGTCCCTGATGTAGGCGCGTGTTTGGGTACGCTAACGAATCCCTGTGCCTCGGCAATCACCTGTCCCTTGAGCACGTGTTGACCGACCGCCACAACCACGCCCGCGGGTGTGCCGATGTGTTGCGACAGCGGAATTATCAGCTCAGGAGGAAGACCTGCATCAGCGATGCCGGTGCGCACCGATTGGTGCTTGTTCTCCGGTGGATGGATGCCGCCGTGGAAACCAAAAACTTTTCTCATGCGGCGCGATCCTGCGATACATCGCCCGGTACTGAGTCAGTGGCGATAAGGTCCACGCTGCGACTGACCGGATTCGGTAAATCCCAGTGCCAGGTCTGCATGCTTTCCTGCTGCGGAATCATGTCGATACAATCCACAGGGCAGGGCTCAACACACAGGTCACACCCAGTGCACTCGCTGGTAATGACAGTGTGCATCTGCTTGGCTGCGCCGAGGATGGCATCCACCGGGCACGCCTGTATGCACTTGGTGCAGCCGATACACTCGGCCTCCCGAATGAACGCCACGGAAGGGACTGTCTTGACATCCCCGTGTTCCGAATCCAGTGGTGTGGGCTCCATGTCCAACAGGTCTGCCAGTGCCTGGATACCCGCTTCACCACCCGGCGGACATTTGTTGATGGCCTCGCCATTGGCGATGGCCTCAGCGTAAGGTCGGCAACCCGGATAACCACACTGGCCGCACTGTGTCTGCGGCAGGATGTTGTTGATCTCGTCCGCAATTGGATTGCCTTCAGTTTTGAAGCGCACCGCCGCATAGCCCAGCAGCGCGCCAAAGGCAGTGGCCAGCCCCACCAGGGCGGTCAGGGCGGCGAGCAACGGATATTGAAGGAGATAATCAATCACTTGGGCTTATACCAGTCCTGCAAAGCCCATGAAGGCTAAGGACATCAGGCCAGCGGTAATCATGCCAACGGCAGCGCCTTTGAATGGCGATGGCACATCGGCCACGGTGAGCCGCTCGCGCATCGCGGCGAACAACACCAGCACCAGCGAAAAACCAGCGCCTGCGCCGAAACCGTAGAACAGTGCCTGCAGGAAGCTGTGATCTTTACTGATATTCAGCAGCGCCACACCCAGCACTGCGCAGTTGGTGGTGATCAGCGGCAGATAGACACCCAATACGCGGTGCAGTAGGGGGCTGGTCTTACGCATGACCATCTCGGTAAATTGCACGACGACGGCGATAACCAGAATGAATGCGATGGTTTTCAGGTAACCAAGGCCCAGTGGCTGGAGCAGGAAGTGGTAGGTGAGGTTGCTGCAGGCCGATGCCAGCGTCAGTACAAAAGTAGTGGCCAGAGACATGCCCATGGCAGCTTCGAGTTTGTTGGACACACCCATGAACGGGCACAGTCCGAGGAACTGCACCAGTACAAAATTGTTAACCAGAATCGCACTGATCAGCAATAGGGAATAATCTGCAAACATGCTAGTACTCTCGCACGCACCGTTAGCTCTGCAGTGCGCGTATTTCAGAAGCGCTATTCTAGCGTTTACTGCGGCCGAAGGTAGTCTGAATTTGCAAACTATTGCCCATTAGTCTCTATTCTTGCGCCTACTTAACCTGCATACCCGGCTTTGCCCCTGTATGCGGCTCCAGCAGGAATAATTCCTTGTCGCCAGGGCCTGCGGCCAGCACCATCCCTTCAGACAGGCCAAAACGCATTTTTCGCGGTGCTAGATTAGCCACCATCACGGTGAGTTTGCCAACCAGGTCTTCTGGTTTATAGGCGGACTTGATACCGGCAAACACTTGGCGTTGCCCTGAATCTGCACCCAGGTTCAGCGTCAGGCGCAGTAATTTATCGGCGCCCTCTACGTGCTCAGCGGCTACGATCTCTGCAATTCTGAGATCAACCTTGGCAAAGTCATCAAATTCAATGGTGTCTGATGCATGCGCATCCTTTACGGGTTTTTTCGCTATTGCAGATGCGCTTGCGGCTGCTTGCGCCTCCTTGCTGGCTTCCACTAAGGCCTCCACCTGCTTGCTGTCAATGCGTGTCAGGAGCGGCTCGAACGTAGATAAAAGATGGTCAACCAGAGGCGCTTGCAATGCCGTCCAGTCCAGCGAGCAGTTTAGGAAGGCCTCGGCCTTTTCTGCCATTGTTGGCAGTACTGGCTTCAGATAGGTCATGAGTACGCGAAACAGATTGATACCCGTGCTGCAGACGTCGTGAACCTGTTGCTCGGTGCCCTCCTGTTTGGCCAGCGCCCAGGGTTTTTTCTCGTCGATATATTGATTGGCGCGGTCTGCCAGCGCGAGAATCTCACGGATTGCCTTATTGAATTCGCGCCGCTCATACAGATCGGCGATGGACTCCCCGCTGCCGATGAAGGATTCCACCATCGCCTGCTCTGAGCAGTGGGCGGATAACTGGTTGTTGAAGCTGTTGCGCAGAAAACCCGCACAGCGACTGGCAATGTTCACCACCTTGCCAACCACATCGGAGTTCACCCGCTGCACAAAATCCTCCAGGTTAAGGTCAATATCGTCCACTGACCCGCTGAGCTTGGCCGCAAAGTAGTAGCGCAAATACTGTGCATCGAGGTGTTCCAGATAGGTGCTGGCCTTGATAAACGTGCCGCGACTCTTGCTCATTTTGGTGCCGTTAACCGTCAGGAATCCGTGCGCGTAAATGGCGGTGGGCGCACGCAGCTTGGCCGATTCCAGCATGGCCGGCCAAAACAGGCCATGGAAATTGATAATGTCCTTGCCGATGAAGTGGTATAGCTCAGTGTTGCCCCCCGGTTGCCAGTATTCGTCAAAGGGATGTCCGGTACGATCACAGTAGTTCTGGAAGCTGGCGATATAGCCGATGGGCGCATCCAGCCACACATAAAAATACTTGCCGGGCTCGCCGGGTATTTCAAAACCGAAGTAGGGTGCATCGCGGCTGATGTCCCACTCCTGCAGCCCGGCGTCAGTCCACTCTCGCAATTTGTTTGCCACTTGTGGTTGCAGAGTATCGGAGGCCAGCCATTCTTTCAGCATGTCGGTAAATTCAGGTAGCTTGAAAAAGAAATGGACCGATTCTTTCTCTACCGGTTTGGCCCCTGAAATTGCCGACACGGGATCAATCAGGTCCGCAGGGCTATAGGTCGCACCGCACGCTTCGCAGTTATCGCCATACTGATCTGCCGTTTTGCAGCGCGGGCAAGTACCCTTGATGAAACGATCAGCGAGGAACAGTTGTTTCTCCGGATCAAATGCCTGGGTGATCGCCCGCGTGGCGATGTGGTCATTGTCCTTAAGGCGCTGGTAGATAGTCTCGCACCAGTGGCGGTTTTCCTCGCTGTGCGTCGTGTGGAAATTGTCAAAGCCGATGAGAAAACCGGCACTGTCGCGCATATGTTCCTGACGAATAGTATCGATCTGCTGCTGCGGGGTAATGCCGAGTTTTTCCGCCGTGAGCATGATGGCAGTGCCGTGCGCGTCGTCAGCGCAGACATACAGGCAATGATGCCCGCGCGATTTTTGGAAGCGCACCCATATATCAGTTTGCACCTGCTCCAGCAGATGCCCCAGGTGCAGCGAGCCATTGGCATAGGGCAAAGCGCTGGTGACCAGTATTTTGCGAGGTGTAGGTGCCGGCATGGTGGGTATCTGTTTGCAAAAAAGGGGCGCTACTATAGCGTTTTTATCAGGGGTTTTCATCCGTGATGTCAGGCGGTTTGGTCGACCGCATGGAGAAAGAGCCTGAATGCGTCCGCCTGAATTTTCCAAAGCGTGTGTCGATCGGTGTCCGCGTCTTTCGGGGCGTTCCCGACTTAAACGCAAATCTGACAAAGTATGCTCTTGCTAAACCATTGCTACCGAGACGATTCGATGTGTGCCGGAAAGGCGCTGTTTGCACAGATTATGGATTTTTGTCTGTGGAAAACTGTTCACGGGTTCGTGTCCCGGTAAGCTGGAGGTCATCGCATTCGCAGTCTAAGCAGCCTGACACCGACTATCTGTGCATGACCTTTATTCCCGCCGAATTAGCCCATCCACCGCCATTCCATCATCCATGTTGTCGCCACACCACGTTGGCACCAAGCTCCCGGGCCCAATTTCAATCTGTTCACGCCGGTTAGCGGAGGTGAGCGCAAACACGTTTCCGCTGAAACGCGTATCGGGACCCTTCGGGATCAGATTACCGTTCGGCGTGGTAAATATCGGCGCGTTAGCTGTGTCCATCATAAGACCGCAGCCCCCGTTATGCACCAATCGATGATGGCGACACAGCAACAGCAGATTATCGAGCCTGGTTTCCCCGCCGTCCGCCCAATGGCGAGCATGGTGCGCATCGACGTAATGCCGCGCTGAGCAGCCGGGGAAACGGCAACCGCCGTCGCGGCGCTCCAATACAGGCGGATTGCATGTGGAATACTGCGTGTGCGGCGACCGATATTCAGTGTTGTGCCGTCTGTGTTGTCCAGCCAGTGCATCACGCCGCAGTCGCAAGCCAGCCGTCGTGATGTTTCCGCAGAAACGCAGCCGCCCGAGGCCAGCTCTGACTCTGCGCCGTCTGCTTGCAACGTATTCATGTCGGTGTGTACAGGCAGTGTGCAGCGGTCGCCGCCTTTGACGATGCCTCTTCCGCTGTCAGGCTCGCGTGTGATTTCTCCGCTAAGTCCTTCTGTAAGTCCTTCGGAAAGCCCTCCGGAAAGCCCTCCGCAAAGGTAACCATCGACTATCCGTTCCAGCGCGTCCGCACGCCTCGCCGCAATCGGCGTTTCCGCAGAAACGTCTTCCGCCGCGTTGCGCTGCTCTTGATGGAGGGTGTCCATTGCCGCATTCAAGGCCTGTGCAATACGCGCACCTTGTTCGGGGCTTAGTCGTGCCCTGAAGACATAACTGCCATCGTCGTCGGTATACCAATTGAGCTCACACAGCGCATGGGCAACGCGAACTTTCTCGCGCGCCGCGCCCAGGTTGATACCGCATTTCCAGTTTAGCCAATGGGCGCATGAATTCATGCCCTCACAGCTCCAGCCATGGCGCTCGTCGAACGCGTAAATCAAGGTGAGCAGCCGGTGGGTCGCAGCGTTGAGATGCGCGGCGAGTTCGGTGATTTCATGTTCCAGTGTGGCCAGGTCGCGGACCGTAAATTGTGTGATGGGAGCGGGCTGATGGTTCAGGTGAGAGTCCCTTGCATTCTTGTAAAAATACTGTATAAATATACAATTATATGACTATAAAAACGATATAAAACAATAGTTTATGCTGATTAAAGATGGGTGTCTACCGCCGAGTCGGATGCTCTCCAGTTTGCGAACGAAGCGAGGGGCTGAGAAGCCAGCACGCCTATCGCCGCCGCTCTATGACGCGGCAATCAAACGTTCCTGAGACGGCGCTATCTTAGTGAGCAGATTAGTAGGAACATAGCCGAGGCGGTTCCTGACTTGCAGCATCCGCCCCAGCGTCGGATCATGAACCCGTCCATTCATGTGGATGGCGCACACAACTTCCCCCCACTTGCATTGCGCATTGTTGAACAGTAAGCATATCCCTATACTGGCAAGCCAGAAAAAGCCCCCTGGAAATCCCGACAAAGGGCGCAGGCACTGCGCAGGTATTCATGAATCAGATTAAACATATCATCGCTATCGCGTCCGGCAAGGGCGGCGTAGGAAAATCCACCACTGCCGTCAATCTGGCGCTGGCATTGAAAGCACAGGGTGCCAGTGTCGGCTTGCTCGATGCCGATATTTATGGCCCCAGCCAACAGGTGATGCTGGGCATTCCCGCTGATACCCGCCCCGAGCAGCAGGGCGGGGAGTTTCTGCTACCGGTGATGGCATACGGGCTGAAAACCATGTCCATGGGATATCTGGTTACTGATCGAACGCCCATGGTGTGGCGCGGCCCGATGGCCGGTGGCGCGCTGACGCAAATGCTGCAACAAACGCTGTGGGGCGAACTGGATTATCTGGTGATTGATATGCCGCCGGGTACGGGCGATATTCAGTTGACCCTGTCGCAGAAAGCGAAGGTATCGGGGGCGGTGATTATTACAACGCCGCAGGATATTGCCCTGCTGGACGCGCGCAAGGGTATCGAGATGTTCCGCAAGGTTGATGTGCCGGTGTTGGGTATTATTGAGAATATGGCGGTGCATGTGTGCAGCCAGTGCGGCCACCATGAACATATTTTCGGCGAGCATGGCGGCGAGCGAATTGCACAGGATTACGGCGTGCCTTTGCTGGCCAGCTTGCCACTGATGCTATCGATACGGGAGCAGGCGGATGCCGGGCGTCCCACAGTGATTGACGAGCCGGAGTCCGCGGTGACTCAACTCTATCTCCAGGCTGCCGCTGCAGTGCAAAAGGCGCTTGCCTCCGGGGGTGACAATACTGTGCGCCAGTTTCCCGAAATAACCATTACTGATGACTGAACAGACAGGCAGGTGATAACAGAGTGAGCATCAAAGCAGACAGGTGGATTCGAGAAATGGCCACTGAGCACGGTATGATAGAGCCCTTTGAGCCCGGGCAAGTGCGCTCCAGCGGCAGCCAGCGGTTGATCTCCTATGGCACGTCCAGTTATGGCTATGACGTGCGCTGTTCCCCTGAATTCAAGGTGTTTACCAATATCAATTCGGCGACCGTGGATCCCAAGAATTTTGACGAGGGCAGTTTCGTCGATGTGGTGGGCGATGTGTGTGTGATCCCGCCAAACTCCTTTGCACTGGCCAGCACCGTGGAATACTTTCGTATCCCGCGTAATGTGTTGACTATTTGCCTGGGCAAATCCACGTATGCACGTTGCGGCATTATCGTCAACGTGACGCCACTGGAACCTGAGTGGGAGGGGCACGTTACGCTGGAGTTCTCTAATACCACCACGCTGCCGGCCAAAATCTACGCCAATGAAGGCGTTGCACAAATGCTGTTCTTTGAGTCCGATGAGGTCTGCGAGGTGAGTTACAAGGACCGGGGCGGCAAGTATCAGGGGCAGCGCGGCGTTACATTGCCTAAAGCCTAAAGCCGGACACCCATTCTTCACCTGATGTTCTAGCGGGCGATATTTGCACCGGCATCAAAATCGACGCCTGTGGCCGGGACGGGTCTACCGTCCAGCATTGCGCCTTCTCCTGTCAGCACCAGACGCCCCTGCACAAACCAACTTGCTGCCAGTGGGTAAATGACATGTTCCTGCTCTGCTACCCGAACGGCGAGTCCTGCCGCGGTATCGCCGGGCAGTATGGGCACTCTGGCCTGCAAAACAGGCGGGCCGCCGTCGAGCTCCTGCGTCACGAAATGCACAGTTGCGCCCGCTTCTGCATCGTTTGCGTCCAGCGCGCGTTGATGCGTTTTCAACCCCGGATACCGGGGCAGTAACGAGGGGTGTACATTCAACAGTCGTCCTATAAAGGGTTTGATCAATACCGGTGTCAGGATGCGCATGAAACCTGCCAGCACCACCAGGTCGACGGAGTGAGCGCAGAGTTCGTCCACCAGTGATTGGTCGAAGGCCTCGCGGCTGGCATAGTTGCGGTGATCGATACAGCGTGTGGCAATGCCGGCGCAAGCGGCGCGTTGCAGTCCTGCTGCAGCGGGATTATTGCTGATCACAACAGCAATTTGTGCCTCTAGTTTGCCGTTGTCGCAGGCGTCGATGAAAGCCTGCAAATTCGAGCCGCGCCCAGAAATCAGCACCGCCAGTCGGGTCACTGCCTGTGCGTTCACGACAGCAATTCGACCCTGTTGTCGCCCGGCACGATGCGCCCGATCTCCCACGATTCATGCCCTGCAGCATTGAGCAGATACAGTGCGCGACTGGCATCTTCGGGTGTAAGGCACAGCACCATGCCAACGCCACAGTTAAATGTGCGATACATCTCCGCGGTCTCGACATTACCCTCCGCCTGCAACCACTGGAAGATGTCCGGCCACTGCCAGCTATTGGTGTCGATAAGCGCATTGCAGTCCTTGGGCAGAACGCGTGGCAGGTTTTCCAGCAGTCCGCCGCCGGTGATGTGGGACAGGGCTTTCACCCGCACCTCGCTGAACAGGGATAGCAGGGCCTTCACATAGATTGTGGTGGGGGTCAGCAAAGCTTGCCCCAGCGTCGTGTCGCCCAACGCTTGCTGCAGGTCAGCGCCGCTGACTTCCAGTATTTTTCGGATCAGCGAGTAGCCATTGGAGTGGGGGCCGCTGCTGGCAATACCCAGCAACACATCGCCCGCGACCACCGTGCTGCCGTCAATAATTTCGGACTTTTCGACCACGCCAACGCAAAACCCGGCCAGATCGTAATCCTCGCCGTGGTACATGCCCGGCATTTCCGCCGTCTCGCCACCGACCAGTGCGCATCCGGCGAGTTCACAACCCTTGCCGATTCCTGTGACAACATCTGCAGCGGTGTCGACATTCAGCGCGCCAGTGGCGTAATAATCGAGGAAGAACAGCGGTTCTGCGCCGGCCACTATCAGGTCGTTAACGCACATGGCCACCAGGTCGATGCCAATAGTGTTGTGGATGCCCATGTCCATGGCCAGCCGCAGTTTGGTGCCGACACCGTCGGTACCTGACACCAGTACCGGTTGTCGATAACCGGCGGGAATTTCACAGAGCGCGCCGAATCCGCCCAGTCCACTCAGTACTTCTGGTCGCGTAGTGCGGGCCGAAACACCCTTGATGCGTTCGATCAGTGCGTTGCCCGCGTCTATGTTGACGCCTGCATCCTTGTAACTTAGGGATTTTTGGTTGTTTTCTTCGCTCATTGCGTGGAATCCAGTGCAGTTTGGGCCGTGTGTGAGGGTCGGTATTTTATCGCGCATAGTGCGCGAGTGCACTCACGAATTGTGGATCAATGGCTGTGGCTGTGGCTGTG
>Ga0209702_10004182_pt1 | contig 21391 bp, 16 predicted proteins | sample FRY01_FD_187210 | JGI IMG/M metagenome (GOLD analysis project Ga0209702, IMG submission 187210) | Freshwater microbial communities from Lake Fryxell liftoff mats and glacier meltwater in Antarctica - FRY-01 (SPAdes) (version 2) | ecosystem: Environmental > Aquatic > Freshwater > Ice > Glacier... | reverse complement strand
CCAGGCAAGTTTCGGATCCGCAAGGAGGCGGAGGCTGCAGCCTTGATGCGCATCAGCCAGGACAGAGTGGCGCCGGTCGCCCCGCTCGTCGCCCCGCTCGTCGCCCCGCTCGTCGCCCCGCTCGTCGCCCCGCTCGTCGTCCCGCCTGTTGCCAAAGGCGTGGCCAAGCGCGTGCGCAAGCCTCCGCTTTCAGAGCAGGCAAAGCTAGACAAACAGGACAGAATGGCCAAGCTTAGTCTCGATCGCAAAGTTGAGAACGCAGCGAGGAGAAACAAAGAGAGACGTGATAAGAAAGAGAAGGAGAGTCGGGAGGTCATGATGCACTCGGTGGATCTTTTGCTAGATGCGTTCGAAAAGCACAGTGCGAATTGAGAGGGCACAAGACTCGTTATGCAGGTGTATGAGTCGCTATAAGCGCATTTAATACACTGCTGAAAACAATTTTAGCTTGCATTGCAATGGTCAAGAATGTCATTGACGTCTTCCCCTTGTTCAACGGAAAATTCATTCCTTCGGCGGCCCAAATTCATACCCACCAGCAGGACGCTCGACCGAAATTTCTCGCCTGTTGGAAAGGTTCTCGTGATGCAGAGCATATGAAAATCCACATCAATGGGTGCCAACTCAGCCCTGTATTGACACTCGTCCGTGGCACAGTACCGGTCCACGGGAGCCTGTTGCAAGTACAGTCCTAACCTTGGCTTGTAGTGTACCTGCTGGTAGAATCCACTTTTTCTAGGGTCCAAATGATTATATCTTAAAAACTCGTCAATGAGCAACACTTCAAACAAATTACTTCGTTCGAAAAATCCATCTTCGTTGTGAAAAAGACCGTGCAGGCAAATAATGTCCTTACTCGGCATGGGCAACATCTCCCCCTCGGCGAACTTCACGTATCTCGACTGGTACATAGTAGCCTCAAAGTTGTTTTTTCTGTTGCTGATGACGAAAGAGTTGGCGACAGGCATGTTGCGAATGATGTTTGTCTTTCGGAAATATAGATTGGCGCTGTCTTTAGAATCCTCTTCCCAGCTCAAGACAGGGGAGATTTCAGTCATTCTGCGTGTACTCTTCCAAAACCTTCGACTGTTTGTACCTGTGATACAGTTTGACCTTGACAGAGACCATAACCTGCGTCTGAATTTGCTCACGCACTACACGTAGCTTCTCTGTCGTGTTCATAAGCCGAGTATTGCGACCATATTTTTGAAACAGCAATTCAACACAGTCCTCGACGTTTTTGGCTCGCACCGCATACAGTCCCCCAAATGTGTCATGGTCATACAACTCCATGGGAACCCAATACTGCACCAGGAATATAAACATAGCATGTCTGCGGTCACCGTTGTGTGTGCGGGCCTGATGCTTACGCATGTGCATGCTCTGCCCCCGCTGCTTAATAAGATGTCATATTCATGTTGCCAAATAGAATTGTACCTCTGCACACATCACAATCTGCACACCAACCCAGCTCGTGCGCCCCCCGCAAATTCTGCGATGTCAGCGTCGTTCGCTAGGCCCGGGGCGAGGCGGCACCTGCGCCGCACGCACTCGCGAAGGAAGCAGCCGGGCAGGAGCATTGACTCGCGCCCGGCTGGCGCACGGCTTGTGTCGAGCACTTGCAAGCGAGCGTCGTCAGGCCCACCGTGCGCCACCAGCTTTGCATTGAAATTTGCAAGCGGGGGTATGTGAAAATCTTCGTCCAAGACAAAAAGCCGCTGTGCACATGGCAGACGGTGCACAATCAGCCAGGCAATCGCGCTGTGCTGCGCAGGCTCGGTGAAAAGCACTTCGCACTGCAGTCGTCCCTTGGTATCGACGCCCAGGGCAACGCACCACAGACGGAACAGCGCCAAGAAATCTTCCGGTCGCATGACAAGCCAGACGCGCACATTCGCCTGACCGGAATGCACACCCGCCATGAGGCGCTGCCGAAGTTCTGACAGCAGCAATACGGAAGGTGCCACTCTCGCATCATTCGAGTCCACCAGCGCCAGACGCCGCACCCGCACTGCAAGGTCCACGTATGTATGCGGCGCGCACACCACTTCTACTTGTTGAGCCGTCATCGACGCATCTGGCGCCGGCAGAGTTTGGCCTCTGTCCGCAATAACTTGGCTCTTTTCTTGAAGCATTTTGTGCACAGACTCCGCCGCGTCGTGCACGGAGGCGGAGGACGCTCGCCACATGACTCGCGGTGTTACTTTTCCGGGCACAGAGTACTGGCGGTACAGGTAATTGGCCACCACAAAGTTCAGCACGCTCACATAGCACAACAAGACAACCATTATCACAACAGTTCCTCGCTGCATCATCCACACAAGTATTCACTTTTAATACGATCAAAGCTCCAGCGAGAAAGTCTCATGATTAATTTTATTATTAACCAAACATCACCAAATAAAGCCATCCTCCCATGTGACACGCAGGTCGAGAGAGGGAATTGTCCCTGTTTCGCAAGGCCCCCCACGGGAATTCATCGTTTCCATGTCGTTGATAGTCTTCGTGAGCCCCTTCTCGCACAGCTCGGCCCAGTCCATGCTCGACATGAATCCGGCATTCTGACGACAGAATTCAGGCAGAACAAGACCACTTTTGCCATAAACAACAGGAATCCACAGACCTCCGTCCTCCATGCTCTCGTTGCAGTGTAAAAAGCTCTCGTCCTCTGCAAAAAGAACATCAGCTGTGGGAGGCTGCAACTTCCTGAACACGATAGTCGCTTCATCAGGTCCGAGACTGAGCATATTGAAGTAGCTGGTGATACACGGCTGCACCATCGTGTTGTCCATGGATGTCAACAGCGATAATCCTTCTTCATTCCCCCAACTTCCTCAACTGCCAATATTCCAATCCAAAAATGCAATTTCAAACCGGAGCAAAAAAAACTTTCATTTCCAAAATGTCCTTGCTTTCAAAACGTGGGAATATATATAAATATATATTTTTTGTAGAAATATTGATTTAAAAAAGTCGGCGTTATGATTCATCCCTATCTCTGAGAAATTTTCCAATTCTCTGGTACAAATATTTGATTGTTTTTGAAAAGGCATTTTTCATTTTTGAAACATGGCTCTTTTGTAGGTCTCTTTTGAATCCGACAAAATTTCTGTGAAGTGGTACTAAAATATTGCTCAACTTTGCAAATGCCTTTTCAATTCACCACAAAAATGCATATGGTTAGAGAACTCCACAGTGGATCGCACAGTCTTGTGAGGAGCCGAAGCGATGGCTGATCCGCAGCTGTTGCCGGCTATGTCTGATGTTGCAGAGCTGTCTGACGCTCCTGACTCCTCTCCACCCCTGCAACGATATGCCGTCAAGCGTCGCCTTTTCAAGACGCCCGCCGCACAGCCAGAGATGCTGGACATGAGCCTGTTGAAGGTGTTGACTGAGGGAGTTGTTGATTTGAAAGGGTATGTGGACGGTCCTGGATCTGTGCTCCGAGACTTTGCGCACACCAACCACTTGTATCAGCCGTCGCTATCGCTGGTCCTTCAGCGCGTGCTCGTGGTGGGAGTGCGCACTTTCTTCATGTTGCTGTCGGATGGCTTTACGAGCGTGTGGGCTCTTGCTGTTGACGACAGGCAGATGATGGACTTGGTGTACGAGTACCGTACGTCACTGCGCGGCAGCAGGCTGCAGGTTGTTCTGCAAAAGTGCATGATGCGCAAGTCGGCATGTTACTTTCTCGCGACAAACATTCGCATGGAGGGCATGGATTCGGACGAAGACACCACAAACTACGTGACGGAGAAGGGAGTCGTCCTGCCGGGCAGCGCCTTGGGCAAGGAAGAACAAACGCAGCAGGACAACACGAAGCAGTGGCGCATGCTCATATGCAACGGCCCGCGCGTGAGTGGCGCGTCGCACGCCTCGGGCGAAACTGAGCACCTCATTTCTTTTGTGAACGAGTGCATCGCCGACAATGTGCACAAGGAAACTTTTTCCGTGAGGCTTTCTGTGCTTCGCGTTGACGAAATGGAGTTGCTGCTCACAGACGGCACGCGCACGCTGATGGCACGTTTCGCAGACGAGCTTGCTTTTGTGAACGGCGTGTTCAGCAAGGGCACCACGCTCAGCAAAAAGTGTGACGTCGGGGATGTTCTGGACATCCAGGCCATGGGCTACGCGCACATCGATCACAAGCGTCAGCAGGGCACCTTCCAGCACTATCCCACTTGCATTGTCACCAAGTGTTTGCAGCACCTCGGACGAGACAAACCAGGTAAGCATGTGCGCTCGCTCATGCACAGTGCCTTCCTCGAACACAAAGACACGGAAGCGCTCAAACCTGCCGTGTACACCCTTCCTCCGCACGCTGTGACGCGCAAGGGACGCCACAAGATCTTAATGACGGTCGCTGCGCACAGCGCTTTGGCGTGCAGTTCGGCACTTGTCAAAAATGCAACGCACGCGGCAGACCTTGCGCATGCCTTGAATACAAAGCTCTCTGGTTTTTTTGAGCGTGAGGACTATATGCTAGTGCTCACAAATTTGCTCATTCCTCGTGAAGTGAGTATGCTCATGCGCTCTAGCAAAATTATGATGTGCCGCGTGCTTCGTCAGTATGTTGCCGCCAAATTTCACACCTTCATGCCAGCACACCTTGTCGTGCCGCGCTTGCAGTTGAAGTATGGAAATCAACGCATACGACGGGACAACATTTATTTCCAGCTTTACAGGAAGCTTGTGGACTCGCAGTTTGCGGTTTCCCTTGGAGCGGCGACGGGTGGCGTGATTCTTTATGAGGCTCGCAGTAAGGCTCGCATTTTCTCCATGGAGCGCGTTCTTGGGTCCTTCAAGATCGATAACATGCTCGAGTGCCGTTGTCTTGTAAAGGGGTTTGAAGGTGTCTCAGAGCAGAGGCGCTTGTGGCGCTCTGTTGCGCCCAAAAATATCATTCGTTGCACGTTCTGCGCCTTCAAACGCGAGCGTGAGCGCTTGTACTGGAGCATTGGCCTCGAAGGAGCCGACGAGGTTGCGGAAAAGCTTGCAGAGATGGATTCTTACTGCACTCACAGCCGCGTGGTATTGGGTCTTCGTCATCGTTTTATGTTCCGTGATGAACAGGCTCGCTGGACACAGGTGGACAACATGCGCCGCATGCTCCTGACATTTCATTCTCGCATCCTTCAAGACTCGGAATTCTTTTCGTCGTACGGTTTGTCCTATCTGCAAGAAATGCAAGGACCTCGCGAGCATCGCTTGTCTGACGTCAAGCAGATGCGACTTGCGGACGGCTCGATGCAGGCTCTTAATCTGCACGGGTGCATCGCGACCTTGAAAAAGCTCAATCGTGTCTTTCCTCTCACCCCTGGCTCGCTCAAGGTGCTGCAGGAGGAATGTACACTGAAATGCAAGGAGATTTGGGATTTTTGGCTAACGACTCCTATGTGTGAAATGGATGCACGAGAGACCATGCATGTCGCTACCTTCATGCCAGATCTCGCCGACGGACTGCCCCGTCTGCGTCTTGTGCTGCAGATCACATCGACACTCATGCACGGTGTGCGCGTAATCTATGTGCAGCGAGAGGGCCATGCACGCCATTGTGTGTTGCACATTGACCCCAATTTCGTTTCTTTTCTCGCGCACGACGGGCGCAACGAACTGTTTTTTTCCACAGACTGCACGTCTTTCATGCGCTTGCTGGACCAGGCGTTGGTGGCGCAAGAAGTGGATGCGGAGTATCAGAAAACAACTGGTCTCAATCGCAGTGTCGACGACTTGCGCGTGTGGACCGGAAACAGCGACGCAAATGTTATCGCGGATTATGTTGTGGCATGCTCAGTGCACGAGGTGCAAGACGTTGCGCATGTATGCTTTTCTGACGTGCTTGACCTCGATGAGACTTACTCAAGTGTCGTTCACGAGCTGCGCGTTTTCGACTTTGAAATTCTCGACACCAAAATGGCGTACACGAGCCTCGACGAGGAAGACCTTCCAGAGCTTCGCCAAAACCGTCTTTGTTGCAATCAATTGGTGTATGACATGAGAGACGAGAACATCAATCTTCTTCTGGACCTACACCTGCGCCGTGTGCAACAGATTCGCCGCAACGGCGACATGCAGTCGGACGACGAGTCGGAGAACGATTCCCAGGACGACCAGGCGATGGACCCGGGAGACGATGAAGAGGCTCCCATGACGCCAACTACCCCGACATATACAAGCATACATCAAAACGCTTCCAACGCAACAGTTGTCTACCAGCAAGACGAGATGGAATTGGCTTCTGGCCAGGATGACGAGATGCAGCACGCCTACCTCTACAGCGAAGAAGGCAGTGCGAGGGACAGCGATGAACCTCTTTCATCGGGCAACATGCCACAGCAAGACACCGTGGAGGAGGAAGATCTCCCCTCGTCTCAGGAGCAGCAATAAAAATTTATTGCAACCATTCTATATTTGGCTTACTGTAATCCAGATTGACTTGACTGAGATTTTCTAATTTTTTCAACAACATAGCAGCTTTGTGAGAAAATTGTACTCGCATTTTGTGTGTGATAGAATTGTGCCATACGCAACCCTATATTTTTAATGCTATTGCATGCAATTTCTTCAAGAAGAAATCTTTCTTGTTTGAATAAATAAATGTAATGGTTGTCGGCACTCGTTTGTGACTCAGTGTCCGTATGCACGTGTGTTTTTACAAGCCCCTGCAAGTTGATGCCAAGTGGGGCAGGTCCCTTTGCGCTCAAAGCCTTGCACAGGCGGAGCACCACCCTATGGTCCATGTTTTTGCCCTCCACTGTGCGCAAAGTGTGCACATAGTACGCCAGAGCTTGCAAGGGAAAAATATATTTTTTTTTTTTGCGACGCGCAACCCAATGGTGACAACAGAGGCACGCGGAGAAATTCGCCTCTCCTTCGTCAATCTTGCACACGTCGTGCGAGTCAATCGCGCTCTGACAAATATTGTGCATTGTGCAAGAAAATACGTCGTCTTTGCATTTGTCACCCTGCGCCGCAAGTAATTTCTTGACACTCGACACGCTTATTGTCTTGCAATGTTCGCGCTTGTGCTGCCCGCAAAATACACAGGCCCGCAATCCGCCGTCGCCGCGCACTATCGACAGCCAGTTGCACTGCATTTGCTCTGCTGCGTGTTTGCGAAAAACGCATTTCAAACCAAACCAAACCAAATTAAATGAGTTTTTCATACAATTGAATTTTTGGCGAACACCGTCCACCTATATCCACAATCGTGTGACGACCGCGAGCACACCGAGCATGGTTCGCGCGAAGTGTCCCACCTCGCTCCGCAAGTTCGGCTTCTGTGGCATCCTCGCCATAATCTACGCCGCTCGGCTTCAAATGCCAAGCAGCATCCCGAAACTCAAGACGCTTCTGGACAATGTCAAGAAAATTCTTTGCATGAAGAAAGGCAAGTGGACCAGAGCGACGCCCAAGCACACGGGTGCCATTTCGATTAGTGACACAATATGTCTCTTGCACCACTATAAGTCGTGCAATTGCACAGTATTGCGCACCAAACATGACGACGCCCCACCCACCTTGCGCAAGTGGATAAAAGGTGTGCAAGACAACACATGCTACATTGTTCATCTCAGGACTCACGCATTCTTTGTGGAAGTGGGCTCTGTCAAGAGCAAGTGGCGCATCTACGACCAGGGGGGGGTTCACACCAAAAAGGACATCGACTTCATGCAACGTGTTGGAGGTTACGGAGGACAGCAAATCAGGGCAATTCTTGAAATCACATACGGCATGCCGCAAAACTCAAACGATTCCAACACCCACGTCACACAAAGCGAGACCGCTTGAATTGTCTCAAAACAATTTAATGAACAAACAACTTTACAATTAAATGTTCACTAAACAACATGTCGCACCCGCCTCGCACGACACATACCACGCAGAGAAGGCAAACAACTCTCAAAATTATTCGAGAGCCTTGCATCTCGATGCGTGGGTCACAGAGAGGACGCTCAGGCGCCCTGTTGGGTCTCCGGAACCTCCTCCTCCTCCTCTGCAGCTGCCTGCCCCTCCGCAACTGCCTGCCCCTGCACAACTGCCTGAACCTCCGCAACTGCCTGCCCCTGCGCAACTTGCTGCTCGAGCGCAACTGTCGCTTCCTGCAGACGAGCTTGCGCGGCATCAGCTGCCATCTTGCCAATACCATCACCCTCTGCGGACGTCTCGGCGGCAACCTTGGCACTGCCTTCACCCCCTGCGGACGTCTCGGCGGCAACCTTGGCACTGCCTTCACCCCCTGCGGACGTCTCGGCGGCAACCTTGGCACTGCCTTCACCCCCTGCGGACGTCTCGGTGGCAACCTTGGCACTACCTTCACCCTCTGCGGACGTCTCGGTGGCAAGCTGCTCAGCTTCGTCCAGCTTGCCGATGCCACCTGCTGGAGCACTGAGGACGACACGTGGGCCCCCGAAAGTGGGCGCGAGCTGTCTCCTCATATCCTCAAGTTGCTGCCTGAGTTCAAGGATCAAGCCCATTTGGGTCGCGTCGGCATCAGCAGATTTCTTCATCTTCCTCAAATCACCAACTTCTTGTTGCAAGACCTTGAGTGTGTCCGCCAAGGAAACGCCCTTCCTCTGTTCCTTGAAGAACAGGCGCTCTTCATCTTTGCGGCCCTCATCTTCTAAGCGATCATAGAGCTCTTGAGCATAGCGCTCTTCCTCTTCTTCTTCGCACAGCTTGAGATGCTTCTTGTGCCTCTTGCGCTCGCGCTTATCGAGCTTGTCACCCTTCTGGTGCTCCTCGCGCCTTTCGACCTCCTCGATCTGCTCGATCTCCTCGCGCTGCTCGCGCTCCTCGCGCTCCTCGCGCTCCTCGCGCTCCTCGCGCTTCTTGCGCTCCTTGCGCTCCTTGCGCTCCTTGAGCTTCTGGAGCATCTCGAGCTTCTGGAGCTTCTCGAGCTCCTCGCGCCTCTCGATCTCATCGCGCTCCTCGCGCTCACGCTCCTTGCGCTCGCGCTCCTTGCGCTGCTCTTTCTTGAACTGCTTGCTCTCCACGCGCCTCTCAGTGAGCTGCTTCTCGGTCTCCGCGGGCCCGTGCTGGTCGAGCTCCATTTCATCCGGTTGAAAGATCTTGCCAATCTTTTGCTTGCGCTCCGTGCGCTCCTCGCCCTCGACGCGCTTGCCTGCCTCGAGCCCTTCGCGAGCATTGCCCTTTTTGTCGGAAATCTTTACTTGCGGCAAGATAAACCTAGAAATAGATTTTTTCTTGGAATGTGTGCTCTTGTGCGGCTCCACCTTCACCGCGACTTTGTCATCATCCGAGCTGCTAACAAGATCAATTGCCGTAATCGTCTCCTCCTCCCCCTCCTGCTCGCGATAGGAAGCTTTCTTCTTCTGGCGAGACTTGCGTGGCACCCGCTTGTCCTCCTCCTCGTCCTCCTCGTCCTCATCGTCCTCCTCGTTCTTCTTGGGCTTGTCCCGGGGATTGTGCCCCTCGGGCTCGCTCTCAGTCTCATCGTCGTTGTCTGACATCTTGCCAAACAAGGGAGCGAATTTATCGCTCTGCGCGTCAAAGTCGCTGTTGATTTGGTCCCTCTCGGCATCGGTCTTGGCTTTTGACAACAGAACTCGTGTGTATCTTCTCAATACGATGAGTTCGTCTTTCAGTGCACGCAACGCTTTGGCTTCTCCTTTCAGAGTAGCTTCTGCGAGAGAAGTCTTGCTCTTCGACTTCGCCTTGGCCACAGTGCCTGTTGCAAACGCTTCCAAATATTGCACATCACCGCCGGCAGCAGCGGCCTGCAACACAGACCTGGTGAGATCTTTGTCGTTTTTCTGCGAGCCACCATTTTCTTGAAAGGCTTTACAGCCCTCCATCGCACAAGACGGGCTTGCGCAAAATAATGGGTCGTTGTCGCCGGCGCCCTGGATGATCCCGCCCAAAGTGAATGCCGAGACGCGATTTCCGTCGTCGTCGATGTGAGCCTCCACAGGCATGCTCACATGATCAAGCTTGAGGAACTCCCTCCAAGAGACGTCAGCGTGCTTGCGAACAGGGTTCCCTGACTTATTCAAAGAGTCAACCGCAATTCCCCTTACACACATATAGCCGTTTGGGCCACTCTTCTCGCTCCCACTCGAGGTACCAAACGCGCGGCACAACGTGCACCACGCGAGGTAATGCTGCTCGGTATCTGTCTCGTCACCGAACATGTTTGTTCCGGTGAGCACGCCGCACAGAACCCCAAAGTTGGCAGCTTCGTGCATGCGGACAATCTCCAGAACCTTCGCGGCCAAACGACCCTCGTCCGAGATGGCCTTGAGATTGGCGGGCGACAGGCGTTGAATCCTAGGACCATGCGCCAATTTTTCTTCGTTGTTGGGAGGCATTCTGCTCATGTGTTTGAACACAGCGGAATACAATAGCTGCAATCTTTGGTCGGAAATCACCGTTGGTCCATTCATCGCATCGGGATTCTGCTTGAGAAAGCCTGCTCAAAAGCATTAAATGTCAATTGGCCAGTTTTATGTCTCGTGTGTATGTCTCGTGTGATCATACTGGACAAAATCACAGTCAAAAGCAAACGCTTACACAAAATTCAGCAGCTTGCAATCCACAAACAAGCAAACCAATAAACGTCATACCATCACCGAAGGCGACTTTCATGTCATATCGGGAGAAGAGGTCATCCGCCATATTCTCAGCCGTCTTCATGGCCTCTTTTCCAAAAGACGTGGCAGACACATCTTCAGGATGCGTGAACTTGGCATCCTTGCCATCCTTCCCATCCTTGCCGCCGGCGCCCTTCCGGGGCGCTGACGCCTTCTCCGCCATAGCAGAGTGCTCAATCTGTGTGATCGAGTGCACCAAAGTTGCGGGCTCTTTTATAGACGAGAGCTGGAAAAAAAACGGAAAAAAACATTTAAAAAAAAACGTCACGAGCACTAAAAAAAACATAAAAAATCAAAAAAAAATTACTGCAACATTGTTTTTTTACTGCAACTTGGGTCCGGCCGCATGCACTGACACGCGCCGAGTCGGACGGATTGACGTGTGAATAGCACCGCCCTTGAAATGCAGCGAAAAAGCGGCTCATATTTAGCGAGCGCTGTGCAAATCCATATGTCCTCCAGCGACTGTCGGGATGACATGTTGGACCTCAAGCTCGTCCGCAGCTACATGCCGCTGCTGTTTCTCATTCTGCGCAGCATGCTGTTGGTGATGACAACACGAGTAGCATCGCCGATGCTCAACGACAGCAGCGTATTTGCACTCCTGTCCGTTCTCGTGTATTTTGATGCTCTGCTATTCTGGCGCGACGCCCTCAATCGTGCTGCTGGCTTTCTCGTGCCGACTGCGTTTGTGATGTACGTGAATTTTCGAGGCCCACAGAATTGGCCGCCGGACACGAAATGCATGCGCTCCGTGCAGTTAGCTCCGTATTGGACTGCAGACATCGCGTGGGCAGCGTCCTCGAGTGTCGTTTTTGTGTCGCTGTGCATGCAGGTCCCGCTGCGAGTGCACATCTTGCACGTCACTGTAATCTGGTCCTGCATGGCGCTGACGCACATTCTCTTGGGATGCCTGCTGCCGTACGACATGGGCGAGCTTGTTTGCCGCTTGCTTTTGTACTACGTCAGTTGTGCCTTTTTCTTCCTGAGCAGCATGCTGTTGCCTGCGGTGGACCGCAACATGCACAGCTTTACAGTGGTGCACGTGAACATGCACCTGCTGTTTGTGGAGCCGTACGTCTTGGCTGTCAGCGTGAGCATCTCGGTAGCCGCGTATGTGTGCATTTACTATCAGTACACCTCGCGTGCTGCAGCGGTCAGCGATGAGCCGGGTCAGGGCGCCCTGCACGTGTCTTCGAGCGAGGACCGCAAGGGCCTGCATGCGCGCCCGACCATTATGCCTCCATCCGAGGACTTGCTCGCCGAGCTGCGCGCCGCGAAAGCCGCGCCGAGGGACGGCCCGGGCCCGACGCGCTGACGGCAGCGCCTAGCTGGTAGGTTGGTTCGCTCATCGACACTTTTATCAATTCCGCGAGCCGCCCCCCAGCCCCCCCCCGCCCACGAGGTAGTCGACCTCACCTAGGCGCGGCGACGAGGTACCGATTTCCTCTGGCCGCTATATCGGGTCCCGTACCGGCATTCACTGGGAGGTCCTGTCGTCTAACTTTTCGCATGAGTTGAGACTCCCAAGCATCCGGAACTTCATGTACTTGTCTGCTTTCGGTATATCGTACAAGGTAGCCCTGTTTGAGTTCTCTGTTTGCGGAATCGCGCATTGTAGTTTTGATTTGCTTAATGACTGCTGCAACCCACTCTTTTTCATCCTCGAGATATATCTCCACGTCTTCGCCGACAATGTAATGAACTTCACGTTTTGGACCTCTGTATTCATCGTCTTTGTCCTTATCAAATGGTCCGGGTGGCACTTCATCATCACCTGCAGCTGCCATGCTCCGCGCAGTCCCGGCGCATGCTAAATAGGATAGGCATCCTGTAACGATTTACAGAATCATGGATTAGCACAAGAACATTTATTATAAAAAAAAATAAGGTGCCGCTCGCACACGCGTGCAGCTCTCTCCAAAAAAAATGCAAATCGACGTGATGCAAGGCCACCCCGTGCGGCACACGCACAATCATGCTGGTGTTTGACATCGAAACAATGGGGTTGGACCCTCGCAAGCACGCAGTGACCGTTGTGAGCACTCAGGACTACCTGTCGGGCAAGCGTGTGAGTTACGAGTTTGCTCGGGTGCGTGCCGAGACACCGCACCTGCTGCCGTCACTCACAGAAGAGATGATTCTTGCCTTCGAAGAGGCATCGAGTCTGTGCGCCTTCAATGGTGTGCGCTTTGACATACCTTTCCTGCGACAAGCGCTGAGCATCGACGACGCCACAATCACCCGCTGGGTGCTCAAGACGTCGGACATCCTGGAGAGCTCGCGTCTGCTGCACGGCTCGACGTTCAGCCTGGATCTGCTGTGCCAGACCAACGGCATGCCAACCAAGATTTCTAGCGGACTGCAGGCCATTTTTATGGCAGCCGAACAGCGATGGCAGGACCTGCGCGACTACTGCGAGGACGATGTGGACATACTGTGCCGCATGTACAACATGCGGCTCGTCACGCACCCACGCAACAAAAAGATCCTCGACCTCCAGGAGTGGGCACACGCGGACTGCTATGACACTGGCGCGCAGGAAGCTTAGTTTCTCTTTTCACACGATATTTATTTGCTTCATTAAAAAATTACATCAAGCAAGGAACTTTGCCTCACTCGCCACACAGCTTCTGGCGCAGCGCCTCGAACCGCTCCAGCAGTCCGGCGATGTGACACGACAGTTTCATGTTTTGCTCCATGTTCGTCATGCCGAGCATGTTCTGCTTGAATTGTTTTTTGGCTTCCTTGTCGATGGAGCCTTGCTCGTCCGATGTTGTCTCGGCGGAGAGCTTCGCAGGCACAACTTTTTGCACGCGCGACATGTCGAGCCCTACGCTCAACATGACAGGCAGAACAAGCGGCTCGATGACAGCGCCGGTCGGCATGCCGTCATTCGCATGCAAGCAAATTTTTTTTCGCGGCATGTGAACATCGATTTCTGGCATGTTGACCTCATCAAAACCCTTACCCTCCGCGTTGCGTGACTCGCGCACATCAATCTTTGTCGCTACCTCCGTGTTCAGACCCACGACGGGCTCGGCCACGCTCTGCACGCAGGCGTCATGCAAGATGTCATCATTGACAACCGACGAAAAGTCCAGCGCCTCGGGCAGGTCTTTGGAGAAATTCAACTGGATGCACAAGTCCTGCTCCGGACGGCCGTGCGTGTCCTCCTGCATGAATGCGACTGGAGTGGTTGCCATCGACATCCTGTCGTCGTCCATTGTGTCTAAGTCCGCAGGGTCCATAAAAAAAGATTCGATGTGCATGTCGTGGTAGCGAAATCCGGCACTGTCCTGCTCACCGTCGGCCGAATCCAAGCCGAAATACTCATAGTCCACCTGCAGGTCAGTAGACTGCGGTGCACCGTACATATCGAGACCTCCGGAGGTGTCGACCGGGTTGACAGCGTCGGTGTAGGGCGTGTTGAGCGCCATAGGTGCATTTTGAGGCTGAAGGTGCTGATTAAGACAAACATGAGCAAAGAAGTGCTCGTTGCCGCTCTGCACATAAGCGATGGAAGCCTCGCTGAAGTGGTCCCACTCTCTCCAGCTGCCACAAAAGGTGTGGCCAAACACCGTAGAGACAGAGTTGTTGTGGTCAATACGCTGATGGATACTAGCATCTCCGGCACCATCAACAGCAGTCCACTGATTCTCTTGAGCGTTGAAGGACATCAGCACAAACATACTTGTTCCTGCAGCAACGGTAAAGCCAAGGGGCATAGTGGCAAAGTCTCGTCCCTGCAACATCTGTAGCAGGTTCAGGGTTGGCACCAAGCACCCTCCAAAGCCACGTTTGAAACCCTTGTTCACAGAGGCTCCGAAGCCTGCAACAGTGTCTCCGGAAACATACATCTGCCACGGCCACAGTATCTTGGAGAGCGCGACTTGGAAGGGCATGATGCTCCTGGAGAACGCGGATCCTCCCGAATCCACTATGCCACACCTCCGATCGTGGAATTTGGGAACGCACAACCCCTGCTCACAGGGTCATACAAAAAGCATTTTTGTGTAGTAAAATTGAAAAATGCATTTTTGATTTTGGTCCGTGACCAAAACACGTTTTTTTTTTGAAATATAACGTGATATACGTACCAATACGTCATCATTCATATCGATAAAGCTGCTCACCAATAATTACGCCCCGATTCTCAAAGGCTCCGAGTTTACAACAAAGGGAACAATACTCAAACCAGGTTAAAAAAAAGTCAAACCCATCAAAAGTTCGTGCAACCGTAATCCATGACGGTGACGAAACAATGCTACAGGCTACAGGTCCTGTTGTGCGAGCAACGCCAGCATGGGTCCTTGTTCGAAGCGCAACATATTCAGAATAGATGCCGTGTACGGTGTTGGCTTGATCACAGCTCGGCATGCTTTGTTGAGCAGCAATTGCCGGCGGTCCGCCAGCTCCGGGTGATACGATGTGCTGACATTGACGAAATGCATGTCTGCCACAGCCTGCTCGCTGGGGGAGAGCTCGTACATGCGCACACCTCCGCCGAGCACCTCGCAGTCGTGCATGGCCACATCGGCGATTAACACGGCGTTGCGCTGACGGTCAAACACCATGTACATGGGGGTCTCGCTCCGCGTGTACACGTTGCTGGTGGCGAGCATGCGCCTGCTGTCGTCGTCCAGGGTGACAAAGGGCGTCGTGTACACCGTGCCCGTCTCTAACAGGATGCTGAGTCTGCCTCGTTTGAGTGCGGTTCCGGGCGTTTTGGTGCATGCGAGCGGAGTGTCTGTCGCTGGGTCGGCAGGCGCGGGGAGGGAGGCGCCGTCCGCGGTGTGCATGGCACTTGATGTCTGGCTCTCGCGCAAGGCGAGGTCTGCCAAGTGCAGCAGGTGTTGTGCGGTGGCTGCGTTGACGGAAATCTGTTGCAGGCTGTGCGCCAGCAGCACGCCGCTGCGGGCCGTGTTGGTGGCATTGGCGAGAAAGCCGACGGCCAGACACACACTCTGGGCGAATTCCAGGCTGTGCTCCGGGAAGGCTGACGTGATTTTGCTGGTGCTGGTGGTGTTGAAGCGCTGAAAGAGACGGAATGCCTGCGAGCCGACGGTCTGCACCTTGCATGCGACTTTCTTCGCGCGCGCGCGAGCATTTTCAGTGCGCACCAGCAGCATGTCAAATTCGTGTACGCAATCTTGCGGCTCCGTGTACGGGCGCATGGCTTGCGGCTGGCAGCACAGCGCAGGTATGCTGATGTGTTTTGCAATGAGGTGCTTTGCGATTGCCTCGGCGCCCACGACGCAGTGCTCGTCGCACATCGCGGTGCTCACGAGATGGCGCCCGTCCACCACCACCTGGTGCAGACCCTGCACGGAAGCCTCGTCGACGACGCCCGAAACGAGAATGCGGTGCTGATGCGGGGAGGTGGAGAACAACACGATGTCGACGAGAGGGTTGGCAGAGAGGTTGACGGTGGCACTGTCCGCGCTCCAGGTCGATGAGACGCCCTTGCCCATGGCCGTGACGTGCTGCTTGTCGACACTCACATACACCGGGGATCCCAGCCGCGATTCTATGGCGAGGCGAATGTACCTGTCGTGCAGGACCTGCACAAACATTGCCAAGCGGTGCGCCAGCCCTTTATACTGCACGCACATCTGCTGCCGTGCCAGGCTGGCATATTTACGGCCCGTGCCGTGCAGGCAGATGCAAGCGCTCCGCTGGCGAAAAGACGAGGGCGCCCGCTTGACGCTGCCAGTGTCCGCCGCAATGACGATATCTCTGCTCCTTAGCGTGTGGCTCCTCATGTTTGTCTTGTCGCGCGTGCACATGCTGCATCTCTCGTACACCTCGCTGTCGGTGCAGCGCGAGGATGAGCGCTGGCTGCTGCAGCAGTGCAGCACCCACGAATTCTACCACAACATGAAGCAGCACTCGTCCCTCTGTGACGACCTCAGCACGCTGAGCAGGAGCAGCGTGCTGCTGAGCGCTGTGCAGCACGTGCTCGACCACACCTACCTCTGCGGATACACGCCGTGCCACGAGCTGCTCGACGCCTCCCTCTCGTGGCTCCTCGGCAAAGGCCTGGCCGTGACTGCGGTGGTGGCGCTCATCGTGTTGCTCTTCCCGACCCTCTTTGTGCCTATTTTCCGCAGCAACATGAACCAGCTGGCGGACCGCCGCATGCACCAGCTGTACAACGCGCCGTACGGCACCAACCACTACGGCGCCTCGCACCCGTGGAGCGGCGAGGACGAGGGCATCTTGTCTCCAAGTGTCAAGATGTTTTGAAAATAGTATGATTTTGGACTACCTGAAAACAGGACGTACTCCCAGGTCTCCGAACCTGTCTCCATTATCATAATTTTATTTTCTGTCTGGGTCCAAGAGAATGTAGCATGCATTGAACCAATCATTCCTGAATTTATGGGCGTCTGAATACGAGGTTGTATCGTCTCAAAACTGTCATCCTGCTTCAAATTCAACACCTCGTAAAATAAGTGAGTGTTGTTGAAATCGGACTAGTATATTGATGGCGCAGAAGGTCTTGGGTATGATGCCAAGGGCGTCAAAAATTGTACGTTTTTTGAGCGCGCCACAGGTGGCGGTAATGCTGGATTATAGGCAGGCGGACGAACGCTTGGAGGGAAGTATAATTTTGCCGAAGGTATATGCTCGTAGTATGGTTCTGTGTGGTGAGGACGTTGATTTAATAGTGGTGATCTGTGCGGCGGATGATCTGGTGCCGGAAGGACTCGATGATGTCTGTGAGACGTCGCTGGTGGTTGTCGAGAACGCTGAAAATGAGTTCTTGACGATGATACTCGTGGTGGTGGCGTGGTAGAGGACGGTGGTGGCAGTGCAGTCGTAGGTTGGGGCATGTCTCCAAACAATTCATATGCTCTTATGTTGACAGGGTGCGTGAGGCACGCATTTGCTCTTGAGTACAAACGCGCCATTTCCCGGATGTCTTTGTGTTGCGACTCCAACGTTGCCATTAGAGCTTGTTTTTTCCGTAGAGCGGATTGGATCTGCTCTGCGGTGGCATTTTGGTAGATTCCCAAATACTGATACAACTCGTGGTCGTTGTAAAATTCATCGGCATAATTTTGAATCGACTGCCGAGCCCCGGTGTCAAATTGCAACGAATTGTCCACGCAGTATGGGTTGTATGCCAAAAGAGACATTCACCATTCACGATTATTTCTTAAATATCCTCGTGGTTTTCGATTCTGGACACAGATAGGTTATTTGCGTACGAGTACATGCTGAAAACTATTTAATAAATCTTAAATATCAGGGTGAAATCTTACTCAGCCCGACCGAAACAAAAGTGTACATGTAGAGCACCGTGCCAATCAGTGTGCTGAGCGCGAGCGTCATGGTCTGGTCGCACACGCCCTGCACCGCGGACGCCGCGTGCTGCTGGATGCCGGCACTGAGCAACGCCGCATACACCACGAGGTCCAGGCACAGGAGCAGCTTGTCCACCCCTCTGCGCGCCGATCCGCCGTCAAGGCAGATACACAGCACCTTGTACCAGTTGCGGGTGCCAAAGAGGATGGTCAGCGGGAGTGTGTACGGCGTGTCGAACGTGTAGTACACGCGCATCAGCAAGAGAAGCAGACAGATGGTAAGCGGGCTTATCTTGGACCGCAGTGCCGACGCACACACTGCGTCGTGCTGCAAGAAGCACTCGAGGATGCTGTACAGGTACAGCACGGTGAACAGATCAAGCTCCGACTGAGTCACTATGCACGAAGCCAGATCGTGCCACCACAGCTCGTATCCCAGGAACAGCACGGTCACCACGAGCACCGTGTGTTGGTGTCGCCCGTCTCCTATCGGGATGTTCTTGACCACGTTCTTGATGTTCTCGGCGACGCAGCTGACAATGTACACTGCGAGCAAGCTGACAAATATTTTTGTCGTGAGCCCTGTATCGTCCTGGCGCCAGTAGATTCGACCGGCCGCGTTGTCGTACACGAGATCGAGTTTGCCGTCGACGAGATCGCACAGCGAGACTTCGTAGCGGTCGTCGTGCTGCGTTGACGCGCGGCCGCTGTGCTTGTGCTCGCATGACGACCCGTTCGGAAAGGCCTGCGTGAATGAATTGGACAGAAGCCGGGAAAAGTCCTCAGGGATTTCCACAGCTCCCTGCGGCAGGAAGAGCATTTGAGACCGGCTCCCCGCCATCTGCTCGCAGAGTCCGTCGCGCGACACAGAACACGCCTCCGAGTGCCACAGGCCCATGTCGGGGCGCAGCCGGCTGGACCTCGTCCGCCCAAAGAGCACGCCGAAATCACTCACCCGCGTGTAGCCGGCAGCGAGGCGGCTGGTGAAGTGCGGGCCGTGGTGCCACGGCAGCGGCTGCCTCTGCCCCGTCAACACAATATTGGGCATCGCCGAGTGGTCGATGGCGGCGTAGGGCATTGCCGTGACACCGGGCGCGTGTTATATAGAGGCCGATGATTCCGCTGCCTTTGACTTTTTTTTTGCAGGGTTCGTGCTTTTTTTTTCGAGTTCGTGTATTGTTTTTTTAAAGTTCGTATTAAAGGTTCGTGATTTGTGCGAACAGGCATTTTTGGAAGGAATGTCTGCGTCGGTGTCGGAGGGCGAGAACCCCGAGCCAACGTACAAGCAACGCATTCAGGGGATCCTGGACGCTGCATTGAAACTTGATACGTCGCATTTCCTGGTGGGAGACCATGTCATGCTCGCACGGTTGCAAGCTAAGCCAGAGTTGAACGGTCTCCACGGCGAGGTCATTGAGTCGGACAACCCTGAGAGGGAGAGGGTTGCGGTTCGTCTGCGCGACGACGGCCGCGAGCTGAGCCTGAAGCCCTGCAACGTCTTCTCGGGGGAGCTCTTGACATTCAAAAGAGATGTGCCCGCCCAGACGAGCCCGTTTTACGAAAACTGCTCGGTGCAGCCAGAGGAAGGCAAGGGCCTTGGCGTGATGGCGATCAAGCCGCTGCCGGAAGGGACGAGGCTGGGAGACGTTAGCCTGTGTGGCCACAACATCAACTCGGTGATGCTTAATCCCAGCTTCGCAGGCCGCATATGGACGACCAAGCACTACGCGGGAGACAGTAATGATGGAAACGTGGCGATACCAGCGAGAGGCTTACGGGTAGTGCATGATGCGATTGAGAAATTGTTGGTCGAAGAGGGCTACACTTGCGCGCCAGACCATCGCTTCAGCAATGGGTTGTGCACCCTCGGGGGGTGCCCCTACTGTGGCCCGTCGGGACTGGTCATTGCCGCAAGCCACGGCATACAGATGGTTGTCTTCAGGAATCCGCAGCATCGACTCAACATTCTCCGGCACGAATTCTCGTCTGATCGCGAGAGGATGTTGATCTACCTGCAGGCCATCGACATTCTGTACGTCGTCAACACCATTGTGTGGGCACTCGATAAGAGGGCTCCTGCAAACGAGAGCGAACGCTCTGATTTTGTTAAGTACGCATGGGACAGCGTTGAAGTGTGGATCACCAACGCTTTCTGCAATATGATATCCGTGGATGCCATGCGCGCGCTGCACGACCCCACCTGGCCCGTCGTACAGCGCCTGCACGTGGAGCATGTGCGGGCATGGCGCAAGTGGATGCAAGATGTCGAGAAAAAGAACGACGCGACGGCCGCCAATGTCGCCTTACACGAACTGGTGAAGGCCCGCCACAACGCAACCTTGGACATTTTGCAGGGGCGGCATACACCCGAGTCAGTGCTTTTGTGCTTGAACCCAGAAAACGAGTCGTGTGGCAACTTCTGCGTGGTCGATTGTTTCGCTGCACCCATCAGCAGGATCAACGGCGTGAAGCCGTCGACTGAGGACATGGCGAACGTGAAAATGCAGCAGCACATGCACCCCCCGGAGGGTGTTCATCCGAATTACCTCCGCGACAACAGCGCCACGCTGCTTGTCACGACAGACATAGCGGTGGGGTCGTTCCTTGCCATTTCGTACAACCCTGAGCTGGAGGAGGATTCGTCCTCCGGCTACTTCACCGCCGACAAGAATCCGAACACGCTGTCGAAGAAGTGTCGCGAGAGCGCCGGCATGCGCGCCATCGTCGCGCTGCTTCTGGGTGGCTGCAGGCCGCAGATGCCCGCGTGGCTCACGGCGCACTTGGAGGCGTGCGCGCAGGCGCCTTAGGCGCCCGGTCTCAGAGACTGGGTGCGAGGGATATGTTGTTTATTGTGAACAATAAATCCTGCTCGACTGATTCTGCGTGCGCTTGAAATGCTGTCTATTCAATGTCTGTTGGAAAGCAGGACGATCAGACAAAATATGGATTCAATTCTGTAGAAGTTGTGCTTGCAATTCTGTGGAAGTGATTGTCTGGCTTGTCACGACTAGCACGCGCCTGCTCCACAGCTTGCCAGGCTTGATCCCAGATTGCTCTGTCGGCAGAGCAATAACAAATTTCAGCTTTTATGCGTTTATCCGGCATGCTAAGTAATTGTGCGACTGTTTTATCGAAGAAGTCATCTGCAAGAGATTTTGCGACCTCTGGTGCCAGTTTGTACTTTCTCCAGAAAGCATACATTTGTTGATGTAATTCTTTTACTTCCATTTCTTGTGTTTTAAGCGTTGCTATATATTCCACGCCTGTTGGTCCGTTGTCTGATTTCTAAGCTCTTCTTATTCTCAGCTCACTTATTTGGCATGACGCTTATTATCACGCCGGCACAAACCCGCTATTGCACGTGCAGGCCTCCTCGCTCGTCGAGCGCGCGGGCGCCGTGCTGTTGCTCGGGCACTCGTAGAGGAGGTTGTCGCCCGGACAGTACTTGTTGAGCGGGCAGCTGCT
>Ga0209702_10004181_pt1 | contig 21392 bp, 23 predicted proteins | sample FRY01_FD_187210 | JGI IMG/M metagenome (GOLD analysis project Ga0209702, IMG submission 187210) | Freshwater microbial communities from Lake Fryxell liftoff mats and glacier meltwater in Antarctica - FRY-01 (SPAdes) (version 2) | ecosystem: Environmental > Aquatic > Freshwater > Ice > Glacier... | reverse complement strand
TTCTGTTGTGGCCGAATCATGTTCACTTTCGTTGCGGTCTATCAGGTTCTCTTCGTTGCTCTCCACCCCGCCTCGCGGCGACGCAGTTACTTCAAGTTCTCACCCAGAACACGGTTCCAGATGGCCGAGGTATTCCACCTCGGAGGGTCGTGACACTCCACAGCGCACGAGTGGCACTTGCCAAGTGCCTCGGGAGGTCGGGACTTGGCAAGTCCCGCTCCTTGAGGGGGGATGACGGCGCTTCGGGGCCGAAGCGCCCTACTTCGGAGGACAAGGCTTCTGCTTTGCCGACTTCGGCAAAAACAGAGGTTTGCCTTCTTGGAAAAGAGGAGAGTTCAGGGTGCAAAAGAGAACCATTGAGTCTCTCCAAATCCCACGCATGAATGCGCGCCCTCATTGATTCGCCCATGCATTACCTCTCCACCCGCGGCCAGACGAAGCCGCACACGTTTTCTGAAGCTGTTGCCGCCGGTCTGGCACCGGATGGTGGGTTGTTTTTGCCAGATAAGCTGCCGAGCATCGCCGGCAAGCTGCCGGAGTGGTCGAAGCTGACGTATCCGCAACTGGCGGCGGAGTTTTTTACGCTGTTCGCGCCGGAGATCAGCAATGCGGAGTGGCATCAGCTCACGGCGGAGGCGTATCGGCGGTTTGATGCGCCGGAGGTGGCCCCGCTGAAGAAGATCACGGACAAGACCTACATCCTGGAGCTGTTTCATGGGCCGACGCTGGCCTTCAAGGACTTCGCGCTGCAACTGCTGGGTCTGCTGTACAAACGGCAGGTGGAGCACACGGGCAAACGTCTGGCGGTGCTCGGTGCGACCTCGGGCGATACGGGTTCGGCGGCGATCCATGGCTGCCTGGGCCGCGATGGTATCACGATTTTCATTCTCTATCCGAACGGACGCGTGGCTCCGCTGCAGGAGCGGCAGATGGCCTGCACGGGCGCTGACAACGTCTTCGCCATTCCGGTGCCGGGCACGTTTGATGATGCGCAGCGCGTGGTGAAGGAGACGTTTGGCGATACAGCGTTTGCGAATGCGGTGAATCTCTCGGCGGTGAACTCGATCAACATCGCCCGCGTGTTGGCGCAGTGTGTGTACTACATCTGGGCGAGTTTGAAGCTGCCGGAGAGTGCGCGTGCGACGGCGGAATATGTGGTGCCCACGGGAAACTTTGGCAATGTCATGGCTGGCTGGATGGCGCAGCAGATGGGCATGCCTGCGGGCGGTTTCCGCGTGGCGACAAATCAGAACGACATCCTGCACCGCTTCTTCACCACGGGGGATTACCATCAGAGCGAGGTGCATCCGAGCCATGCGCCGAGCATGGACATCCAGGCGGCGTCGAACTTCGAGCGCTTCCTGTATTACATCCTCGGTCAAAACGCTGAGCGCGTGCGCGAGGTGATGGCACAGATCAAATCCGGTGCGCCGTTCAAGATTGATCTACCCAAGACTAGCCTGCGCTCCACGCGCATGGACGATCAGCAGATCGAGCGTGTGACTGCGCAGATGTGGCAGGACTGGCAGTATGTGCTCGATCCGCACACCGCCTGCGCCTTCACCGGCATGGCGCAGGATCGCGTGAGTGTGGTGCTGGCCACAGCGAGTCCGGCGAAGTTCCCCGACGTGGTCAAACAGGCCACCGGCAGCGAACCGACGCATCCGACACTCGAAGCGCTGAAGTCGAAACCGCTGCAAACTTGGCCGATGGCGGCGGACGTGGCGACGGTGCAGGCGTTCATCCGCGAGCGCACAAGTCACGGAAGCAAGGCTTGACGTTCGGGGTGGCGGCTCGATTTAATCCCCTCACCCATGAATCCGTTCTCCTTCGACATCACCGCGCTGCTGGATCTCTCCCCGTTCCTGACGCACGGCAGTGATGCGGGCAACGGTGTCACCCTGACGATCGGGGCACTCTACACCTGGGGGCTGCTGCTGGGCGGGGCGCTGTTGATCCTCGGGGCGCTGGCACTGGTGAAGGTCATGTATGATCGGGTGAAATTCTTCGCGCTCGAGTTCGGCAACGGCGGCTTCTTGGGCCGGATGCGAGTCATCTCGCCGTTTCTGGTGCTGGGCACAGCCCTGCTGCTGCTGGGCGGCAGCGGCGCATGTATGGGCTGGCAGGCCCTAGGCTACTCCGTCACGCTCAACCCCACCGGATTGACCGAGGTGACACATGATCAGACGGTCCGCTATGCTTGGACGGATGCGGAATACGCCGCTGACCGCATCAAATCCACCGAGTTCTGGATTGCGTTCCAAAAGGACGGGCGCAAATGCCGCGTGAGTTTTCAGCAGCGCTACATCGGCGTGGTCCTTCAGGACAAGGCCATTGAGATCACTGAGATCGCGCTGAGCTCGGTCCGGGTGCAGCGGCTGCGGTAGTTATTTGAGCGTCTTGACCAGCACCTTCGAGTTGCGGCCGCTTTTGTCGTATTTTTCGCGGCGGCTCGGTGGCAGGGCGTCAGGTCCGGCGACGGCGTAGCCCATCTTTTCCTCGAAAAAGCGGAACGCCTGCGTGCTGAGGGCAAAGAGGGCCTCGCAGCCGCGCTGTTTCGCGGTTTCCTCGGCAAAGGCCACCAGCTTGCGGCCATGGTCCTTGTTCTTGTGCGAGCGCCGCACGAACAGGCAGGCGAGTTCGGCGACTTTTCGGCCTTCTTCCTCAAACGCATGCACGGCCACGGAGCCGATGGGGTTGCCGTCGAGTTCGAGCACAAAGAAGTCTTTGATCTTGGACTGGATCTGGTCGCGGGTGCGCGGCACGAGCGCGGCGTCGTCCACACTCTGCTGCATCATGGAAAGCAGTGCGGGCACATCGCTGGTGCGGGCCTTGCGGATCTGCTGGTAGTCATCGGCATGGATCATGGTGCCGACGCCTTCATTGGAGAACAGTTCGGCCAGCAGCGCCTCGTCCTGCGTGCCATCGACGATGTGGACGCGCGGCACGCCTTCCTGACAGGCCAGCGCGGCGTAGCGCAGCTTTGAAAGCATGCTCACGTCCTGTTTGGTGTCCTTCTTTTTGTACATCTCGCGGGCTTCAGCCACGGAGAGCTGCGCCAAACGGGTGCCGTCGGCGGTGGTGATGCCGGATTCGGCCACAAAGATGACTTTCGCCGCCTGCAAAGCGATGGCGACCTCCACGGCCACGGCGTCGGAGTTCAGCCGCAGCGTGGTGCCTTTGCCGTCATAGCCGAGCGGCGGTAGAATGGGAATGATGTCGGCCTTGAGCAGTGCACGCAGTGTTTCCTCGTCCACCCGCTCGATGCGTCCGGTGAACTCTTGGTCCACGCCGTTGATCACGCCGGCCGGATGCACGGCGAGCGCATTCGTCACGGCCACCGGCATTTCCAGCGCGGTCAAATCGGCCACCAGTTCGTTGCATTGCCGCATGATGGCATCCACGGCGATCTCGATGCCCGCCGCGTCGGTGCGACCCATGCCGTCGTCATTGTACAGCGTGATGCCACGCTTCATGGCGAGTGCCCGCACCTGCGCCCGTGCGCCAAAAACGAGCACGACCTCGATGTTGAGCGATTGCAGCACGGCCACATCCTGCAGTAGGCTGGCAAAGCCCGGCTGCATCATCAGCGCCCCGTCAAAGGCGATGACGAAGACACGCTGCCGAAACTGCGGCACGTAGCGCAGAATGCCGCGCAAGTCCTCGAAGCGTTGCTGGGGTTTGGTGGGGTCGTTGTTCACGAAAAGAGAACTCAAGATAGCACAGCGCTGGCGATCTCATCCCAAAGTTTGTCAATCTGCGCAGGTCCATGCGAGGGCTTGCCGGCCTTGGAGAACCAGTAATCGGCATTCCATTGATCCCGCTCGATCACATGCAGCAGCGCATGAATCCATGAGCCCATCTGGGTGTGGATGTCTTGGGTGATGTTGTGGGAGTCCTCCCATTCGCCACGTTTGGCATGCCAGAGCGCTTTGGCTTCAGGCGAGAGATCGGCGGGGTCTGGGAGAACAGCGAGTTCGGCGGGTGTCATGGCGAAAATGACAAATAAGGAAATCAGAATGAGGAATGAATCCAGAAAATCGAATGCCGAAACCGTGAAGGATTCGGCATTCGCCATTCTGGTTTCGACATTCCAGCGAAGCTGGTCAGTCCTCCGGCAGCGGCTGACCTTTGGTTTCGCGCAGGAAGTACACCGCGACGAGGCCGATGAGGAAGGCGGAACTCATGTAAGTGGCAGCGTCGCGGAAGGCGTCGATCTTGGCGTCGGTGGTGGTGAGGCCCTGTTTGAGGTAAGCTTGGAGCTTGCCCAAGGTGAAGGGGCCGGTAGCGGCGAGGAAGCGCCCGACGTTGTAGCAGAAGCTGGTGCCGGTGCTGCGCAGGCGGGTGGGGAACAATTCGGGTAGGTAGATGGCAAAGCCGGCGAAGAGGCCGAGCTGGCAGGCTCCCATGATCGCGCTCATCCAGATGTCGCCGCGACCGTTGAACAACTGAAAGTAGCCGATGGTGACAACCATGGCGAGGATGTAGCCGATGGCGAAGGCCCCTTTGCGGCCGATCTTCTGGGCGAGGAAGGTGAAGCCCAGCATGCCGAAGAAGGCACCCGTGTTTTGCACGATGGAGTTGATGCCCACCCAGCGGCTTTTTTCACTGGCCACGATGTCCTTGGCCGCACCTTCGGCGACCAGCGAACGCTCAATCACATCACCGACGAGCTCCGGGGCGAAGAAGCCGATGCCCCAGAGGCCGATGACACCCGACACACAGAGCAGCATGCCCAGTAGCGCCGGCCTGCGCCAGCGCGGGTCACCCAGCAGCGAACGGTAGGAGCCAAAGGCCACGCCCGATGCGCGCCCGGCCTCGCGAGCCTTCACCCATTTTTCCGGTTCACGCAGGCGGATGGCGATGAAGACACACAGGAAGGCGGGTAGGGCGCCGACGAGGAACATGTACTTCCAACCTTCTCCTGGCGCGATGGTGCCCGCCTTGATCAGGCTGCCCATGTACATGCTGACGAGACCGGCGGTGATGTTGCCAAAGGCGGAGAGCGCCTGCAGCGTGCCGAGTGCTCCGGTGCGGGAGCGTTCTGGCAGCGTGTCTGCGATGAGTGCCACTGCGAGACCAAACACCCCGCCGACACCGACGCCGGTGAGGAAGCGGTAGATGGCAAAATCAATCCAGCCCTTCGAAAACGCGGAAAGGCCGGTGCAGACCGAGTAAATCAGCACCGTCATCGTCAGTGTCTTGGCACGGCCGATACGGTCGCCCACCGCGCCGAAGATCAAACCGCCGGTGGCCCAGCCGACAACGAAGATGGAGGTGGCGTAGCCGCCGTATTCCTTCGCATCCCAGCCTTTCGGCAGCAAGGCCAACATGGCGTCATTACGCGCCAGCAAAAAGAGCTGCTGGTCTAGGCAGTCAAATAACCAGGCCAATGAGGCGACGATGAAAACGAACCAGTGGTATCCGGTGAGGTCTTTCCACCATGGGGCGTTCGAGGCAGGGGTAGTGCTGGGTTGGGACATAAGCGCTCAGGGTGAATGAATCGGCAGAAGATGACAATCACGAATTCACGTTAATCGTGTCCGTGTCATGGCAGCCGCTTCATTTGAGGTCATCGGCATCGGCGCGGCCACGCTCGATGTGCTCTCCATCATGCCTGAATTCCGTGCTGACGAGCATGTGACGCAGGCGCTGGCTTATGCCGAGTCTGGCGGCGGGCCGGTGGCGACGGCGTTGTGCGCCCTGGGTGCCTTCGGTCATCGCTGTGCGTTGATTGACCGCTGTGGCGATGATGCGGCGGGTCAAAGCATTTGCGCCGGACTGGAAAAATACGGTGTGAGCACAGATCACCTGCGCGTCATGCCTGGAGCACGTTCCGCCACGGCCTCGATCCTGGTGCGTCAACGCGACGGGGCACGGCAGATCGTTTATGCACCCTCCACGGCAGGTGAGCCAGCTCCTGCGGAGGTGGACGAAACTCTGTTCGCCCACGCACGGCTGCTGCATCTGAACGGTCGTCACGAAACCGCCGCGCGGCAGGCCGTTCAGCTCGCCCAACAGCATGGTGTGACGATTTCCTTCGATGGCGGGGCCGGGCGATGGCGTGAATCGCTGCGTGATCTCGTGGCAGCGAGCCACATCCGCATTGTCTCACGCGATTTTGCCGCCAAATGCACTGGCAGCGACGATCTGCCGGAAATGGCGGCGGCTTTGCTCCAACCGCCTGCGCAGGTGCTGGTGATCACGTCAGGCACCGCCGGCAGCCACGTCTGGACCGCCGAAGGGGGTCATTTCCTCCAGCCGGCCTTCCCGGCGGAGCCGCTGATCGACACCACCGGCTGTGGCGATGTGTTTCATGGCGCGTTCCTGCACGGCTGGCTCAGCGGCCTGGATGTGCGGCAGTGCGCGGAGCATGCCGCCCACTTGGCGGCTAAAAATGCGGGTGGACTCGGCGGTAGGCACGCTTTGAACCTTGAACCTTGAACCTTGAACCTTGAACCTTGAACCTTGAACCTTGAACCTTGAACTTTGAGCTTTGGACGGTAATACGACGCATGCGCCGATATGCTGCGATCCTCCTACCGCTGACACTTGCCATCATTGTCGTGGCTTGCACGACCTATGATGGCTCACGCGTTGCCCGCTGGGAGGCAAGCTTTCGCTCGGTCCCCCCCGGCGCAATGACGCCGGACCAGCTCCTTGCCGAAGCCCGGGTGAAGCTGGACATCATCCCTGCCGGGACGGTGAGCCGCCGCTACTATCGGCCCATGAAGCCGCGTTACATCACCATCCACAGTACGCAGAACTATACCGGCAACGCCTACAACCACGCGCTCGCCTTGAAACGCGGTGCCTTGCGTGCGCCGAAGCGCCCAGGTGGCAACCGCATCGGCTTCCTCACCTGGCATTTCACGGTGCAGGACGACATCGCCATCCAGCACATGCCCTGCCGCGAGCAGGGGGAGCACGCCGACTTCGACGGCCCCGGCAACAATTACAGCATCGGCATCGAGATGTGCGAGCACGGCGGCAACGACATCGGCCTCACCATCGACCGCACCGCACGTCTGGCCGCCTATTTGATGCGCGCCTACGACATTCCGCTCGACCACATCGTGCCGCATTACCACTGGCCGCGCAAAGGTGTCAGCACGCCCAACAAGGATTGCCCGCATTTCCTGCTGGAAAATGGGCGTCCCGGTCAAACTTGGCGCTGGTTCCAGGCGCGTGTGCAGTTCCATTACAACCGCATGCTGCCGGGACAGGCCACGCCGCTGGGCTGATATATGAACGCCGCGCTCACACAGCTTGCACTCATTTTCACCGTCACGGTGACGGGCATGGGTCAGACAACGAGTGGCTGGCCTGCTGTGCCGGTGCCTAGCACCAGTGAACGCGTCGCGGTCCTCGCTGACAAACGCATCAATGAAAGCTCCGGCATCGCCCGCAGCGGGCGTGATCCGTCGATTTTTTGGACGATGAACGACTCCGGCGGCGAGCCCTGTATCTTCGCCATTGATCGCAGTGGCGCGACCCGCGCCAAAGTGCGCCTGCCCAACGCCGTCAACTTCGACTGGGAAGACCTGGCGCTCGGCACAGACGACGAGGGCTTGCCCGCGCTGTTCATTGCCGACATCGGTGACAACTTTACCGCCCGTCCATCCATCCAGGTGTACCAGATTTCCGAGCCCGCTGTCAGCGCAGCGGGCCAGCCTGTCGGCGAAACCGTCAGCGCTCCGCCGATCCTTTGGCGCGCGAACTATCCTAACGGCAAGCACAACGCCGAAAGCCTCCTGTTTCACCCGCAGACCCGCCGACTCTACATCCTCACTAAGCGCGATGACGGCCAGAGCGCTCTGTACGCCTTTCCGCAGCCCTTGCAGCGCGATGTGAGCATGCCGTTGGAGAAAATCACCGATCTCGTCTTCCCCAAACTCGTGCGTGTCGGCAAGCGCCCGCAGGACAACTGCATGACCACCAGCGGCGGTTTCTCGCCCGATGGCTCACGTCTCGTCGTGTCCACCTACAGCAGCCTTTACGAATGGAAACTGCCGCCGGGCCAACCGCTCGCGACCGCACTGCAACACCCGCCCGTGCGCATCGAGCCCGAATTGCAGCGGCAGGTTGAAGGCGTCTGCTATGACGCCGACAACATCACCCTGTGGTTCACCAGCGAGCATCTGCCGACACCGTTGATGCGGGTAAAACGCTGATTTGATTGCGACATAATTTGGCATCGGGTGTTTGTTTCACCCATGCGCATTCTCATCTGCCTGCTCGTTTCCACCGCCCTCCACGCCGACGACTGGCCGCAGTGGCTCGGCCCGCTGCGTGATTCCGTCTGGCGTGAGTCCGGCATCGTCGATTCCTTCCTGCCAGACGGTCCCAAGGTGCTCTGGCGTGTCAAAATCGACGCTGGTTACACCGGCCCCGCCATCGCGAATGGCAAAGTGTATCTCATGGACCGCCAGACTGGCGTCAAAGAGCGCGGCGCAGGCAATGCCTTCGCGCGCGGTGTCATTCCCGGCACGGAGCGTGTGCTCTGTCTCAATGCGAAGACCGGCGCACAAATCTGGGAGCATCGTTACCACTGCACCTACACCATGAGCTATTCCACCGGCCCGCGCTGCACGCCCGTGGTGAGCGAAGGCAAGGTATGGACCGTCGGTGCGGAGGGAAATCTTTTCTGCCTCGATGCCATCAACGGCAAAGTGTTGTGGTCACATGACTTCAAAGCCGAATACGATGTTCGTACGCCGATGTGGGGTTTCGCCGGACATCCGCTGCTTGATGGTCAGCGCCTCATCTGCCTCTGCGGCGGTCCCGGCAGCGTGGCGGTGGCCTTTGACAAGGACAGCGGCAAAGAACTCTGGCGCGCGCTCAATGCCCGCGAACCCGGCTATGCGCCGCCAACGATGATTGAGGCCGCTGGCAAGAAACAACTCATCCTCTGGCATCCGCAGGCCGTGAACTCACTCGATCCCGCCACCGGCAAGGTTCTTTGGTCGCACCCATGGGAAGTGCGCGCCGGCCTCACCGTCGCCACTCCACGACTCGCGGGTGATCTGCTGCTGTTCAGCTCGTTTTACACCAGCTCGAAATGCTTCAAGACCGACGGCACGCTCGTCTGGGAAGGCAAAAGTTTCAGCGAAAAGAACACCGACACATTGCACAGCCTCATCAGCACACCCTTCATCGAGAACGGCCACATCTACGGCGTATGCAGCTACGGCCAGCTCCGCTGCCTGAAGCTCGACACTGGCGAGCGCCTCTGGGAAACCTTCGCCGCCACCACTGGCGACGCCCCCGTGCGTTGGGCGAACGCCTTCATCATCAAACACGCAGACCGCTTCTTCCTCGCCAACGAGCAAGGCGATCTCATCATCGCCAATCTCACACCGAAAGGCTACGAGGAGGTCAGCCGCGCCAATCTTCTCAAACCGACCACCACCGATCCAAGACGTGCCGTGGTATGGTCGCATCCCGCCTTCGCGAACCAGTGTGTCTTCATGCGCAACGATGAGGAAATCGTCTGCGCGTCACTGGCCAAGTAGGATGGGTGTGGCGACAGCCCACCCGTCCCTTGGCGCATTCGCGATCACCCACCGCCCCCAAACCGTCGGACGGCGCTGCGAAGAAAGTCACAGACCTGTTGCAGGTCTCGTGACGCAACACACACCCAAGCTACGTCGCAACGCCCAGCTTCCGCAGGATAAACGCCTCGCAGATGCGGTAGTAGAGTCCCATGGACTCGATGTCGATCCATTCGTCGAGTCCGTGTAGGTTGCCGACCAGCGGGCGTGACAGCACGACCGGAATGCCAAATTGCGCGATGAACCGCGCGTCGCTGCCGCCGGAGGCGCGCACGAGCCGGACGGGTTCGCCCGTCAGTTCCTGAGTGACTTGCAGATAGAGTGAGTCAGGCGCGAGATGGGTGGATTCCGCACCCATGACGTGCTCGACGGCGATTTCTGACCCCGCGAGTTCGCGAATTGTCTTCAGCAACGATTCCTGCGTGTGTGGCGGCGGGAAACGCAGGTCGATGTGCGCCGAAGCTTCGCCGGGAATGCAGTTCATCGTTTGATTCGGTGTGTTCAGGATCGTCGGCACGCAGGTGGGATACCAGTGGTCGTCCGAGTCGGTGCTCTTGAGCGATTCAAAGTGATCGCACAGCCGCTGGATGCCGCGCATGAGAGTGGTCAGCGCGTTGGGTGCCAGCCAGGGCCGCGCCGCGTGGCTTTCCCGGCCCAAAGCGCCGAGCCTGACATGCAAAATGCCTTTTTCCGCCACGGTCACGTCATGGACCGAACCCCCATCGGGCACGAGCGCCAGTCCGCAGCGCAGCCCGATGTCTTCAAACAAATAACGCACCCCATTTTCGCCGCCGCGTTCTTCATCGGACGTGTAAGCCAGCCCGATGGGCAGCCCCGGATGCCGCCGCTGTAGATGGCAGAACAGCTCCAGTATAATCGCCGCCTGGCCTTTCATGTCGCCGGAGCCAGGGCCGTAGATGCGGCCATCGGCGACACGCGAGGTGTAACACTCCGCATGCGGATGCTCAATGACGTCGAGATGCGCCACCATCAGCACGTCCGGCTCCTTGATGCCATCCGGCATGATCGTCATCGAGGCGAAACCCTGGCTTTCGAACTCGCGGATCGTGATGCCGCCGAGTGCCTCGACATGATTGCGCATCAGCGTGAAGCAGCGTGCGCGCTCCTGCGGTCGATTCTCAGTGCTGGGGATGACGATCAGGTCGCGCGTGAGGGTAACGAGTCGATCGATGGGCGGTGATGACATGGACAAGAAAGTTATTGGGATCAGTCGCACAGGTAGTCCCAATCAATGGGCAGATCACGCTCTGCGCGTGCGAGCAGTTCGTGGCATTCCGCCGAGCTTTCACCGATGCAGAGGAACATGCCTTTCTCGACGCGGCCGTTCTCGTTGAGGAGGAAGTTCTCCGGGATCACCCCTCGCTTCATTCCGGGATGGAAAAGATCGCCGTGCTCCTCCAGATACCGCAGCACCGCGCGACCCGAGGTGGCCTCCTTCAGCAGCAGATTGCGCATCAGCCACGCGCCATTCGGCAGGAAGTGACGGGCGAGCATGGATGGATACGTCGCGCCGGTGAGCCGCGCATTGACCTCGCATACATAGGCTTGGAACGCACCCGAATCCTCCAGCGCGGCCACCAGGAAGTCTGCGCTGGCTGTGCCACGATAGCCCTGCGCATGCAGCCATCGCCCCGCGATGCCGGATTGTCGAAACAACTCCTCCGCAAGCCCTGGAAACGCATCCAAATACGGCGGTGGCGATTCATTGCCCTCATGCACGCTGTCATGGCTGAGGATCTGCTCGGTCAGGTCGTAGAGATACACGGCTTCATCATCCAGGAACATCTGCACGCTCGGACTGTGGATCGCCGTGATGCCATCCCGCCCCTTTTCCAACCAGCCTTGCACCATGGCCGGGCCTTCGTGAAAAAAGGCGTCCGGCACCTGCGCATTCGTGTCCGCGACATCCATCTTCATCAAGCCGACACCGGACGCGCCAAGCTGCGCCTTTACCACCGCGCTGCGAAACCCGCGCCGCGCTAGCGCCGCGATGCAGTGCGCCACCGCGCCCGCGTCTGCGGCGACCTCCGTGTCGAACACCGGCAGTCCCGAGCTTTCGAGGTGCTGATGCAGCAGGAATTTGTTGTTGCCGCGCCGGCTGCCCGCGCTCGTCGAGAGCGTGCGTTTGCCAAGGCGGTCTGCGATGCGCTCAATCGTCGCATCCGTTACGAATCCGTCCACCAGCGGCGCATTATGGACGAGCAGCTTTGAAATCAGGTCGGGCGTTGGTGACTCCGCGCCGCCCTTCAACGCCTGACCCAGTGCCATGTAGTCCTGATGGCTCAGCACCAGCATTTCAGGCAGCTTGAGTCCCAGGTCGTCGGTGAAGTAGCGGCACAGCGCCTCATTCGGCGCCCTCTCTAGCACCACCACATTGCCACCGCCTCGATACAGCAGTCCCATCACCGGCACGAGCCGCGAGCCATACGATTCCGCATGTGTGAACTCACGCATGAGCATGTCCGAGAGCGCCGCGTTATCGAAAAACATGCCCTGCACATTCGTGAAAAAGATCGCGCGCCGATCCGCCCACAGGCGGGGCGTGTACCCCTGCGTCTGGATGACCAGCGGACTGCCGGGCAGCGGCTCACGCGATGACTCTTGGACATGGATATCAGACGGTTTCATGGGCTGAGTATGAACATAGAGTCCAAGCGGGGAGAAGTCACCAACGCGTCCTGCTTTTACTAATCCAATTTAGTCCGCACCGTCATGCGCTACCATGAGGAGGTCGTGTGTGCAGCCTTGGCGGTGTGTTTTCCTGTTTCGAAGGATTCGCGGCATGCAGACGTATGCTCTGCACCATGCCTTCAGCCTCGTCTCATCCCGTTTGTTCCGGTCCTCTCGACCGGCGTGGCTTCATGCGCATCGGACTCACTGGTTTCGCAAGTCTCGGCTGGCCGGGATTGCTGAAACTGCGTGCTGAGAACGCGATGAAGCCCTCGCGTGAACGCACCGCGGTCATTCTGGTGTGGCTGCGCGGCGGCTGCTCGCATCTCGACACCTATGATCCGAAGCCGGACATCGGCAGCGAGTATCGTGGTCCCTTTAAGACGATCAAAACCAAGGTGCCCGGCATGCAACTCACGGAGTTGATCCCGTTGCAGGCGAAGATCGCGGACAAATTCACCCTGCTACGCTCGATGACGCACACCGGCGGCGGGCATCCGGCAGGTTCGCTGCAAATGCTCAGCGGTGACACCGATCCGCGTGACAAACCCAAGCCGCTGCTGCCGGACTGGATGACGGTGGCGAACTACCTGCGCTCGAAAGACCAACGCAGCAGCCCGCTGCCGAACTACATCGGCGTGAACCCGATCATCAACTACGACAGCTTCACCATCGCCGGCCCGGGCTTTGTGAACTCCGCCTACTCGCCGTTGTCGGTGCTGAGCGATCCCAGCCGCCCGGAATTTGCCGTGCCAAACGTGGGCCTCGCTGATCCGTCCCAAGTGTCCCGGCTCAATGAGCGCATGGCGCTGCTACACAGCCTAGACAATCTGGAACGCAACGTCGATGCCGCCGGTGAAATGGGCGCGATGGATCAGTTCGAAGCGCAGGCGATGACACTGCTTACGAATCCGCAGACACGTCACGCGTTTGATGTGAGCAAGGAAGACAAACGCACGCGCGAACGCTACGGTATGCATCGCTGGGGCCAACAATTGCTGCTAGCGCGCCGCCTCGTCGAATCCGGCGTGGAAATCATCACCAGTTGCCTCGACGGCCCGCAATGCGGTCGCGTGGGCAACTGGGATGATCACGCGGTGAATCACCATGTCTTCGATGCGCTGCGTTTTCGTGCCGGGGCCTTCGATCAAGCCGTGTCCGCCTTGATCGAGGACGTGTATGCGCGCGGCCTCGACAAACGCGTGCTCGTCGTCGTCAGCGGTGAGTTTGGCCGCACGCCCAAGATCAGCCACGTCGCCAGTTCCGGCGCTGGAGAGGCCAGCGCGCCCACAGGCGTCGTGCAGCCAGGCCGCGACCATTGGCCGCGTGCATTCACCAATCTCTGGGCCGGCGGTGGTCTTCAGACAGGCGGCGTCATCGGTTCCAGCGACAAACGCGGCGAAGACGTGGCCGAGAACGCCTGCTCGCCGCACGATTTCCTCGCAACGATCTATCATCATCTCGGCATCGACTCCGGCAAGGAAACGATCAACGACTTCAGCGGTCGGCCCACGCCCATCGTGCCGAATGGCAGGCCGATTCGGGAATTGATCCGGGCGTGAGAGGTGCCAGTGCTTGAACGAAGCTACATCCCCTTCGGCATCCATGCCTCCAGCTTGCTCACCGCCGCCTTCGCGGATGCGCTGACCGGGATGCCGCAGGCATCAAAGAACGGGCCGAGGTTCTTGTTCGTGATTTTTGAATAGCGCACGAGGAACTGGTCGCGGCGGTCGTCGTCGCCTTTTGGCGCGGGGCCGAAGCTCGGGTCGGCGAAGCTGTGCAGGTACTTGCGCCAGCTTTCCCAGCCGAACTCCTGCATGAGCTGAATGTAGGTCGTCAACGCCGTGAAGGGTTCGCTCTTCCACACCTGCCACTTGTTGGTGGCCTTCTTGATTTATTGAATGTGCTCCTTGCGCGACTCCTCGCCAGCGGAGCGCGGACCTCCGAGTCCGCAGCAGGTCGCCTGCGCGAGACGTGTGTTGATCGACGCAGAATGCCGCAAGCACGAGGATGCTCGGCTTGAAAGAGGTGATGGCCAAGAGTGGAGCGCTGAGCTTGAGCGGTGTGCTGCGGACTCGGAGGTCCGCGCTCCTCAGCCTGCGCCTGCGGCGGTTGATTCCTCGATCCATGCTTTTAAACGAGCGCCATTCATGCCAAGCACGTTGTTCGTTACCTCGCCGGTGCCTTCGAAGGTGAAATAGCCACGCTGATGATTGTGGCCGATCTCATGATAAAAACCCCAGCCGGGGAATTTCAGTTTGCCAAACGTGACCATCTTCGGCGCGGCGCTGGTCGGGATCATGATCGGATAACCGCTGTGCATGTAGCCCGCGCTGATCTGCACATCCGCTACGATGCGCTCGGGCCGTTTGCGTTCGGCGCTCATCACGGAGCCCCCCAAGCCATCCAGACATGCCTGAATATTTATTCAGAAGTCCCGATCATCAGATGCAGCTTTCAAGCACGAGAGTTGTGCTTTGCGGCTTGGTTTTGGCGATGAGGCGATTACGCAGATAGTCTTGAACCATCATGAAACATCAACCGCTCCGCACCTCGGTCATTGGCAGTTATCCGTTTCCAGGCTGGCTCGAATTCTCCGCACGGCATCTCACGGAGTTTGGCAGCGCGGACATCGCGGAAATGCAGGACGACGCGGCGATGGTGGCGATTCAGGATCAGGTGGCCTCAGGACTGGATGTGATCACGGATGGCGAGCAGACGCGGTTTGATTTCAATCTGTCGTTCTACGGCTTCATTGAGGGCATCGCGCTCGAACCGGCGAGTCCACGTCGCTTTGGGCCTCCGGCGCATGATCAGCGGGGGAAGCATGAGATCGTAGGCGAGTTGCGAGCGCCGCGTGGTTTGGGAGTGGTGGAGGAATTTCAGCGTCTCCAACGCCTCGCCGCGCAAACCGGTAAGCGGTTGAAGGTTTCCGTGCCCGGTCCCTACACGCTCAGCGGTCGGCTTTTGCCGAATGGGCAGTACAAGGATCGCTACGTGATCACGGAGGCGCTGCTGCCCATCGTGAACCAAGAGATCGCCGATCTCGTGGCGGCCGGTGCAGAGGAGATCTGCGTCGATGAGCCGAGCATGAGCTGCTACGGCTACCGCGAGGACCCGCAGCGTTTCGTGGACATCTTCAACCGCACGGTGGCCGGCGGCTATGGCAAGGCGCGCATCTGCACGCATCTCTGCTTCGGCAATTTCAAAGGCCACCCTGTGGGCTGGCGCAAATACGCGCCGCTGTTTCCCGCGTTTCTCGATCTGCACTGCGATGAAGTCCACGTCGAGATGGCGAATCGCGAATACGCCGAGTTGGAGGTCATCAGGCCGATGGCGGAACGCTACGACGTAGCTGTTGGCGTGATCGACGTGAAAAGCTACCACATCGAAACACCGGAGCAGGTCGCCGATGCGGTACGCGCGTGTTTGAAGCATGCGCCAGCGGACAAACTAGTGTTCGCACCGGATTGCGGTCTATCCCAAACCGCACGCTGGGCGGCGAAGAAGAAGCTCGCCAGCATGTGCGCAGGCGTTAGCCTAGTGAAAAATGAACTGGGACTTTAATCTTCTGGGTGTTCCGACCAAGGCCACACCTTTCGGGTGTGTCATTGCCTTGGCTGGGATAGCTTTGTTCGTTTATGCTTTGCTCAACGGTTGGGTTTGTTATCTCGCAGTTCAATCCACAGAGGTACAGGACAAAACCAGCGTGCTTCGCTTCTGCGGCATATCGTGCGTGGTGTCCTTCGTCGGTAGTGTCCTTCTGCTCCGCTACGGCTGGAGAAAGGCATTAGGGGCTGACATGAGCAATCCCGATGATGGGCCGATCATGCGCTGAATAGGGCTTGGCTTACGCGATCTTCACCACGCCGACCGTCGTGTTGTCCTGACGGTCGTGATTGATGCGGCGGATGGCGAAGATGATGGCGTCGGCGATTTTGTCGGCCGTGGTGTGCTTGCCGAAACTGAGCAGTTCTTCCAGCGCTTTGTGCGTGAGGGTGAAGATGCCGTCGCTGGCGGAAATGACGATGTCGCCGCTTTTCAGGGCCATGGGTTCGGCGGGCGCGTCGATCATCATGATCGGCAGGCCGAGCAGGGCGGACTGCAGCGTGTGGCGGTCGGGGTGGTGTTCGGCCTCCTCGGCGGTGATCTCGCCGCGCTCGGCACGGGCGTCGATCAGCGGCGAAAGACTGTGGTCGGCATTCAAACGCAGCAACTCGCCTTCGCGGAACAGGAACAGGGGCGAGTCGCCCACGCTGATCCATTCCAGCGTTTTCGGCGTGATGAGCGCTCCCACCATCGTGGTGCCCATGGGCGGTGCCACGGCAGGCATGCGGCTAGTGATGTAGCCGAGCGTTTCATTGGCGGTTTCGACCGCGTGCTTGAGTTTCCAGGAGTTCGGGCCTTCCTGCTCGTGAAAGGCACGCACAAAGGCATTCACGCCGATGTAACTGGCCACGCTGCCACCAGCATGCGCTCCGAGACCATCGCCAACGACGAGCAGCAGGCGTTCTAGGCTGCGCTCCTCCGGTTCGGCGGCGTCGGCAAAGGCGTAATAGTCCTCCTGGTTGTCGCGACGGCCACGGTACTGGCGCGCGGCAAAATCCTGCTCCTGGACGAAGGCAGGCGGCTCGGTTTCAAACAGGGGGACTCGATCGGTCAGGACGTTGGTGGCGCTCACTCGGCTGAAAACTGGTAAATCGTGGTGCTGCGGAAGGATTCACCCGGACGCAGGATCACGCTGGGGAAGTTCGGTTTGTTCGGACTGTCGGGATAGTGCTGCGTTTCGAGGCAGAAGCCGTGGCGTTTGCCATACACATGGCCGCTTTTGCCCACAGGGTCTTTGAGATGATTGCCGGTGTAAAGCTGCACGCCGGGCTCGGTGGTGCGCACGGTCATCACGCGGCCGCTCTGCGGGTCTTTGGCAATGGCGGCGAGCTTCAGGCCGCTGCCAGCGAGGACATAGTTGTGATCGTAGCCGATGCCCTGGATGAGCGGTTTGAAGTCCGCGCCGATGCGCTCGCCAATTGTGTGCGGCGTGGTGAAATCCAGCGGCGTGCCTTTGATGCTGACGATTTCGCCCGTGGTGATGAGATCGTCATCGGTGGCGGTGATTTGATCCGTCGGAATCGTGAGTTCGTGGCCGAGGATGTCACCGCTGCCCTCACCGCCGAGATTGAAGTAGCAGTGGTTCGTGAGATTCAACACGGTCGGCTTGTCCGTGGTGGCTTGGTAATCTATTTGGAGGCCGTTGTCGGGCGTGAGCGTGTAGCTCACGGTGCAGTTCAGCGTGCCAGGAAAGCCTTCCTCGCCATCGGTGCTGGTGTAACTGAGTGCCACGCCGTTCGTGATCTCCTTGGCGGCCCACACCTTCTTGTCGAAGCCGATCTTGCCACCGTGGATGTGATTCTTGCCGGAGTTCGCCGTCACTTGGTGCTCCACGCCGTCGATCTTGAATTTCGCGCCGCCGATGCGGTTCGCGTAGCGGCCGGTGATGCAACCGAAGAAGGGGTTCTTGGCGAGATAGCCCTCCAACGAGTCAAAGCCGAGTGCCACATCCGCGAACTGGCCGTTTTTGTCAGCCACCTTCAGTGAGACGATGAAACCGCCCCAGTTGGTGATTTTCGCCTCCATGCCGTTCGCATTGCGCAGGGTGAACAGCTTCACTTCTTCACCTGCCTCTGTTTTGCCCCAAACGACCGAGTCGAGAGTGGTGCTGGCGGCATGTGACGAACCGGAGATCGACATGAGAAGCAGGAGGAGGGCTGGCAGCGCGTGGCGGCGCATAACGTGGGTGGTGAAGGTGGGCCGCGAGTCTGGCGGCTGTGACTGGCTTCTGCAAGGAGCGAAAGTTGCCTTGTTCCTGCGGAACAAGGTTCAAAAAAACCCTGTTCCGCAGAAACAGGACAACTTTTCCTGTAACCTCGCCTGCCGGATTCCCCATGCAGCCGGTATCATGGACTCTTCCACCCCATCCTCCGATCCCCTCCACGGCCTGAACCCTGCCGACCTCATGGCTGCTGCCGCCATGCCCACGGATGGCGGCGCGGACACGCTGCCGCTGTCGCAGCTCGACCTGCCCTCGCTGGAGGAAATCGCCGCCGCGTTCCCCGATCTCGAAGTGCTCGACCTCATCGGCCACGGCGGCATGAGCGCGGTGTTTCGTGCACGGCAGCCGAAACTCGACCGCATGATCGTGCTCAAGATGCTGCCGAAGCCGCTGGCCGCCACGCCGGGTTTTGCCGAGCGCTTCACCCGTGAAGGACGCGTGCTCGCCCGCCTCAGCCATCCCAGCATCGTCGCCGTGCATGACTTCGGCGAAAGCGGCGGCTTCTTCTTTCTCATCATGGAATTCGTCGATGGCGTGAACCTACGCCAGGCCATGCGCGCGGGCCGCTTCACGCCGGAGCAGGCGCTGAACATCATCCCCGCGATCTGCGATGCGCTACAGTTCGCCCACACGCAGGGCGTGCTGCATCGCGATATCAAGCCGGAGAACATCCTGCTCGACTCAAAGGGCCGCGTGAAAATCGCCGACTTCGGCATCGCCAAAATCATTGGCGAGGAAGGCGGAGACGCCATGCTGCTCACGCAAAGCGGCGCGAAGCTCGGCACCGCGCCCTACATGGCCCCGGAGCAGATCGAGCAGCCTTCCACGGTCGATCATCGTGCGGACATCTACAGCCTCGGCGTGGTGTTTTACGAGATGCTCACCGGCGAGCTACCGCTGGGCCGTTTTGCCGCGCCATCTACGCTATCGAGTGTCGGCGGAAACATTGATGAGATCGTCTTCAAAGCACTCAAAAAGGAGCGCGGTCGCCGCCAGCAGAGCGTGGGTGAATTCAAGACGCAGTTGCAAGGGTTGACTTCCCCGCAGGCTGATCCGGTGAAGCCGCTGGCCAGCCGCAGCGCTGCTCTGAAGCTGGGGATGGCAGTCTTCATCTTGGGCTCGATCGTTTTGCTAGAGACGCTCTCCACGAATGGCAGCTTTGCCGAATGGCAGCTTTGCCGAATGGCAGGCCAGTTTCTCCTACTCGGTTCTGATTCCTCTGAGCTGCATGATTTCAGGGGTGTTCATGTTGGGAGTGGGCCTGTTCATGATCTGCGTCAGAGTGTCGCCGAAGGCAGTTTTTTGGCGTGAATCTTTCGACTGCGCAGCAGTCCCAAGCTCGGGCGCGTGCCATCAGCCTCTATGGCGGAAAAAAGCTCGTAGGGTGGTCGCTCGTCGTTATCAGCGCAGGTCTGGCAGGCTTTTGGCAGCTTCCCATGCATCAATCGGCTTATCCTTGGGCAGCGGCCCTCATTTCATTCGTCGCGGCGCTTGTGCCAGTGGTTTGCATCCAGTGGTGGGTTCGGCAGCATCCCGCCGATGCACCCGCCAGACCGAAGAACCGGCTCGTGTCATGGAGCGGACAGGCCGTCGTGGGCGTGTTGATCGCTATGTTCATCAAGTCGTTCATCGCATCGCCCTACAAGATTCCGGTCGGCGTCGAAGCGGGCGTCACGAAAGGCAGCCATTGGATCGCCTCGCATCTCGACACCGGCTTTGCCTCCGGCGACTTGATCATCTTCCAGCATGAGAGCGGGCGGTATTGGATCGCCCGTGTCGTGAAGCAGGAAGGCAAGGGCTTGCAACTGAAACGCGGCGGCAGTCCCGACGAGTTTTTCATGCCGTGGGACAAGATCGTGGGGAAGATGCTCTTTGCGAATTTCTCGCCGGATTTGACGGCAGAAAATGCAGTGGATAAGCGAGACGCGGGGCCGCAATTGGTTTTTGTGATAAGCGGAGTTGTACGGCCTGGCCCGGTCAGTTGGACTGAGGGGATGACGATTCTCGATGCTATCGCGTCCTGCAAAGGCTTCACCACCTTCGCGCACCCCTCCAAGGTGAAGGTCATCCGTGGGACGGAAGTCCATCCCTTGAATCTCCACGATCCTCAGTTGCGCTTCGAACTGCGTCGAGGCGATCAAATCATCATCCCCGAATGACCTTACGGCCGCACACTCAAGCCTTCGGCCTGCGCCAGCGTCCGCTGCTTTCCGTCAAAGCTCCAAAACTCCGTGGCACCCAGCCGCAATGCTGCGGCGACTTGCAGGATGTCGTAAGCGCGATTGCCCAGGGTTTCGGTGTGTTGGGCGGAGAGGCGGGCAGCCTCACTAAAAACCTGGGTCAGAGGAACGTTCACATTGACTACCCGACCAGACTCAATGTCCGCTCGATAGCCCGTGATGATCTTGTCGCGTTCGACTTCAGAGAGCTTGCGCTGGAAAAATCTCAACCGCACCGCGTTTTCGAACTCAAAGGAGTTCACCACATGAACGTGAATCACAGACGCGCTTTCCGTCGCCCGGTTCTGTGCCGCTGCCGTGTTCACGTCAGAGCCGTAAAACGAAAACAGAAAGCTCGTGTCGGCACAGATCGTCATGCTCGTGGATTAGTAGTCCCCTTTGATGCTCTCGTAGAGTTCTACGGTTTCTTCGAGATTGAGCACGCGCTCGCCCGTCCGGTCACGGAACGCAGCACTCTTTGTCCAGTCCACCTTCGGTTCGGATGGCGGCGGCGTAGCCGTTTGCATTGCCTTCGGCTTCACCACGACCTCCTCGCCCGCCTCCAGCCAGGCGAGTATGGTGGGCAGCCTCGTTTGCAAGTCGTGGATCGTGGCGGTTCTCATGGTGGAAGTGTTCTTCATCACTTCTTTTCTGTCAAAGCATGACTTCCTCCTTCCACGACACGCGCTGGACGCGTCTGGCGCGGTTGGAGGCGGAGCTGCGGGCTGAGGGCAAAGCCACGCACTTTGACGCGCTGAAGCCGTGGCTGACCGTGGAAGCCGATGCGACGCCGCAGGCCGAGGCAGCAGACAAGCTCGGCATCAGTGTCGAAGCCGTCAAAGTGGCGATTCACCGCCTGCGGAAGCGTTTCCGCGAGGCGGTGAAGACCGAGATCGCGCAGACGGTGAGCGAGGCGGGAAGCGTGAGCGAGGAGCTCGACGCGTTGATGGCTGCGCTGCGCGGATCATGATGATAGGGGTAGGGACAGCGCATTGGTTTGCGCCGCCCCTCCCTCCGAACCGGACTGGCAGATTTCCCGCATCCGGCTCTCCGGTCAGTTGTTGGCTGCTACACGCAGGCTAATGATTTCCAACTCTC
>Ga0209702_10004178_pt1 | contig 21400 bp, 16 predicted proteins | sample FRY01_FD_187210 | JGI IMG/M metagenome (GOLD analysis project Ga0209702, IMG submission 187210) | Freshwater microbial communities from Lake Fryxell liftoff mats and glacier meltwater in Antarctica - FRY-01 (SPAdes) (version 2) | ecosystem: Environmental > Aquatic > Freshwater > Ice > Glacier... | reverse complement strand
CTTTTAAAAACCAATAGCTAGTATCGTTCGCTATAAAAAGCCTTGCCTTTATTTAAAGAACACAAGGCAAATGGCAGTTGGTACGAACCAATCACACAAAAATACAGCTGGTTTTATTAGCTTGGTTTTGGGCGCTTTCGTGTTATCCGCTACCTGCCTTTTGGCTTTTCAACAGCACCTCATTAACAGAAGCGAACAGGAACGGCTGGTGCACGATAAGGGGGCTTCGGTTTATGACCAACTAAAAGCCGTCGTCAGCAATACCGAAAGTGTGAGTCGAACCTTGGCTTTCATCGTTGCGAACCATGGCGTTCCAACTGATTTCGATGAAGTTGCCAGAAATTTAATCGAAGGAACTCCGTATTTTGCCGGCATCGAGCTCTTGGACAGCGGAATCATCTCCCATATATATCCCTACAAAGGCAATGAAAAAGTGCTGGGCTACAACGTTTTAGCCGACTCTAATCGGAACCAAGAGCTCTTGCTAGCGATTTCCGAAAAACGCTTTCATTTTGCTGGTCCCTTTGACCTAAAGCAAGGTGGTGTAGGGATGGTTGGGCGTTACCCTATTTTTAAAGGGGAAGTTTTTGTAGGCATTGCTGCCGTAATAATTAGGTGGGAAGCCCTTTTGTCGTACATGCGACTAGGATCTGAGGACGAGTCCGATTTCGACATTCAACTCTACAAAACCAACCTCAACAACGGAGAAAACCAGCCTTTACTCAGCCGAGACAACCACAGCGATCACCGCCAATGCGAAATCCGCCTGATTCCCGAAGCCGCAATGGAACTTCATGTGCATTCCAAACAACCAATCACCTTGGCAAGCGAATGGCCCACCCTGGTTTTTGGCATATTGTTAGCCTCTTTCATTGGTTTTTTACTCAGAAAAATATTATTGGAGCCACAGCGGCTTAATAAACTGGTTGACGCCCGTACAAAAGCCCTGCAAGCGAGCCAAAACCTGTATCGCAACACCCTCCTGCGCATTAGTGATGGTTTCATGAGCATTGAAAAAAACGGAAGCATATCGTACCTTAATCAACAAGCAGCATCCCATTTTCATCTGGAAGCTGACAAAATGATTGGCAAGAATGCCCTCGAATATTTGGGATATTTAGAGGGTAGCGGTGTGCTTGAAGGCGTAAAGCACGCGCTTATTACTGGAGAAAACCAACACTTTGAAGCCCAAAAACCTACTGATTTTCGCTGGTACAGTGTTAACATTTACCCTTCCAACGATGGCGTTTCCGTGTTTGCCACTGACATCACCCATGAAAAAGAGGCAGTACGCCTGCTCGAGCTGACCAACGAGGTAGCTCGGATTGGCGGCTGGGAGTACATCAGTGCTCGCAACGTCTTTAACCTGAGTCCAATGGCGCGGCAGTTATTGAGGATGCCCGACAGCACGACTTTCAAAGGGGACGACTTGGAGCGCTATTTTGGCGTTTATGTGCAACAAATTCAAAAAAGTCTCCAAAACTGCAAACCGGTGAAGGCTCCTTCATGGAGGAGGTTCAAATTTTAACGGGCGATGATCGGCCCTTTTGGGTCAGAATCAACGCGCGCGTGACAGTAGATGCTAAAGCCAAGAGACGTATTTATGGCACTATCCAAGACATTGAGTTTCAAAAACTAGCTCAAGAAGTTATTGCTGGTAACGCAAGACGCTACAGAAGCCTATTCGATTTGAACCCATTACCCATGTGGACCTTTTCGTGGGACTCGCTCACCATTATTGATGCCAACAGAGCAGCTTGCGACAGCTACGGCTATGACCGGGTAGCGCTTCTTGGACAACCTGTTGCTATGCTGTGGCAGGAGGACGGATTTACACAATATTTAGAAGACCTGCATAGTAAAAACCCTGCTTCCAAAGTTTGTAAACACATTCGTAAGAACGGCCAAACGTTGCAAGTGGAGTTGATTTTAACCCAGATTGAACAGGGAGGAGGAAAAGCAGAATTGATGTTGGCGCGCGATATCACAGAACGTTTGGCGCATTTAAGCGCCATAGAAGGACAAAACAGCCGCTTGCGTGAAATTGCTTGGATGCAGTCGCATCAGGTGCGGGCCCCTTTAGCGCGCATTATGGCCATCATACAGTTGTTAGCGTTGGAGCCACACAAACCCGATGGGCCTGATCCGTTACATAATGAGATCATTAGATCTGCTCACGAGCTCGACGGCATGCTTGCCGAGATTATCAAGCGCACAGAGTTGTCACAATTCGACCAAGTCTGACTGCTCCACCAGGCCTCGAAGTCTGTGAAAGCCTGCATTTCTTCCCCTAAAATCGCCCCCAAGGCTGCGTATAGTTGCTTTTGGGTAGGATGGGTGACCAACAGGCTGTTTCCCTTGTTAGCTCCAGCCGATTTGCTGAGTTTTTCTCCTTTAAGGTTTGTAATGAGGGGATGATGCAAAAACTGCATTTCCAAAAAGCGTGTTTCGTGCAGTAATTCAGCGATGTAAAGCTGAAGGAGGCTGCTTTCGAACAAATCCTGTCCTCTCACCACCTGTGTAGTGCCAAAATGCACATCATCCGCCACGCAAGCAAGGTGGTAGGCTGGCAGGGCGGGAACACCGCGCTCTTGCTTCCTTTTTACTATCGGATCCATAACGTCCTCCCCCAAAGTAAATAGCTGCGGTTGCCCTTGAAAGTCCAGCATCCGCAACTCCCTACCCCGCTCCAGCCGCAGGCGCCAAGCATAACGGGGAACATTTAGCGGGTGCTTTTGTGCCTTACATGCCGCCGAATCATGTCCATGAGCCAGTATTTCAGCACGACTGCAGGCACAAGCATAGACCAAGCCGGTTGCTTGGAGCCGTGCTAAGTAGTTTTCATACAAAGGCAGCCTCAACGCCTGACTGTATTCCGCTAAAAAAACCACTGAATTTTGCGGCCCGTGCTGCCAAGCAATGCCTAAAACCTCTAACACCGCAAACACATCCGCTAAATACGCCAGCCTAAAGCGCGTGCGATCGAGGTCATCAATGCGCAAACGTAACGTCAAACCCCTTTTTTTGGCCTCCACCGCCGCAATTAAAAAGGCAAACACGTTTCCCAGATGCAAAAAGCCGCTGGGGGTGGGGGCAATGCGTGTTTGTGACTGCTTCATCGCCCCAAATTACAAAACGCCTGCTTAACTCCTGCCTCGCTTCTATCGTTTCACCAATTAGTCGGTCCCCTAGAAAATATTTGTTTCGCTGTTGTATGGTTACCCGCAGGTTACCTACCTAACTAAAAGCTTTTGTTAGCGCGCTCCACTGCACAAAACGAGCCCTTTAGAGGCTACTGGGGTCACTGACTGCATGCGCTAGAGACTCGTTGCAAGTAGCACACAAAACAGATCACTTTAAATGAAAAGTGCCTGAATTCCTGCTTAAAGCGTTCGTAAAAAGCTGAATCGCGCATTCGAAAGAACAAAAACGCGTGAATGGCTGCTTTATAAATCGTGTTTGTCATCCTGCGGATAATTAGTTTTATTTTTAGGTTTGTCTAAATTAAAATTTAGTCTTGTATATTTGTGGGGTGAAAAGACTCCTATGCCTGTTGATCCTTAGTTGGCCTGCTTTTCTGAACGCTCAAACCATGCTCATTGGCAACATCCGGCATTTGCAACAGGCTTTGGCAGGGGCGCATGTGCAGGTAAAGGACCGCGACCTGGGCACCACCAGCACAGCGGATGGCAGTTATAGGTTGTTGTTGCCAGCCGGAGCCCACCGCATCCGGGTGAGCTTTTTAGGCTTCAAACCAATGGAAATGACCGTGGTTTTAGCTGTAAACGAACAAAAAAAGCTTGATTTTGAGCTCGAAACCGATCTGCATGGCTTAGAACAAGTGGTTGTAAGCGCCAATCGCGAGGCCGTATCCCGGCGCGATGCGCCTGTGCGAGTAGCGGTGATTGATAGCAAACGCATGCAACAGCTACAAGCGCCAGCCTTAGCCGATGGGTTGAGCTTTACGCCAGGCGTACGTACAGAAAACAATTGTCAGAGCTGCGGCTTTAGTGCTGTGCGACTCAACGGTTTGCCGGGCGCCTACACTCAAATTTTAATTGACGGCAGACCTGTTTTTAGCGCTTTGAACGGGGTTTACGGCCTCGACCAAATTCCTGCTTCTATGATAGAACGTACCGAAGTAGTGCGCGGTGGCGGCTCGGTATTGTATGGTGGCAATGCCATCGCGGGCACGGTGAACATCATTACCCGCACCCCCGTAGCCAATGGCTTTAGCGTATGGCAGCAAAACAGCGTCATCGGTGGCCGCAGTCCAGAAAGCAATACCCAATTTCACTTCGATTTGGTGGATGAAAAAGACCAAAAAGCGGGCATCACCCTGTATGGGAGTCTGCGCAACCGTGCTTGGTACGACCACAACAACGACCAATTCAGTGATATTACGGAGTTGCAAGGACAAACCATCGGCGCCAATGCTTATCTCAACTTCCACAAGCGCCTGCAGCTCCGTGCCAACGCTTATCGGCTGCAAGAATTTCGGCGCGGTGGGTCCGATTTCGACCTAGAACCACACCAAGCACGTCTTGCCGAACAACTCCAGCACCGGGTAAGCGGACTGCGTACCGAGCTCAGCTATTCCAGTAAAAATTACCGCAACAAATTCACCCTTTACAACAGCAGTCAGCTCACTGACCGCCAAAGTTACTACGGAGGCGGCGGACGTGTTATCCATTCTGGCGACAGTATTACCGCCCAAGACCTTCTCGCACTCAATGCCTACGGACAAGCCAACGATCGTTCGGTAGTGAGCGGGCTCAATTGGCAGCGCTACCACAGCGACAAACTGTTGCTCACAGCCGGCACCGAATATTGGTTCAACAGCATCGTTGACCGCATGCCGGGCTACCAGAGATTGCTCGACCAGCGCTATCAAGTGTGGGGCAATTTTGCCCAAGCCGAATACCAACTCAATAAGCGCGTTAAAGTGCTTGGTGGCCTGCGTTACGATGTGGTACGCTTAGCCGGTCAGTATGACCTGGCCACCGACCTCTTCCAGCAGGACCAATCCCATGCCTTGTTGCTACCCCGCCTCAGTAGCATGATCAACTTCAACCCCAAAACCCAACTGCGCTTGAGCTGGGCCCAAGGCTACCGGGCGCCGCAAGCCTTCGACGAAGACTTACACATTGAGTTACTGGGTGGCGCCGCAAGATTTGTGCGCCTCACCAACGACTTAGTCCCTGAACGCTCCAACAGCTTCAGTGCAGCCTTGCAGCGCGAAAGCAACCTCAAACACATCAGCTTCCTCAGTAATTTTGAGCTGTTTTACACCGTTCTTCAAAATCCTTTTTTACTGTTAGATGCCGAAGTCTTGCCCAGCGGTCTGCAAGTGGTAAATAAGCGCAACGGCAGCGGGGTGCAGGTTTTTGGTCTCAATCTCAGCACTGAAGTCGTTTTCGAAAACGATGCCCGCCTACAATTTGGCTTTACGAATCAACGCGCCCTTCTCAAGCAGCCAGAACTGCTTTGGGAAAGCGTTAATGGCGACAGCAGCACGAGCACCCAACGGCTTTTACGAACGCCCAATGCCTATGGTTACACCAACTTCCGGCAACCTTTCAAAAAAACCTGGGCATTACAAGCCAATTTGCAACTCACCGGGCCCATGTTGGTACCCCATGTGCTCGAGCCAGCAACAGCTTATACGGTTGTGAAACAAACCGCCTTTTTTGCTGATTTGGCCCTCTTTGTAGAAAAACAATGGGCTTTGGCCCCGCGCATGCGCCTTGAGAGCAGTTTTGGGATCCAAAACATCTTTAATAGCTTTCAGCGTGATCTAGACACTGGAGCCGAGCGAGACGCCGGCTATGTGTACGGTCCTATGCGCCCGAGAACGCTGACAATGAGCTTGCGTTTGGTGCACTAGACCCTATTCTCCGCTGCCAAAAGCCTTTTTTACGAATTTACCTACCTTCGAAATACGCTCAATATTTTCTTGGATAGGCGTGCTCATGCTAGGATCCAATTGCAAATTCGACGCCCAATCGCTGTGTCCTTTGATTTGGGGAAATACGATAGCAAAGCTGTTTTGATCGAAATGACGACTCAATTGCACGGGCACCTTCTCAAGTACATTGGCATGCGACAACGTGCCCTTGCGCGCGCTGATGACCATTAGTAAGTCGTTTCGCTGAACCGCTTGTTCGGCTTGAAGGAAGGTTTCCCAGTTGCTGTTTTCTTTAAAAGTGAAAAGAAAGGCCGTCTTTTTGGCCTTTTCGATGCCCAAAAGGCGCGTTTCAAGTCGGTTATTACCATAAAAAACCAAAGTTGCCGCGGTTTCCTTGGCTAGATGTCGCACCAATGCCAGCCAACCTAAGAATCCGGGTTCGGCCTCTCCGTTTTCAGGCACTACTACCACTACCCGTTTAACGGTATTCAGCGGTTGAAAGCTCCGCATAGCCACCACGGTTTGATCGGTACGCCTTAATAAATGCGCCATCAGTCCGCCAAATAGCTTGTCGGTCACCTGTGGGTTCGGGTTCCAACCTATCACGATCTCCGAAATTTTCTGCTCTTTCGCCGTAAATACTATGCCATTGGTAATGTTCACGTCTACCCGGCTCAACAATTCCATCTTGCTATCGGTACCGGCCGCATACTTCGCGGCTTGTTCCAATATTTTTTTTCCTCGTGCCAAGGCCTGTCCATCTGCATCCGTTTCGCCCACCACGGAGAGTCCAAAAATGGGTGTTTTGTTTCCCGTTGGTTTAATAAAGATGGCGAAATCTATCAACGAGGCCACATTCTCGGGATTCGAAAACGGCACCAAAATTCGATTTGTCAGCTGCTGTTCCTCGGCCGGCTTGCTTTCATCCTCTAGTAGGGCTAACGCACGTGCTGCGCGTTCAACAACAAAAGAGCCGACCAAACAAGTAACCAAAATCACCAGAATGGAGCCATTAAACACCTCTTCGGAAAGCAAATTGAGCTTAAACCCGACCAAAACTGCCGCCAACGTAGCTGCTGCACGCGACACGCTCAACCCAAAAATCATCCGGCGGTCATATTTGTTCAGTCCAAATAGCAGCTGCGCCATCCAGGCCGCCAGCCATTTCGATAAAATCGCAACCACCGACATGGTACCGGCCACAATCAAAGAACTGGGGCCATTAAACAACAGCCGTAAATCTACCAACATCCCTACGCCGATCAAGAAAAAAGGGATGAACAACGCATTGCCCACGAACTCTAATCGGTGCATCAGCGGCGAGGTATGTGGAATCAGCCGATTAAGCGCCAAGCCCGCCATAAAGGCGCCAATAATCGCTTCTAATCCAGCCAATTCAGCTAAAAAAGCTCCCAAAAAGGTCATCGCCAACACAAAAATGTACTGACTTACATTGTCCTCAACACGTTTAAAAAACCACAATCCAATTCTTGGAAACAGCCAAAAGATGATGCCGCCGAACAGTGCCACCGACACACAGAGTCGTATCCAAAACGACGCCTGTACTTCTCCGGTGGTGGTTCCCGCCGTAACTGCCAACAACACCAACGCCAGCGTATCGGTAATAATGGTACCCCCCACAGTAATGTTTACGGGGAGCAATTTACTAACGCCAAATCGGGAAGCAATGGGATACGCCAACATGGTGTGTGGCGCCATCAACAAGCCCAAAAGGATGGAGGAAACCATCGAAAAATCGAGTATATACCGACCAGCCAGATAACCCGAGAGGAATGGAAACAAAAATGTCAATAAACCAAAGACCAGGCTTTTGTTTTTATTCTTTTTGAAATCCTGCAAATCCACCTCCAAGCCCACCATCATCATGATGTAAAGCAGGCCGACGGTGCCGAACAATTCAATGCTGGCATCGCGCATGAGCAGGTTAAAGCCATTCGGACCAATAACCACCCCGGCTAGAATAAGCCCGATAATACCTGGAATACGCAATTTCTGCAGCACTACAGGTGCAAACAGAATTATGAACAACACCACTGAAAAAATCAGTACTGGGTTCTTCAAAGGCATGGACCACTCCAGCGACAATAAGAGCATAGTCGTAATTGAACTCGAAGATACTCATGCGCATTGCCTTTAGCGCTGCAAAACACAAACTCCTACAATTTTATGGTGGAAAACCACTATTTTCGAGCGATGAAAAACAAGGCGCAGTTGCCTCAAGTGCCTGAAAACGGCAAAGAATTCCGGGATGTATGGCGTGGTTTTCGTGATTTTATCTACCGGCTGGCAAGCATTCAAGAAGGCACTGACGAGGAGGGCTCAAGCGCCGGTATCCGCAGAGATGTGGAGTTCAAGGGCGTTAACGTTTGGATTTTGGTGGCCTCCATATTTATTGCCTCCATCGGACTAAACACAAATTCCACGGCTGTCATCATCGGTGCGATGTTGATTTCGCCGCTTATGGGGCCCATCATCGGCACCGGCTTAGCTGTAGGAATCATGGATTTCGCACTGCTCAAAAAATCCCTGCGCAATTTTGCTACCACGGTGCTTATCAGCATCCTCACCTCCACCCTGTACTTCGCCATCAGCCCGCTTTCTGAAGTGCAATCGGAGCTCCTCGCCCGCACTACCCCCACTATTTTTGACGTGGGCATCGCCTTTTTTGGAGGATTGGCTGGCATCGTTGCCAGTTCTAGGCGAGAAAAAAGCAATGTTGTTCCTGGTGTAGCCATCGCAACCGCACTCATGCCCCCCCTTTGCACGGCTGGCTTCGGCTTGGCTTCGGGCGACTTCAGCTTCTTCCTTGGAGCCATGTATTTATTTTTCATCAACTCCGTCTTTATTTGCTTCGCCACCATCCTCATTGTACGCTACCTCAAATACGAACGGGTGGGTTTTGTGGATGTGCGCACCGAAAAAAGGGCGCGTTACGGCATATATTTATTCTTGTTGATCACCATTTTACCAAGCATATTCATTGGTTACAACGTCATTCAGCAATCGATTTTTAAAACCAAGGCACTCGGTTTTGTGCAGGACTACATGGCGTTTCCAAACCGACAAGTCATTAAAACCGACCTGAATTACAATCCCGATTCATCAACAATCGAAATTTCACTACTAGGTAAGCCCCTCAGCGAAGAAGAAATTGCCGGGTTCAACAACAAACTCAACGAGCGTGGCATGGAAAACACCTACCTCATTATTCACCAAGCCGGCAGTTACGGAGGTGAATTGGCCAATCAGCTGAACCAACAGCTCAAAACAGGAATTTTGGAGGACTTGTACAAGCGCAACGAGGTGGCCTTGCAAAACAAGGATGAAAAAATTAATCTTCTTGAACAAGAGCTGCTCCGCTATCGCCTCGGCAATGTGAATTACCAGCGGCTGGCGCAAGAAATCAAGGTGCAATATCCCAGTGTAGAAAAAGTGGGGTTTTCGCGCTTGGCTGAAACGAATATGCAAAACATGACCACCGATACCATTCCCACGATTTTAGTACGCTGGTCGGCATTTCCTGGCGAAAAACGCGAAAAGCAGCTGGGTAAATGGCTGCAATTGCGCTTAGAACTCGATACGGTACGCATTATTAGTTATTAAAGTATGTACATGAAAACACTTTTTTTATCCTTTCTGCTGCTGGGCGTTCTGGCTTGTAAAGACGGCATTGCTCCTCCGCCAGTTCCTCCAATTACCACGCAAAACGGCAGCCTGCTGTTAAAGTTCGAGCATTTTTGGGGTGCTAATGGCAGTTTTTCCTGCAATGAATGGCTGGTTCATCCCGTGTCGGGCGATAGTTTGCGTTTCGACGAGCTACGTTATTACCTCAGCGGTTTCGTGCTTGAGGACAGCGCTGGCCAGGCAGTGGTTTTGCCTGCCAGTATCCCATTGGTGGCCATCACTGGTCCGTTATTTTTAGTGTCTATTCCTGATGTGCCCGTAGGCACCTATCGCAAAATCAGCTTCGACCTAGGTTTCACGGCAGAAACACTGCAGCAAAACCCAACGGCGACTTTCCTAAATCCATTGTATGGCATGTATGCGGGGCCAGATACCGGGTATTTGTCAGTGAAAACCTTTGGACAAGCACCTGCGAGCCCTACCGGCAACTTCCAAATTTCGCTTGGCGGCGGCAGTGCAGCCCAACCCATGCATCAGCGACTATCGTTTCCATTCACCGATGGTGTATTGCGCTTGTTGAATCAGCGTGAAGCCGGACTTGATTTTGACGTAGATGTGGCTGAGTTATGGGCAGTAGACATGCCCTTGCAACAATGGCACAACGTAACTACGCATGGTCAACAGTGCGTGCGCATGCTCGGCAATTTGAGCGGAGGTTTTAAGTACCGGCACCAGCACAACTAACCTTTATGCCCTTCTTAATAATCCTGATCTGAAGAAGCGGGGCTTTTAGGCAGCTTATCCACCCCTCGAGACCTGTATGGAGAGCACCGCCCTGTTTAAGAGCCCTGTTAGGCGACATTCGCCTCTTTTAAGGTTTCGAAACCACGTTTTTGGGTGCGTTGCCATATGGACAATGCCTGCAGCCACTTTGGCAGCAGTGTCCGCGTTTTTGATGATATCTGGCTGTAAACACCATCAAGCCTTGCTCGTTGAAGTAGAAATCTTCTTCTTCAACGAGCTTTTGGTTGGCTTTCGGAAATAACTTATTCAGCATTATCGATAGTAAATGTACCCCGGAGCGATGCCGGCAGGGATAGAATCCTTGAGCGAAAAAGTACGCTCATATCGGTAAATCCAGCCATTGCTGGCAAAGTCTCGTGCATCCGTTCCGTACAACAAGCCGTCGGCAGCAGGGTCAAGCGAAAAATGATAAAAACCGCGGTTAATCACGGGATTAGAAGGCACAATATTCGCACCTACCGGAACGGCCTGGCTGTATACGGCACCATTCACTTCGTACAGTACTGCTGACCCATCGGGATGGCTTGTGAAATTAGTAGGATGGAAAGTCGCTGCAGGAAAAGTGGCGATACCGATTTGTGTGCCGGTGAGGGTAACGATGGCTCCGGCTGTTTCAGTTCCTGTCCAGCTTGGATTGCCGGCACAAAGCACTAAAAGCGTATTGCCCTGCGATAGAAAGCCATTCGGACGATCACCCACCGTGATGGTGCGCAAAACGGTATCGGCGTTCAAGCTGATTTCAGTAACCGTGTTTTCATTGCTGTTGGCCACGTAAATGCGGTTGTTGTGGAAGGCGATGGCATTTGGGAAGTCGCCCACCGGAATGCTTTTGATTACCGTGCGTGAGGCAATGTCGATCACCGCCACGCGACCAGCACTGCCAAAGGCTACCCATTCGGTAACGTAGGCTTTGCCTGAATTGGCTGCCACCACAATTTTACTTGGCAAGGCCAAGCCTTCGACGCTGCCCACCGCTTTAAAATCCTTCAAATCCACGAATTCTACTTTGTTGGCATTGTTCACCACCAAAAGCCCCTGGGTGCCAAAACTCGCCATGCTTTGGGCCACATTGCCGAGCGGCCGGCCGTTGACTTGCTGAAAAACATCCTGCTGCACCCCTGAAGTGCTGCGGTTGATGAAAGTCACCGTACCACTACCGTTTTGAAAAGGCCCCTCGTTAATCACAAATACGCCACTTCCGTACGTATCGGTTGGGGTAGGCACTTCTGGCTCATCTTTACAAGATTGAAAAAGCAGTGCAAAGGCGAGCAAGCTCAAGCCACGGAAAATAAAAGCGTTCTTCATAATTTATTTAAATGATAAGTGATGTTGAGATGAAAATGTCGGCCTGGCATGGGGCGCCAAGCCACGGCTTGAAACTCAGTGTTGAAGAGGTTATGGATGCCAACATTAAACCGAAGCGTATGCTTTTTGAAGGCGAAATCGCTTCCCAGCAAAAGACTACTTTGCTCGTAGCCCGGCAAAAAGGCGCTGTTGTCGGTGCTGGTGTAGCGCAAACCACTGTAACCAAATTGCCAGCCGATAAAATGTTGCTGGTACTGTACAAAAGCCCGTCCCCGTAACTGGTGCCGCGGCACGTAAATGAGCTGTTTGCCACGAATGGCTGTTTCACCAACACTCACTTGTTGGTTGGTGGTGTGCACATAAGCATAATCGGCGGTGGCACGCAACTGCATTTTGCCAGCAGTCTTTGACCAGTTGAGTTGCTGTTCGAAGCCCCAGCTCCGTACGCGCCGCAAGTTACGGGGAGACCAGAAGCCAAAACTGGCATTCGGTAACCAGATAATCCAGTTATCTACCTCCGTAAAAAAGCCACCGCTCCGCAGCGCAAAAGTATGGCCTTGCACTTGCAGCTTTTTGTGCAGCGCTATTTCCGAGCTCCAGCCCAGTTCGGGTTGAAGCTCCACATTGCCTCCCGGCCGCCAGTACAAATCGTTTAGCGTTGGAAGCCGGTAATTGCGCGCCACGGCTGCATGTATTTCGTAACCGCGTGGCAGACGCTGTTCGTGTTGCAAACTAGGTGTTAAGGGCACAAATCGGCCATCCACCCATTCAGAACGAACACGGAATTGCGTGTTAAAACGCGGTCGCTGAATGCGCCAGCCGGGCACCAAGGCCAAACGGTGCTGCTGAACACCTAAATCGTAATTGGGTGATGTGGCCCAGTAGTAGGCTTGCTGTACCAACAACGACCCTTGTTGATTACCAGAAAGGGGCTGTTGCAGCCTGAACTCCTGCAGCAAGGCTTTAAAACGATGCCTTTCATTTAAATTGATGCGCGCGTCCACATACTGGTTGAGCTCGCTGAGGTAGGCCGACTTGAAGCTGAAGCTGCGCTTTTCACCTTGGTAATCCCAGCTCAAAAACAGCCGGTTTGCACTGTCGGCCTGGTTCGCTGTGCTCAATGCTTCGGTCATGCTGGGTGGCAACTGCCGGTCGTAGGCCTGATACCACCAACGCAGTTTTAAACGATGCTTGGCGTGTGGTTGCCAGCAAACTTCCTGCAAAAAACCGCCCATCCGCGTAGCGGCATGGCCCAATTGCTCCTCGGGTGCGCCAAATTTGGCAGTGTTTAGGTATGAAAAATCATTGTCCGCTTGTCGGTACAAAGCCCGTGCGCTGTACCACCACTTTTTACTGCGGTGGGCATACGCTAGTCCGGTTGACCGGTCGCCGAAAGAACGCGTTTCTACAAATGCCGAAAGACTGCTGTGCTGCGGAACGGACTGTCCTAAATGCAAAGCACCCCCCACAGCCCCCGAGCCAAAATCGGCCGAAGAGCTACCGGTTTGCAATTGCACATCGCTAAAGAGCCAGAGAGGCAACAAGTTGAAGTCGGGAGTACTGTTAAGCGGACTCAGCAGCGACAGCCCGTCCCACAAAACGGCATTTTGCTGAGAGCCGCTGCCACGAACCGAAACTGTAGCCAATCCTGCCGAACCGTACGACCGTACACTCACGGTGCCTTGCCACTGCAACCAATCGGCAACGCTGCCGGCGGGCAAGGCACGCATCAACAAAGAATCGGGCTTATAGGTAAATAGCGCGGGTTGGCGTTGCACAGGAGGCATCGCAGCCGCCACCCGCACCGGTGCAAGCTGCACCGTGGTATCAAGTGGCTGGGCCGCTACGGGCAGCCAACAGCAGAGGGCGTAAACAAAAAATCCTGACCGTTTTTTCATATTGGGTCAGGCTTCGGATTGATAAAAAACGAAAAACACAAACAGCCTAGGCCTAAACCTCAGCAATTTACACGTTCCGATCTTCTGACTTTTATTCCCGAAAGCCTGTGATCTGTAGTTCATTGGCAGGTCTTCTGACTTACTCCCCTTCAGATGCCTTCCCGGTTGCCCAGTGGCGTGTTGATCTGAAGGTTGCATGGAGCTCACAGCAGCGGGCACTGTACCGGAATCACATCAAAATGCTACACCGGACTTCCCTTTTAATCCCACTTCCTAAAAAGCGGAAACCATTAAACCGCTGCAAACATACGATTATTCTATTTAAAACAACTATTGTAGGCAACATTTGCGCTTCAACAGCAAAAGTCAGCTGAACGTAATAATGTTGCTATTAAGTTAAAAAGGAGCTATTTGTTTTTTGGTTTTCAAGATGCGGCTATCTTTAATGATGCCCTTTTTTAGCTACCTACTCCCGGCCGTATTTGCGCTTTTTGCTGTCCAAGCGCCAATAAATCTTGCGGCTTCTTACGAGGGCACATCCGATAATATCAGCCAAGCCCTTTGCAACTGTACTCCAGACCTCCATATGGAAGAAGGCACAAAAGAAAACAACCAACAAACCGCCGAAGAAGAACAGCATACGCTCCTCACTGGCGCTCCTAACAAAAATCAATGGTTTTTTAAATGCCGTCGACCGTGCCTGCTTTGCCAAAACGACGACCTGGTAAAGCGCGCCCGCGAAAGTAATGCGCAGCCTTATGACATTCAGGTGTAATTGTAGTTTAGTGGGTTTATAGCCTATCTTCCATGGTTTTTCGCTTTTATGCCTTATAATAAAATGTTTGGGCCCAACCTGAAGTATGACCTTCCGGCGGGCATGGTGGTTTTTTTTGTTGCCCTCCCCCTCTGTTTGGGCATTGCGCTCGCCTCCGGTGCTCCTCTTTTTTCTGGCGTGATTGCTGGCGTAATTGGCGGTTTAGTGGTGGGTCCACTAAGCGGCTCGCAACTGAGCGTCAGCGGTCCTGCTGCTGGGCTCACCGTCATTGTACTTGGGGCCATTGCCAGTTTAGGTTCTTTTGAAGCCTTTTTAAGTGCGGTAATCCTGGCTGGCGTCTTTCAAATAGTTATGGGCTATGCCCACGCCGGCCTCATTGGTTATTACTTTCCTTCTACCGTCATCAAAGGCATGCTGGCTGGTATCGGGGTGATTCTTATTTTGAAGCAGATTCCGCATGCCTTGGGCTTCGAAGAAAGCAGCATGGCCTCGTTGGCTTTTGGCGAAAAAGATGACGCCAATACTTTTACGGTCTTTTGGCAAGCCATTACAAATGCCAATTCGGGGGCACTTATCATTGCGCTGGTCTCCATCCTGATCCTTGTTGTTTGGGAAAACAAAAAACTCAAACGCTTCCTGTTGTTTAAGTTTGTGCCTGGACCCCTACTCGTGGTCTTGGCAAGCACCCTGACCAATGAGCTCTTTGTGGGCTTTGCACCAGGATTGGCGCTTTCAGGTACTCATTTGGTAAATATACCCCAGCTTTTTGGGGAGGACGCCAACCATGTGCAATTGGGACCCGACTGGACCGCTTTTAGCAAAAAAGCTACTTGGATGGTTGCCGGCACCATGGCCATCGTTGCCAGTTTGGAGTCGCTGCTGAGCCTCGAAGCCGCCGACAAACTCGACCGATATAAACGTACCAGACCGCCTAACCGCGAACTCAAAGCTCAGGGTGTTGGCAACATCATCAGCGGACTGCTCGGCGGCTTACCCGTTACCGCAGTAATTGTGCGTTCCTCGGCCAACATTACCGCCGGCGCCCGCACCAAGATGGCGGCCATTTTTCACGGTTTGTTTTTGGCCGGCTTTGTTTTGATGACCCCTAACCTGCTCAATCACATTCCGCTTGCTGGACTCGCTTCCATTCTCTTGCTCATTGGCTACAAGCTTTCATCCGTTGGCTTGTACCGGGGCATGTTTCGGCTTGGATGGGCGCAATTTTTACCCTTTTTAGTTACGGTTTCGGCCATTGTACTCACCGATTTACTCACCGGCATCGGCATTGGCTTGGTCATTGCGCTTTTATTTATCTTGCGGAATAACTACAAAAACGCCTTTACTTTCATCAAAGATCAATCAGGTCAAGGGACGGATGGTCCGATAAAACTAACGCTGTCGCAAGAGGTGAGTTACCTCAACAAAGGCGCCATTGCTAAATTTTTGCAAGAAGTGCCCTTTGAAAGTAAGGTCATCATTGATGGCACTGCCGCTATTTACATCGACCACGATGTATTGGAGGTGCTTCAGGATTTCAAAATCAATGCGCCATCTCGCGACATTGAGCTCACGCTGATCAACATCCCTGGTGTTGCGTTAATTAACAATCACTAAAAGATTAAAACACGTTAGCATCCTATAACCGCTTAATTAGGAACAACGCCATTTGGGTCAAGGAGAAACTGTCTGCTGATCCTGGGTACTTCAAAAAGATCTCCCTGCGTCAAACGCCAGCATTTTGTGGGTAGGCTGCAGCGATAGTCGCGTGCCTGCCAACGAACTTACAGGAACCGATCCCGGAGAGCTTTTTGTGCACCGTAACATCGCCAAAATGGTGCTGCACACCGCTTTTAACTTTTATCGGCATTGCCATATGCCGTGGAGGTGCTTGATGTGAAACACGTCATCGTTTGCGGCCACTGCGGCTGAGGTGGGGTGCTTGCCAACGAACTTACAGGAACCGATCCCGGAGAGCTTTTTGTGCACCGGAACATCGCCAACATGGTGGTGCACACCGCTTTTAACTTTTATCGGCATTGCCATATGCCGTGGAGGTGCTTGATGTGAAACACATCGTCGTTTGCGGCCACTGCGGCTGAGGTGGGGTGCCTGTAGCCGTGGGGCGCACCGATACGGGTTTGGTAAACAAATGGCTCCGCAACATCAAAGAAGTGTATGAAAAGCACCCGGTTGAATTGGAAGCCATTACCGGTGAAAAAGCACGCAGCAGTTACTTGGTGGAGCTAAATGTGGAAGTACAGGTGCGGAGCCTCGCTAAAACCAGCATTGTGCAAAAGGCATGGGAAAGCCGCACCTTGCAGCTCCATGGTTGGGTTTACGGATTAGAAACGAGTAAAATCAAGGACTTACAAGTGGTGCTGCACGAATTTGAGGACTCGGAGCCCCCATTCCGTTACGACAATTTGTAAGCTTCGAAAGGGGGATTTTAAATTGAAATGCTCCTCTTTATTTAGTGTTGATGGGCAGCGCCGCCCATGTCTCCAAGTGTTTCACAATGCCACTCTGGCGCCACCATTAGAATGGGCTTGCTGGTTTTTTTGCCCGCTTTTTTTGCCTCCAACATTTTTTCAATCAGCCGCTGTCGCTCTGACCTTAAGGCTTGGTGCTGGGCTGCATCAAGGGCCTCATCAAAATAAGCCACGCCATCTACCAAGGTCAATACCGCCTTGCTGTACATGCTCAGCGGATGACCGCTCCACAGCACCAAATCGGCTTGCTTGCCTGCCTTGATGCTACCAGTGACTTGGTCTACACGAAGTGCTTTTGCCGGATTGATGGTCACCATTTTGAGTGCCTCTTCTTCGCTAATGCCCCCGTATTTCACGGTTTTGGCCGCTTCTTGATTCAGGCGTCGGGCCATCTCGGCATCGTCGGAGTTGATGGCCACATTTAAGCCCACCCTGTTCATGATGGCGGCATTGTGTGGAATGGCATCTACTACTTCATATTTGTATGCCCACCAGTCGGCAAAGGTGCTCGCATTGGAGCCATGTGCTAACATTTTGTCTGCAACCTTATAACCCTCCAAAATATGGGTGAAGGTGTTTACTTTAAAGCCAAGTGAATCGCCCGCCTTCATGAGCATATTGATTTCGCTTTGCACATAGCTGTGGCAGGTTATAAAACGCTGCTGCTTCATGATCTCTACCAAGGCATCGAGGGACAGATCGCGGCGGGTGGTAGTAGGATTAGCTTTGAGGTCCGCTTCATAGGATTTGGCACGCATAAAGCCATCCATCATTACCTGCTCAACGCCCATGCGGGTTTGCGGAAAACGAGAGGTATTGCGGTCGCCCCAATTCGATTGCTTCACATTTTCGCCTAGCGCAAATTTGATGTACCCGGGCGCTTCTTTAAATTTGAGGTCTTCGGGATTGGTCACGCCCCAACGCAATTTAATGAACTGCGCTTGTCCACCAATGCTGTTCGCAGAGCCATGCAGCAGGTTGGTCGATGTAACCCCACCAGCCAACTGTCGGTAAATGTTTACATCGTCAGGGTCGAGCACATCGCCGATGCGTACCTCAGAAGTGATGCTGCGCGTGCCTTCATTTACGCCACGACTGATGGCAATGTGACTGTGTTCGTCAATTAAGCCTGGGGTGAGGTGCTTGTTGGTGCCGTCGATCTCCCGTACCGCACCTGCTTTTCCAAAAATGGCCGTGCCGATGTTGGCGCCTACCGCCACTATTTTACCAGCTTTCACTGCAACGTCTGCTTTTGTAAGCACACCTGCCTCATCACTGGTCCACACAGTTGCTCCTTTGATAATGATATTTTCAGCTACCGGCACACTTAACCGCCCCAAGTCAGCAAAAGGATAGCGCATCACACCCAAGGCTACCGCTTCTTTGATGGGCTTTTCTTTGACTTTTTCGATGTGAGTGGCTACTTGGAGAAGTTCGATGGGGATGAGTTGGCCTTCTTGTGGACTAAAACTTCCCTGAAAACCAGTTCCTTTACGCCACAGGCTAAAGCGCAGCAATTGGCCATCGTGCAGCTTTTTGTCGAGAACCCAAACATTTATAAAGTCACCCTGCACTTCCCACTTAAACTTCACGCTGGTGGTATCGTTCAACCGCAAACTCGCCTCAGGCGCACTTGCTTTGCCTTTTATCACCAAGGTATCGCCATCTAACGGGCTACCTTTGAATACATAACTGCCGCGCGTTTCGCCCTTTTCGGGGAAGGCTTGCTGCTCATACTTTTTGCCCACTACCCAAGTTTGGTAAATTTCATTGTCGGCACTAAAAAGCTCCTCGGAGCAAATTATAAAGTTGGCCAGGCTTCCTTTTTGCAGTTGTCCCACGAGCTTATCCGCCTTCAGCAAACGTGCCGGTGCCAAGGTAATGGCCTCGAGGGCTGCAGCTTCTGGAAGTCCGTATTCAATGGCCAAGCGCAAATTTGGCAGCAAATTGCCAGGCTCTTTTAAATCGGAAGAGGTTACTGCAAACGGCACTCCGGCCTTGTGCAGCGCAGCCAGGTTGCCCGGCGCGAGCTCCCAGTGAAGCATCTGGGCCAGACTCACATCGCGTGCGTCGAGCGGATCTTCCACATCAAAGGCATCTGGGAAATTCACCGGCACCAGCAGGGGTGTTTTGGCGGCTTTCACCGCATCGAGGTATTGATATTCGTCGCCTCGGCCCTTTACCACATAATTTATACTGAACTCTGCACCCAGCTTTTGGATGCGCAAGAGGTCATATTTCTGGCTGGTTTCGAAAATTTGTGGCAGGCCTGTTGTCATCAACAGCGCATCCAGGGTCAAATCTTGGAGCTGCAGTGCCGCTTTATTGGCTTGATACCAGCGCGCATCATACTGCGTTTGGCGTAACAAGGCGATGCTACCCATCAAAGAAGAGGGATAATCTTGCGTGCTGCTTCCCTTGCTAAAGCTGTAATGCGCACTGAGCTGTGAAATGAGCATTTGCTGGTTGTCGCTGCCCTCGCCAGTAGCGACCAAAGCACCTGTACCCCGCGCAATGCCGTCCTGCACATGGGTTGCGACGGCGCCATAGCCGATTTTGCGCCATTTTTCTGCACTTTTGGTATCTACTCGAAACAATTCTGCGGCGTTTTGGTCGGCGCGAATGGCGTCATTGGCTGTATAAGCACCCCCACGAGCTGGAACAAACTGCTGACCCCCGCCCCGATTGCGCTCACTTTTACTCTTGCTGATACCGTAATCTCCATAAGGCTCCACAAAAGCCGGGTAAATGTATTTTCCCTGTAAATCGAGCAGTTGTGCATCGGCTGGTTGTGGAATGGTTTTGGCAATTTCTACCACTTTGCCATCACGAATGAGCATCATGCCGCCCTCTAACAGCTTACCGGGTTGCGTAACGATGTTAGCGTTAGTGAGCAGGTAGGCCGACGGCCGCTCGTCTTGCACGCCGTTAAACGGAAAATGAGGCTGCGCTGCGCTCATAAAGGTGAAGCCGCTCAAAAGGAACAGCAGGATTACAATTTTCTTCATCAGATAAGTGCTAATATTGTCGGCGCGAACACCGTCAACAAATATGCTTAAAAAATCTAGCTTTCGAGCCGTCCCTCTAAATTGGCTTTCTCTCGGAAAAGGACCCGCCCTGGTGCTGCTCCATGGCTTTACAGAAACACACGAAGCCTGGGCTCCTGTAGCTGCAGCGCTTGCCCACGGGTATAAAGTGCTGGCCCCAGACCTGCCTGGGTCCGGTGGCACGGGGCTCGCTAGCGACAGCAGCGCCGAAATGGCTTTTATGGCCAAATGCGTTTGGGCAATGCTAGAGGACGAAAACATCGATAAAGCGGTTCTTGTAGGCCATTCGATGGGCGGCTATGTAGCCTTGGAGATGCTGGCGAAGCAACCCGATCGGGTACAGGGGATCGGGCTCGTACATTCGCACCCGCTTGGGGATGACGAAAGTAAGAAAGCCACCCGCGACCGCACCGTAGCCTTGATTGAAAGCCGCGGCAGCAAGCATTTTTTACATGGTTTCATCCCTGGTTTATTTGCAGAAGGCAATCGAAAGCGGCTCGCCCGACTCATTGCTAAGCTCCAAACGCAGGCAGCAGAGCAAAGCGTTTTAGCTTGCGTGGCCCAAACCAAGGGCATGCGTAACCGTGAAGAGCGGCTTTCTCTGCTTCAAAGCAGTCTTTTGCCTAAATTAGTGGTGCTCGGCAGCGGCGATACCATACTGCCACAAAGTTTGGGCTTGAGCTTTGCCGCGCAACTCGACAATTGCCAATTGGAGCTTTTGCCCGATGCTGGCCACATGGGGATGCATGAATGCCCAGAAAAAACTGTAGAAATACTGCTTGAATTCCTCAATTTTGTAACTCTTAAACACTGACCCTATGTACACAGGCATGCTGCATACCCACACATTGGTGGTAGTACTTTTTGTACTTCTTTACCTGGTTAAAACTATTTTACTGTTTACAAGCGAAACCAAACTGGCCACTTTTAGCAAACGCACTAAAATTGCTGAGGTGATTATCAGCACGTTGTTCTTGCTCACCGGTGTGTTTTTGGCCTTCAATGCCCCAAGCGTGGGCGTTGGCAACTGGTTCTGGATTAAAATGATTGCTGTTTTTGCTTCTATTCCTGTAGCGGTGATTGCCTTCAAGCGCAAAATCAAACCTTTGGCTTTGTTGGCACTCGCTTTGATGCTGTATGCATACGGCGTTTCGGAGACCAAAAGCCCTAAAATGAACAAGGCCGATTATTTTAGTCAATTAAGCGGCAAAGGTGCTATGGAGACCGCCCAATTCGACCCTATGAGCGACAGTTACGACATTGTTTACCATGGCCAGGCCCTCTATATCAACAACTGTGTGGTTTGTCATGGTGAAGATGGTGCCCTCGGTGCTGGCGGTTCTAAAAACCTGCAAATGAGTATGAAAGACAAGGGCGAAATGGCGGCCATTATTCTGAACGGTAAAAACGGAATGCCCGCCTTTAAGGGCTACCTCAGCAATGAAGAGGTGATGGCAACTGTGGCTTATGTCAAAATCAAATTCGGTGGCAAGGTGAATCCGCATGAATAAGCGCTGCTGAAATAGCGC
>Ga0209702_10004175_pt1 | contig 21415 bp, 18 predicted proteins | sample FRY01_FD_187210 | JGI IMG/M metagenome (GOLD analysis project Ga0209702, IMG submission 187210) | Freshwater microbial communities from Lake Fryxell liftoff mats and glacier meltwater in Antarctica - FRY-01 (SPAdes) (version 2) | ecosystem: Environmental > Aquatic > Freshwater > Ice > Glacier... | reverse complement strand
AGATATCCCCCTCACGTGGCCGGATGTCCGTGATCTCCCAGGGGCGGAGCCGGTTCCGGTTCACACCCGCGTCATCCTTGTAGTCCCCGCGGATCTCCTTGATCGCGATGCCAAGGTCATCCCCGAGCTCCGGATGGTAGAGACGCCCCTTTCGGACCGTCCCCAGCTCCGCCGCGGCCAACTCCTGATCCGACACCCCGGTTAGGATCTCGATCTCATAGCGCTTCGCCGCGTGGTCCGGCACGAGCCGGGCGATGATGTTGCGTTTACTCGAGATGACCCAGCTTGGCGCCATCGGCACCATCCACCCGGTCCGGGGGCAGCGCGTCTCCAGACAGTAAAGGAACACCTTGGCGCGGTTTCCGTCCGCGTCATGCTCCACTCCCATCGCGCAGATATCCGCGTCGATAGCATGAACGATCTTCTCCTGCTCCGCCTTCATGTGGGCGTGATCCTCGGGGCTTGCCCCGACGATGTTGAACGCGCCCCAGGTCAGCATGCAGGCGACCGGGTTCAGGTCGGAGGCGTAGACGTCACAGCCCATCCGGGCCGCCTCGAACGGGATGGAACCGCTGCCCGAGAAGGTGTCCGCCAGCTTCGGGCGCCGCCCGAACCGCATGACCCCGAGCTGCTCGACCAGCTCCTGGATCGAAGATGCTGAAGTCCCCAGGTGCGCGTTTACCTCATCCCATATCCCGTCCAGAAGGATCGCGTCCCCGATCTCCTCGGGGCGCTTGGCGGCGAAGACCTGCTCCCCGTAGCTCGCGGAGCCGAGCAGGTCCTGTTTGCCCTTGGGCAGACGCCGCGCCAGACCCTGCGCGTCCATCCCCATCAGCATCTCCAGGATCTCCACGTCCCGCTCCAGGTTCTCGCTGGCCGGCATCAAGGAGGCCAGGACTAGGGCCCGGGTCAGGACCAGGGGCTTGCGCCCTTTCCAGTAGGAGCCGAGGCCCGTCAGGGTCTGACCGGATCCGGCCTTGCGCTCCTTCTGGGTCTCGATCGACACTTTTCCGGTCGGGAAAGCCCGTTCAATGAGGGGTTGGCGGTCTTTATGGATGAAGGGGGTGACGGTCATAATTTTCTGCATTTCTCTTTGAATTATTCGGAGGGGCGGGAGGCCGTGGCCAGGCCGGAGTAGAACTCATGGGAAACCGCGTCATAAGCGGCTTTCATGTGCGGACAGTGGAGCGCCTTCGGTTTATTTTTCAGCCCATGCACGCAATGATCGGAGGTCGCCGTCGGCTCATAGCTCACCCGGGTGATGAACCCGCTTTGTCGAGCTTTGACCCGGACCTCGCAATGCGTGCATTGCGCGCTGAAAAGGACGGTGTCCTCCGTCGCCCCGGCGATCGGGATCTGTCCGTTCTCCCCGCCGCGCGCCAAAAGCCCCATCCCGTCAATCACGTCGGAGGGGAGGGTGGTCTCCCCCAACATCTCGATCTTGAACGGGGGCTTCGCCTTGACCCGCCCTGCGGCGGACTTGTTCTTTTTGGTGTTCTTACGGGGCTTTTTCGAGCTTGGCATGAGGGCCTGTCTCCGGGGTTAAAGGTCAAGGGTGATCTGGGCGGGAGGCGGGGCGAGCTGGACCGGTGAGGGCTCTGAGGAGTCCGGTTCCGGATCGGCCCCCTCCGCCTCATCAAACCCCTCCTCCCCGAGCAGCGCCTCAAGGACGATGACCTGTTCCATCCGCGCGGGGTCCGCCTCAGCGGCCGCCTTCAGCACCGGGCCGAGCCCGGCCACCAGGCTCCGGAACGCGTGGTTCTGAGAGATCAGTCCATCCACGTAGGGGTCAAGCTCCCCAATCTGCGACTTGAAGGACTGGGCCAGGTCGTAGACCTTCCCGGCCTGAATGTTCCGGTCCTCATCCACCGCGCGGTGCATGATCGAGTGGACCCGGACCGCGTCCTCGTATTTGGTGGCGGTCTCCACCATGCGCTTCAGCGCACTTTTCGGCTTTCTCGTCATCACAGGTCTCCTCCGAAAAGATCAAGCGTGTGGCTCCGGTCCACGGTGCGCCGCTTTTTGCGCCGCTCCAGCGCCGGGGCGGAGGTGGGGTTGAACACGAGCTGGATCCCGGAGCGCCAGCCTGTCGGCTGATCGTCGAACTCACCCGCATCCCGGTCCACCTGGGTGAACATCCACCACAGCTCCTCGGGTCGGTAGGCGGCCCATTTGGGGACGGCGGCGGCTGCCTCCTCCGGGTTCATCGTCTCAACGGCCCAGGCCAGCACGCAGAGCTCACGGCCAAGGAGACGCTCGATCTGGGTTTCCCCGGTCCCGAACCGGGACGGGGGGAGCCCCTTCTCGCGCAGACGGCGATTCAGGTAGGATCTCGCCTCCTCCGCCACCGCGCGCCAGGTCGCGCGTGCGACCCGGACCCGGCAGATGGAGCGCAGGCCGGAGGCGAGGCCCGCTGCGCCGTAATCCTCAATCATCTCCACAATTCCGCCGCGCCCCTCCGGGACCCGCAGGAGGAACCTGTGCGGGGCGATGTCGTTCGGGACCCCGAACCCGTGATACAGATCCCCCATCATTTCCCCTCCTGGCTGACGCAGCCGGCGGAGATGTCGATCCCCGCCTTCTCCGCGAAGGATTTCAGCGCGTAGCCGGTCGGGAACCGGGCCCCGTCCGCGCGCAGGGTCGCCGGGGCGTCCGGATCCCCGATCAGGCGGCGCAGCTCAGCGATCAGGGACTCAATATCCTCCGGGCTGGTCCCGACATGGGTGCCGCAGCGGAACGTGATCCCGGCCTCCCCGGACCCGACCGTGAGGCGAATCCCGGTCAGACGGGTGCCCGGCTCCGCCTTGGCGGCGCTCAGTGCGCGGGTGATCGAGGTCAGGTCCGGCATCTGGATGTCCAGCTCCGCCTCCGCGGGCTTGTCATCCGCGATCACCCGCTCCGCGCCAACCTCCTCGAAGAGGAACCGCTCACGCACCTCAACCCCGCCCCGCTTGGCGTAGGCGTAAAGGGTGGTGCGCCCGTCCGCCGGGACCCGGATCGGGGACCCGTCATAAACCTGCCCCTCCTTCTCGTTGATCCCGGTGGTGTTCCAGCGGATCTCCGCGTCCGGGGTGGCGGTCAGGGTGACCAGATAATGGTCGATCGCGACCTGACGGTCATGGGTGAGCGCGATGCGACCCTTCCAGGCCTTCGGCTCGGAGAGCTGCGCCGGGTCATCCCCGTGAATCACCCCGAACCACACCTCCACCTCTGTGGTGCGGTAGCTGCGACCCTCGATCCGGGTCCCGGAGACGAACACGTCCGGGGTGGTGGAGACCTGGATCTGCGGCTTGGTGCCCGCGTCCGTCACCATGAACTCGACCTCGGACTCGCCGGAACGGGTGTCAAACCGGGTCCCGGTGAGGGTGACCTTCGGCTGCGGCGGGGGCGGGCTCTTGTCCACATAGCCGTCCGCCTCGGCCCAGCGGCCGATCGACAGCGCGTGCGACTTGATCGCGTCCAGCCCCTTGGGCGGGGTCCAGACCCAGCGCGGGTTTGACGCGGCCCGCTCCAACAGGTCGGACCAGCGGGTGCGGGACTGACCGGAGGCGAAGAGCATGTCCTCGCAACGGTACATCAGGGCCTCGATCTGGTCCGGCTCCGCAGCGCTCAGCTTCTTGGCGCCGAGCAGGGCGGCCGCGATCGCCGCCTCCCCGTCCGTCTTCCCCCGCTCCTGATGCGGGGCGAAGTCCAACCGGATCGGGCTCAGCTTGGGCCCATCCTTGGTCCCCAGCGGATGCCAGACGGTGTTGAACAGGGCCAGAACGGTGGACTGGAAATTGTTCAGCGCGCCGGTCCGCTCCGCATCGATCTCGCCCTGATGCCGTGGTGTGTCCGCGACCAGGGTCGCAACAGCCTCGATGGCGACGAGCCGGCGCGCGATCTCGCTGAGGTTCCCCATCCGGGACCCGTCCCCGGAGACCACCAGGAAGGCGTTCTTGTGGACCTGATCATCAAAGAACCGCTGCGCCGCCTCGGGCGGGGACTTCGCGTCCGGGGAGAGGACCAGACAGGTCCGCTTGCCCGCCGTCAGGCGGATCTCGCGGATCTCCGGCATGACCAGAAGCTCCTGATAGGCGGTTTTCAGGCGCGGGTTAAACAGCTCTAGAAGCCGATTCCGGATCGTCTGGTCCACCGTGGCCGGATCGACCCGCGAGAGCTTGTCCTCGATCTGTTTTCGCACGTTGGCGACGTCCGAGAAGTAGAACCGATCCCCGTCACGGGTGTGCAGATACCAGCACCGCTCCTTGAGCGCGTCGAACGCGTCCATCACGTGGGAGGCGGCCCGGCCCGGCCCGGTCAGCATCTCCGACAGATGCGCGCGTGAAAGCCCGCGCACCCCGTCCGTGTTGTCCGAGAGAGAGCTCATGTAAAGGAGGGTGGCCACCTGAGTGACGGTCCGTCCGCCCCGGTCCGCGTCCAGGTCCTGCGCATGCGCGGACCCGGTCGTGTCGTAGACGTCGCTGGCGAGTGCCGCCTCCAGGGACCGCTCGATGTCCTTGACCTGGTCCCGGGTGCCCGCGTCCGCGAAATCCGCGTGCTCCGCCCCGGCGAGGAATATCTCCTCCTTTGAGGACCAGACCCCGCGCAGCGCGTTGGCGGTGAACTCGATCAGGCCGCGGGTCTGACGGAACTTCGGGTTCTCCTTGAACAGCGACAGGATGTTCTTGTAACCGGGGTGAAAAGGATAGCTGGCGGGGATGTCATCCGCGACGAGGTCAGCCCCCTTGCGGAGCGCCTTCCCCTGAACCGCCTCACGCAGCGCGGACCCGTAGGCGGCCGCGACCCGGTCCGCCACGTCAGTCGCTGGAAGTTTGGTGAACAGGCGCTTGCGCAGAATGTCGTAGATCTCGCCCGTGTTCAGGTCGACCGGGGTGATGGACTTGGCGCCGCGGCTGGTCTCTTGCTGGAGGTCCTGCAGCTGCGCGCCGAGGATCTGGCGCGCCTCATCATAGGCGGCGTCGAGCGAGGCCACGACCACCACCGTCCGGGGCGCCTTCATGGCGGCGGATAGCAGGTTCGCGAGGTTGTATTTCAGAAGGTCCAGCAGGGTCCCCTGACCGACCGTCTGGGTGTGGGCCATTGCGAAATGGGGTGGCAGCTCATCAAGCAGGATGACGTTCGGCTGATCCCCGAGGAGCGCGGACCAGTCGCTCTCGTTGACCTTCTTGGGCCCGTCGATCCAGAATTTTCGGAACAGGTCCTCGCGGCCGAGCTGGCGCGCGATGTCCCCCCACATATGGGCGTCATGGGAGATGTCGCGCCCGTTGATGGCGGCGATCCGGGCCCGGGTCGGGCTGATCCCGGCCCCGATATGTTCGGGCAGCGAGTTGATCATCTCAGGGTTCGTCGCGACGAGGCCCAGCGCGATCAGGTTGTGAGTCTTCCCGCCCCCCATCGCCTGGCGCAGCTCGAAGATGGCCTGCGAGGACTGCCCCGCGACCCGGCGCAGCGCGCCGCGCAGGAACTCCCCCATCCCGGAGGTGACGTGCGTCTTGGCGAAAAAGGCGCGCGCCTCCTCGGAGGTGGCACGCAGGACCAGGTCCAAGTGCTCGACCTGATCGGACCGGTTGAGGTCATGCACGTCCGGATGCAGTTCGCAGACGTCCCGCAGGAGGGGCAGGTTGTGGCCGGTATCAGTCATGACGAACTCCTTGATTTTTCGCAGCCTCAGCACGCCAGGCGTCGAGCCCGAGCTGGATCCCCTCAGCGAGGGTCACCCCGCAGATCGCGCATAACGCCTTGAACTCACGCCGCAGGGTGTCCGGAACGCGAACATTGAGATGGACATGATCCTCATTGGGTTCCGGTTCTGAGGAGGAGGGGTCTGACATGCGTTATCCTATTTAACAATTTTCGCAAGTTTAGCAGATCAGAATCAAGAAAGAAGGGGGGCGTGAGCGAAAGATGTGGATAGAGGGGAATCAAGGGAAGAGACGGTATCCATACATATCGAATGGGATTTCTATCCCCGCGCACGCGGGGGAACTCGGACCGGGTCGCCCGGGTCCTTGAGCAGGAGGGTCTATCCCCGCGTAAGCAGGGGAACCTTCAAAAGGCGACCGGTATCACGAAGGGGGAAGGTCTATCCCCGCGAACGCGGGGGGAACTGTTTCAGAGGATCGAGCGATGACAGCAATGGTGGTCTATCCCCGCGCACGCGGGGGGAACGCCTACGCGCATCGCTCTACTGCGCATCTATCGGGTCTATCCCCGCGCACGCGGGGGGAACCAGGGGGTAGGACATGGAACACGAATTTTTATCGGTCTATCCCCGCGCACGCGGGGGGAACACCGTGGGTGAGCAGACCCGGACGCTTAAGCTAGGTCTATCCCCGCGCACGCGGGGGGAACACATCCGGCGACGCGGCGGGCGCGGCGTATCAGGGTCTATCCCCGCGCACGCGGGGGGAACGTTGCCATGGGTGGAAACCAGGGCTCGAGGTATGGTCTATCCCCGCGCACGCGGGGGGAACATGATCGCCACCTTGAGCGGTTCAGGGTGTTGCGGTCTATCCCCGCGCACGCGGGGGGGAACGGCGGACCGGATGGGCGCGGCGTGGGCTTCTATGGTCTATCCCCGCGCACGCGGGGGGAACCACTTTTCCGGGGACCAGACCAGGTGAGGCGGCGGTCTATCCCCGCGCACGCGGGGGGAACAAACGATGTGAGTTCGAGTGTAACAACATCGGGGGTCTATCCCCGCGCACGCGGGGGGAACTCGTAGCGCACGGCGACACCGACCATCGGCACGGGTCTATCCCCGCGCACGCGGGGGGAACGCAATGAGCTCTACGTTGTGCCTAAAGCGCAGCGGTCTATCCCCGCGCACGCGGGGGGAACGCCGAGCTGCTCAGGGACCGCCACGGTTTCCGGGGTCTATCCCCGCGCACGCGGGGGGAACCATGACAGGGTCCTTCTCCTCCCGCTGAGGTTCGGTCTATCCCCGCGCACGCGGGGGGAACCCCGGCCGCGTTGCGGTCCTGCCCAGCGAAGCGGGTCTATCCCCGCGCACGCGGGGGGAACGCTGTCGCCGTTGCCCGGACTGGGGCTGATGGAGGTCTATCCCCGCGCACGCGGGGGGAACAAGTCGAAATCCAAGTTGGCCCGCCTTTCCTGTGGTCTATCCCCGCGCACGCGGGGGGAACCGCAGACGCGCTGGAGCGGGCCAAGGAGGCCCGGGTCTATCCCCGCGCACGCGGGGGGAACTCTTGCGCGGCGGCGAGGGCGCGTGCGGCACGGGGTCTATCCCCGCGCACGCGGGGGGAACCGTGATAAAACGCCTGCCGGGACGAGCCCGAGGGGTCTATCCCCGCGCACGCGGGGGGAACCACGGATCATGACCCGGCGATGCCGCCCGGTCGGGTCTATCCCCGCGCACGCGGGGGGAACAGCGCGATCCGCGCCTCTTCGGAGGTGGCGATCGGTCTATCCCCGCGCACGCGGGGGGAACGGTGAATGCGGACAGATCGTCGTTCACGATAGCGGTCTATCCCCGCGCACGCGGGGGGAACTTCGGAGGGGGACCTGACCCGCCCCCTCACTCGGTCTATCCCCGCGCACGCGGGGGGAACTTCAACGGAGCGCTAGCTTTCCTTGTCGACCGCGGTCTATCCCCGCACACGCGGGGGGAACGAACATAGCCTGCTGAGTGACCTCGAACCGGTGGGTCTATCCCCGCACACGCGGGGGGAACACGACGCGAAGCTGGCTGAGCCGGTCCGCCCGCGGTCTATCCCCGCGCACGCGGGGGGAACTGCTCCACGGGCAGCTCAGCGGCCCGGGCAGCCGGTCTATCCCCGCGCACGCGGGGGGAACATGGGGTGCCGCGGAAGAGATGAGCCTCGGTCAGGTCTATCCCCGCGCACGCGGGGGGAACGCCTCGCGGATCATGACCCGGCGATGCCGCCCGGGGTCTATCCCCGCGCACGCGGGGGGAGCATTGCGTGCTGCGTCCGCTTTATGGCCTTCAGCGGTCTATCCCCGCGCACGCGGGGGGAACGTTTGGCGATCGTTGCGTCTCTATCGCCCGTGGGGTCTATCCCCGCGCACGCGGGGGGAACTCACGGATCAGAGTGGGCCCCTGACCTATCAGCGGTCTATCCCCGCGCACGCGGGGGGAACCGCAGGATGTCGACCTGCCTACCAGCTATCCTGGGTCTATCCCCGCGCACGCGGGGGGAACTTCGGGGCTGGTCCGATTATGCGCTGGACAACAGGTCTATCCCCGCGCACGCGGGGGGAACAAGAGCCTAAGGATCGCCCGGCAATCAATCCGCGGTCTATCCCCGCGCACGCGGGGGGAACCCTACCATCTAAATTATTGACATATAACGATAGATTTTGAAATAGTGAATTTTCAAAAATGTCGTTATATTTTTTCAACACTTCATTTACGCCTCAGAACACACAGAACGCCGTCCATATCAACGATATCGCGGGGCGGGTCACCGAGGATCATGAGCCCCACCCCTCCGGACCTGGAAGGGTCTGGCCAAGCCATGGTGACGCTTCCGGAGCCGAGCGCCGCATGCCATTCGGTCAGGACGGCCCATGTCCTGACACGGACCGCTACGCTCATACGGGGGGACAGGTATACTCCGGCGGTTAGTTCGAGAGCGACGGTGGAAAGATAGCCCCTAAATCTGTCCTCCACGTCACGGGTGATGAAAAGGGTGGTCGGCATCAGTCAGGCCCATCCTCATCAAAAATAGATTTAATTTTCGTGATCATCTCCGCGATCACCTTCTTTTCTCGCAGCGTCTTCCCAACCTCCTTGCGGGTGAGACGTTCAATCCCGACCCCTTGGCGTTCTTCCTGGCGAACCGCCCGGAATGCGCAGGGGACCGTGATCTCTGCGCGAAAGAGGTCAGCGATGTCCAAAATGAAAGACTGGCCCGGATCCTCATGGATAAATCCCAGCGCCGGGATCGACCCTGTTGCGGTTACGGCGATCGCGGCAGCTGCCTCGACCGCTGCGGAGGCATGGTTGATCGCCTGGTTTGGCAGATCGGCCGCACCGGGGGTCTGACGGTCATATCGACGTCCATTCCAGTTTACCCCGCAACGCTGCGCCGTCGCCTGGTACATGACCTTAACCCGAGCGCCCTCCATCCCTCGAAGGACGTCGAGTCTCCGGTGAGGCAGAACCTCCCCAAACCTCCAGGCGTACATCCGACGCGCGACCTTGATCCGAGCCTCAGGGTCCGCCCAGAGGGTGGCGTGGCGACGCGCCAATGCGGAGGCTGGCAGCCCGACTGGAGGGGCTGTGTAGAGGCGAACTCCGTCATCACCGACTGCGGCAAGCCCCGCACCGTAAACGGAGAGGATCCGAAGCGCATCATGACTGACGGTTGATCCGGGGCCGAGGAGAACCATCGAGATCGTCTGGACCGGTATGTCATACTCCCCCTCCGGGAAGACCCCATCCGGGTCCTGCCCAAACACAAGAGTGCCAGCCCGTACCCGAAGATGACCACGAGACAGGGAGATGAGGCCGTGACGATCTGTATGCGGAACACGTGATCTATCGAGTCCGAGTCGTCCTGAAAGCATTATGAAGTCCTTTCCTTTGATATGGAATCTATCCCCGCGCACGCGGGGGAACCTGGAGGGGAACCTTTGTGTCATGATCCTGATGCGGTATATCCCCGCGCACGCGGGGGGAACTCTCTCTGCCTCCGGCTTGTGACTGGTCACGGGGGTATATCCCCGCGCACGCGGGGGGAACCCCGGCCCCACTCCCGGACCAGTGACCAGTCCCCGGTATATCCCCGCGCACGCGGGGGGAACTGCAGGAGCTGGGCGCGGACGATTGGGCCCCACGGTCTATCCCCGCGCACGCGGGGGGAACTACAGCACGCTCAACGGGAGCACCGGGAAGCGGGGTCTATCCCCGCGCACGCGGGGGGGGAACGACCATCCACGCCGCGTCGTCATCTGCCCTCAGGGTCTATCCCCGCGCACGCGGGGTGAACCGCATCTTCAGCAGATCGCCGTCCGGTATGACCGGTCTATCCCCGCGCACGCGGGGTGAACGCGACTTACGCTCGTGGTTACCTCGCATACGAGGGTCTATCCCCGCGCACGCGGGGGGAACATCCCCGAGCAGCACACGGGGAGGGGCCGGGTCGGTCTATCCCCGCGCACGCGGGGGGAACTACGGGCTGCAGAATCTTGCGACCCGGACAATGGGTCTATCCCCGCGCACGCGGGGGGAACGGCCTTTTCCTGCCGCCCACATCCGCAGTCCGAGGTCTATCCCCGCGCACGCGGGGGGAACGCCGAAGGCAAGCGTCTGGTCGTGATCGACACCGGTCTATCCCCGCGCACGCGGGGGGAACACGGCAAGGACGCTGTTGGAGCGGCGCAGCAGCGGTCTATCCCCGCGCACGCGGGGGGAACTTTTCGCCATGGCGCCCGATCGACCTGCCGAACGGTCTATCCCCGCGCACGCGGGGGGAACGTGGTCAACATGACTTCAAGGGCAATCACGGAGGGTCTATCCCCGCGCACGCGGGGGGAACATTAGGATCTTCCCATATTGCTGATGCTCCACCGGTCTATCCCCGCGCACGCGGGGGGAACCGAAACGCACTTTCTGCTGAGGGAGTCTATTACGGTCTATCCCCGCGCACGCGGGGGGAACTTCTCCGGGGTGGGCTCGGGCAGGGTGAAGGGCGGTCTATCCCCGCGCACGCGGGGGGAACAAGGGTATCGCCACGCTGCGCGACGGCAGCCGCGGTCTATCCCCGCGCACGCGGGGGGAACCAGGTCGAGTGCGTCACGGCCCCGTTTCATGAAGGTCTATCCCCGCGCACGCGGGGGGAACCTCACTCGATCTCCGTTGAAGAAGATCGCTGGGGGTCTATCCCCGCGCACGCGGGGGGAACCCCTGTTCCCTCGCATACGCCTGCGCCCAGTCGGGTCTATCCCCGCGCACGCGGGGGGAACCTCAATATACGCCGAAACATCCGGATGCCGGGGGTCTATCCCCGCGCACGCGGGGGGAACTCCCCCCCGGCGGCGCGCCGTGGGGGCTTGTGCGGTCTATCCCCGCGCACGCGGGGGGAACTCATGAAAGGACCAATCCGATGACGCAACAAACGGTCTATCCCCGCGCACGCGGGGGGAACCCTACCATCTAAATTATTGACATATAACGATAGATTTTGAAATAGTGAATTTTCAAAAATGTCGTTATCTTTTTTCAACACCTCATTTTTGCCTTAGAACACATAGGACGCCGTCCATATCGACTATATCACGGGGCGGGTCACCGAGGGTCATAAGTCCTACCCCTCCGGGCCTGGAAGGGTCTGGCCAGGCCATGGTGATGCTGCAGGACCCGGCCATCGCATGCCATTCGGTAGTTTCCCTGGTACGGGGCCTACCCCCGCGCAGGCGGGGGGAACATGGCGGATACCTTCGGAACACACGTCGGGGCGGGTCTATTTTCGCGCAGGGGGAGGAGCTATAGCTGCACGCACATCACTCACCATGCTGTCCTTCCATCCCCGTTCAGACGAGCGGAACTCAGACACCAGGTCCGTCCAGTCCCGTCCCACAAACACAGGGGTTCTTTCCGCACCGCTCACAGGGCGCACCGTCCACCAGACGTGGCCCAAAATCGATCCCGTCATACACGTCCGCCATCGGCAGCTCCGTCCTGATATCAGGGAGATCGATGACGCCCTTAAGTCCAGTGAGGATCTCCTCCCGCCAGACCTCCCCGTCCCGCAGATGAACGAGGACGCGGGGCGTGACCGTGTCCACTAGGAGGACCTGACTAATGTCAGTGTTTCCCTTGTACTCGATGAGCTTCAGGTGGGAATCGAACCCCCGAGTGGAGGGGGACAGGACCTCGATCACCACGGTCGGTTTGGTCGCATGCATGGAATCGTCGTAACGGGGACCGCAATCGACGACCAGGTCCGGGTAACGGACCGAGGTGTCCCCGGTCAGGACGCCCGTGTCCGAACCGGTCGGCCGGCATCCGGATCCGCGGAGCCGCTGATGGAGGGATGCGAGCAGGTTAGCGGCGACGTCCTGATGACGCTGTGTGGCGCCAGCCATCATGATCGGAACCCCGTCCACCAGCTCCCACTTATCTTGAGACACCGAGAGGAACGTGAAAAATTCCGGAACGGAAAAGCGGTTTTTGGCAGGCAGAGACATTTTTCAGACCCTTGATAGTTTAGAGTTTATCGTAACATAAAGGGTATGGATCGCATAGCCAAACCGGACACGGGCAAGACGACCCCGCGCGGGCGGGGGAACTGATGGTTAGGAGGGGTGTGTACATGTGTAACGGGTCTATCCGCGCACACTCGGAAGGAAACGCCTGGCGCAGCAGTGGCGGTTATTCTGGATCAGGTCTGTCCCCGCGCACGCGGGGGCTCCGCATTCCCGCATCTGCTCAGACCGAAGCATGCGGGTCTATCCCCAGAAAAGCGGGGAAACAGATAAAAAACCAGTCCCTCATAGAAAATAGAGGACTATCCCCGTCAGAGCGGGGAGGGTCTTGGCCCCGTCAGGGGCCGATCTAACGATGTCAAAGAGCGTGGACGGCACCCCTCAGGGATACCTTCATTTTTTCGCAAATCCTAGAACGGCCGTTCCGGGTCCGCCGGGCGCAGGAGTAGGAGGCCAAACCCGTAGGCCTTCCCCCGCCCGATCCCGCCCTCATAGAGGGTCCGTAACATCTCCGGGTCGGTCACCCGCAGGGTCCCCTGAAGGACGGTCTCCGGCGCGATGAACCTCTTACCGGACCGGAGCATGCTCGCCTGTCGAAAAGCGGTCATCCGGACCGTCTCCAGCTCCGCCGCACCGGTGAGCCGTTTGGCGAACCAGTCCTGATAGACCTCCTCGCGGGTGACGGGGCGCTCCATGAGCTCCCCGTCATCCGGAATAGGACGCTTCGCCTGGTAAACCCAGACGTCCTGCTCGCGGCCCTCGGCGCGAATGGTGGGGGAGAGCCGGATCTCGAATCCGATCCGGCGACCCGCCTCAACCCGTTCCGGGAGCCGCTTGCCCTGCAGGTCCCGGACCGAGATGACCGAGAGCATCTCCGGGGTCCCAACCAGCTCCGCGGTGTCCCGCAGCGCCTGCGCGCTCAGCGCGCTGTGCCCGTAGACGGACCAGGGGCCCATCCGCTGCTGGAACAGCCGGTAGGGTTGAAACACCCCCTTGCCGAACAGGGCGGACAGGAGCACGTGCATCGCATGATGCGGGTCGAACTCGCCCCGGCCACTCAGGCCCCGTTTCGCGGCCCAGACGCCGAAGGCCCGCTGGTCGACGTGAAAATGAACAAGATGACTCATGCTATCGCCCCCATGCAGATATTCCCCTCGACGATCAGCCGGTCCCCGGAATGAAACCCGGCGGTCCAGTCCCGAAGGTCCGGAATTCGGACCTCGCGTGCCTGGTTCGGGGCCCCCTGTCCGGCGGGGAGGCTGATGCGCCAGTCCCCCGAACATGTCAGGCTGGCCAGTAACGCCTCATGCGCGTTTTCTGCCTCGAAGATCCCGCCGCAGATCGGTCCCGCCGGCAGGCAGGATTTGCGGCCGATGAAGAGGGGGCGCTCGGGCCGGTCCAGGGCGGCGCTGATCATGTCCAGGTCCGGATCTCCCTCCTCCTTCAGCCCCACGACACAGATCGTCGGCCGGTCCGCGTGGTAGTGCCGATAGGTGAGGGCGGGGCTGTCGTACGTCGCACCGCCCCCCTCACGGCCCTCGACCCCGTCGCGCGTCCATCCGCGATCATTTTTCGCAAGTTTGGCGGTCTGAAAATCGATCAGACGGCGCCCGTCCCCGGCCCGAAATGCGGAGGCGAGCAGGAGACGGGACTGAAGGGCCGCAAGGCGTCCGGACTCGGTCCGATCATACCCAAGCGCGTTCGCCAGCAGACCGGTGATGGCGGAGAGGGCCGGGTGGTCCCGGGTGACCCCGAGACCGTCCACCACCACCCCGCCGAAGGCGCTCAGGGGCGCCTCCAGGTTGAGCTTGAGCCAGCGCATCAGGCCGCCCCGTCAAGGATCGCCGTGCGGACCCAATCCGTCAGCTCACGCATCGTGGCCCGCTCCGTGCCCGGGAACTGGGCCGCGTTGCGCAGGGACAGGAAACGGCGCGCCTCCCCGGTCTCGTAAGCCCGGTCATGCTCGCCCAGATGGGCGGCCAGGGCCTCCTCGGACGCCTCGAAGCTCGGACGCGACGGGGAGCGGAACGCCGCCGCCAGCGTGCGGGGCTGACGATCCCCCATCTCCACGAGAAGGGTGTGCGCGTAGGCGTGAGGGGCGGTCGACCCCTTCTTGGCGCCCGGGGTGGTCTCGGCGATCAGATTGATCAGATGGGCGACCACCTCCGCCGCCATCGTCCGGTCCGCCTCAAGCCAAGCGGCGCGGCCCGTCCCGGTCATGTTCGACACCAGGCCCGGAACATCCACCACCACGTTCCCGTAGTAGAGGCCGGAATTGATCTCGGTCTCCCCGATATGATCCGCACCCGCATCCGCCGGTCCGGACAGGTCGTCCACCACCGCGAAATAGTCCGACTCCGTCTCCTCCGCATGGGTGGTGAAGGCGTGAGCGACATGGATGGGCGCGTCGATGTTTGCGGTCGTGTCGGAGGTGACCATCCGTCCGAACAGGGCGGCCGGCAGGCCCATGTGCAGCGCGGCCCCCTCCCGCATCTTCTTCATTGTGGCCTTGAAATCTTTGTCCGCGCAGAAGGCCTCCGCGGCCGCCTTCGCCTCAGCCGGATCGGAGGTCTCGGTCACGATCGCCTCGAACCGCTCCTTCAGGAAGCGGATCTCCGGGGCGCCCAGCAGAAGCGGTTGACGCTTGTTCTTCGCCGCCCCGTCCTTGCCGTAGACGGCGGCCTGGAACAGGGGCTCGACCGCGTCGAGCACCGCTGCGTCGACTTCCCCATCGAACGGGGCGCGGATCAGCTTGGTGACCAGATCGCGGCTGCGATAGGACTCTTCCGCCCCCTCGATGTTCAACAAGGAGTGCAGGCTATCTGACATGCGCCAGTGGCGCTTCTGGCACTGCGAGGAGACCCGGGTCCGCATTACCCCGCCATAGGGGAGGCGTTTGGCCAGTCCGGAATCATCCCGGTTCAGCAGAGCGGCGGCGTAGGAGGTCAGAAAGTGGATCTGGATAAACTTGGGCAGGGTCATTCGACTTTTTCCTTGGTTTTGGCGCTGATTTCAGCGGTGAAATAGTCACGGGCGACGCGACGAATCGTGTCCGGCGCCTCGGAGAAGAGGAGGAGGCCGACCGATACGAGGTCGACCCCGTTGGGGGTGGGGAGGCCACGGATGAGACGCTCAAGGAGGTCATGACGCTGCGCGAGCGGGGCCGCGCAGAGCCGGTTCAGACGCGCCTCGGACACCTTGTTCTCGAACAGCACGGCGCCGAGCCGGGACTGTCCGTTATGGACCTTCCGGTCCTCCAGGCTCTCCCGGTTCGGGGTAAGGATCGCGACGATTTTCGCAAAACGGACCCAGGTCTCATGGCCCCCGTCAATGCCGACCGTGGCGAGGATCCGCCACAGGTCAGCACAGCCCGTCTCCAGGTTCATCCGGCGCAGGTCCGCACGGCCGCCCGGGCCCAGCTGGGCAACATGGCCAGCAACCCGCAGCAGCAGGACCCCGAGCGTGTCCTTCCCATCAGCGTTCATTCCGCGGTCTCCAATATGGTATCATCGTCGTTCTCCGTTGGTTTTGTGAATATCTGGTCCCTCAGTGATCCGACCCGCCCCTTGCCGAAGCGGAGGGAGGCGTTGAACGCCCTCTCCCCCGCGATGAGGGAGCGCAGTTTGCGGGAGGTGGCGGCGGGGAAGGTCTCCATGGCCGGAACCAGCAGGTCCCGTGCACGCCCGATGAGCTCCCGGATCTGGTCGATCTCGACCTGCGGGGTCTCCAGCCGGTCCTGAACCCGGTCAAAGAAGCGCGCATCCGCCTCCGCTAAGAAGGCGGACCGGATCGGGCCGGCCAGCGTGTCCGCCTGACGGGACACAGCTTTGGAGGGTTTCCGCATCAGGTCCCGGTCCCCGCCCGCGCAGAACCCGATCACCGCGTAGCGGATGGCGGAGTTGATCTCGTCGAGCTCGGTCAGGTGGTCGCGCGCCAGATCTGCGATCCGGGCCGACCCGTCAGAGGTCTGGAACAGGCTGACGGTCTGACGGCGGAACGGGATCTCCCGCTCATGGTACCCCTCCGTCTTCCCCTGTCCGCGCACCAGGACACGCATCAGGACCTTCATCCCCTGGTCGGACGGGAGAAGCCGCATCGCGTCCGGGAGCGCGAAGCGGCGCTCCCCGCCGCTCGGCAGGAGAAGGGCGCAGACGACGCTGGCGCTGAACCCGCGTGCTTCCGCGGTGTAAAGCTTCTGGTCCTTGAGGTTGATCGGGGCCCAGTGATCCCCGGTGATCCCGTTGCGGTCGGTCATGTCGACCCGGGGCTTCGTGCTGTTCTCCCGTTGAGCGTAGATCCCGCGTGGGTCCAGGCGCAGCCGGACCCGGCGACAGACGTCCACGTACCAGGGCGCGAGGCTCTCGAAACGGAGCTGCGTGGTCCCGTCCCAGTGGAGGGTCCAGAGGAGCTCATGCCCTTCCCCCGACAGGCCGGTCCGGTCCAGCAGGCCCTCCCGCGCCTCCAGCATCAGGTCTACGTCCCGCATGACGTGGGCGCCGAGACCGCCGAGAGGGGCGACCCCGATGAAAGGGCGCGACCCGTAAGCGGCGTTCATCCGGCTGATCCCGAAGTTCCCCTGGCCCAGACCGCCCTGCATCGTCTGAAGGCTGACCAGCGCGAAAAGCCAGACATCCGGCTCCGCGTCGACCGCCTGAGCCGCCTTGACCATATGGTTCCTCGAGGTAACCAAGACGTCGATCGCATCCGCGGCCCGGATCTCGTCCTTATAGAGCTCGCTCATCGGGGATTGCAGAAAGGCGGGCGCGTCATCTTTTTCGCCAACCAGGTCCCAGGCCTCATCCGGGGCCAGAGCGGACAGGGCGTCAGCCCAGTCCGCCGCCGTCTCCGGCCGGGATCCGGACCGGTAAGTGGCGATCGCGCCCAGCTGCGCCAGCAGCATATGCCAGGACGCACGCTGATGCGGGCGTAACGCGGGGAACCCTAATACCCGGTCCGCGCAAAGCGCCTCGAAAACCTCCGGGAGAAATAATCTGACCCCATCCCCGTCAATCAGATCGGCCCTAATGAACCGGTCACGTATCAAGTTGTACATATCAACCTCTCTTGTTCTGAAGCTATAGATAATAGGTTTCAGTTTTTCGCAAGTCCGGAAACTATGCCGTCCGGATTAAGAATGTGGATAACTTTTTCTCAGGGGACCGGGACCTGCCGGAGATTCGGGGCGAGGAGCCCGCCTGGCCCGTAGAGGTAGGTCGTCCGGCCGCAGCGGATCTCCACCCCGTCCAGCGTCTCGACGGCCTCCACCTCCTCCGGGTCCGCCCCCTTGAGCATATGATGCGGGATCGCGAAGTGCCGGACCGGCTGCCCGAAGGCGCCGGGGGCGGGGGCGGGCAGGGTGAGCTCGAGGGAGTCGGAGCCGAGCCGGGTCCGCGCCCCCTCCGGCGGGAATATCCCCTCCTCGAAGCCGAAGTGCCTGGTCCGGTCCAGCCGGACCAGGCCCGCCTGCTGGCGCATCGCCCCGTCCCGACCCTGAGCCCGGTCAAGATGCGCGACCCAGTCCGGGCCGAGCTCCGCCGCGCGCACCGCGAGCCGGTCCGGGTCCACCCCCGCCTCGACCAGGTGCCGGTTCATCGCCGGAATCTCCCAGGTCGGGGCCTCCCGGATCAGCCGTAGAGTCGCCTCCAGCATCAGCAGGTTCGGGTAGACCCCGGACCCGTCTCGCCCCGCCGGGCCCAGCCCGTAGGCGGGAAGGGGGGACGAGGGGCAGAGGGCTTGCGGGGTCATGACCACGCAGCGGGGGTCACTGAACCCGTCCGGTCGGTGCCGTTCGTGGCGGAAGAGCCGACCGATCCGCTGAAGGAGAACGTCGACCGGGCAGAGGTCGGTGATCAGCAGGTCCGCGTCGATGTCCAGGGACTGCTCCAGGGTCTGGGTCCCGATCACAATCACCCCGCGCGATTGGCCGGCCGGGCTCAGCGCCGCCTCCGCCGCCGCGTCGAGGCGCCTGCGGTCCTCCGCCGCGAAGCGGGAGTGGTGCAGGGTCCGGACCCCGTTAACCTCCAGAAGCGGGGCGGCCGGGTCCAGGTCCTGAACGGCGTCGAACAGCTCCGCCGCCGCCCGGACCGTGTTCCGTATGATCAGGACGCGCGCCCCCGCGCGCGCGGCATCGACGGCCACCCGGGCGATCGCGACCGGGTTTTGAAGGATCGGGCTCGCGCGCATCCGGACACGCTTGGTCCGGGTCTGGTCTGGGACGGCCAGGTGGCGCTCGGCGCCGCGCTCCGCCCAGGAGAGGGCCGGGTAGGGGGCGTCCGGGTTCCGGTCCCGGATCGCGGCTCCAAGAAGACGGGACCGGGCAGAGGAGCCGAGAGTCGCGGACATCAGGAGGGCGTGACCGCCGAGCGCCACATGGGCGTCCAGGGCCCCCTTCAGGAGGCTCGTCATGTAGGCATCCGAAGCGTGGACCTCGTCAACCACCAGGAGGGACCGCGAAAGACCGGCGCCCCTCATATGCGCCCATCGGGCGCCCAGGCCGGACAGGAGCGCCTGGTCCACGGTGCCTACCGCGACCGCGGCGGCGAGGTAGCGTCGCCCCGTTTCCGCGGACCAGCGCGCCTCCGCGACGGCTCCTGCTGGGTCGTCATCCCACCGGACCTGGAACCCGGGCAAGGCCGTACCGGTGGCGCCCCCCGCGCCAAGCACCCCGGGGATGGCCAGGACCGCCTCCGCCCCCATGAGGCGGCGGGTCGCGAGGTCCACCCGACGGTGCAGCTGGACCGCCGCGGTCCGGGTCGGGACCGCAAAATAGAGGGAATCAACCTCCCCCGCCTCCAGGAGGGTCCTGAACCGCAGGAGGGCCGCCTCCGTCTTCCCGGACCCGGTCTCCGCCTCAAGCAGGAGGAGCCGGATGTCCGGGGGGAGGTCCCGGATGTGGCGTTGCGCCGGACGTAGCTCGGTCCCGTCCGGCCAGCCGAAAAGGCGCTGATCAGGGAGGCCGGTCAGTTTTTCGCGAAGCGCGACCCCGCTCAGGCCGATCGCCCTGAGCGCGGTTCTGGCCCGGACCAGGGTGGCCGGACGGTTGAGGTCCGCCCGGGACATCTGAAAATATCGCTCCATCGAGCCGACCTGATCCGCGATCGTCAGGAGCCCAGTAAAGAGGTGCTGAAGCGGGGCCGGGAAGCGAAATCGGTCCCCTGCGATGAATGCGGCCGGGAATATCCGCTCCGCGGCGGCCCCGATCGCGGCGAGCTCGGCGGCCGGGTCATAGGAGGGGGACGGGTCCCAGGCGTCAGGAGCGACCGGGTCCGCGGTGATCGGGCGGCCGTGATGGGCCAGGAGGGCGGCCAGTACCGGCTCCAGACCCGCGCCCCAGCCCTCGATCCGGTCAAGGTGAACCCGCGTGGCCAGTTCCGGGTTCTGCATGACCAGGAACAACACCTCGCTCAGATGGCCGCCCCGGTCCCGCTGCCCCCGGATCCGGGCCTGGAAGGAGGCGGACGCCTTGCCGAGGTCATGCAGGAAGGCGAGCAGCAGGAGCCGCTCCCGGGTCACCGGGTCGAGCGGGGCCCCGAGGGCGGCGGTGACCCTCGCCTCGAAGACCGGCTCCTCGAGGAGCGCCTCGAGGCAGCAGGCCACGTCCAGCCCGTGCTGGGCCAGGGGGAGGGTGCCCTGGTCGGTCCGTTTCGCGATGGCGGTCATGCTGAGGCGGCCTCCGCAAGCGCTCTCTCATTAAGCCACCTCCGCTCATCGGCCACCAGGTCCAGAATCTTCGCGAGGGTGCCATGACGCATATCCATCTTGAAGTGGAAGTAAACGAGCGTCGGGTCACCGCTAGAAGGGGGCGCAACGGTGTAAAACCTGGCGGTCGCCAATTCTTGGGCGGGCCTCGAGACATATCGTCGGCCGGGGTCAATGTCCTCGGGAGCGACCCCGAAAAAATCTGCGAGACGGTAAACCTTTTCTACCGGGGGTCGGGTCTTACCGCTCACATACCGATGAAACGCGTCACGCGACATTCCTGATTGTCGCGCAAGTTCAGCGTCGGAACAGCCGGTCCCGACAGAAAGGTTACGGAGATTTTGGGCCCAGACCGGAAGCTGATCTTCCAGAATCACCCTCTCTACCGGCCTATCGCGTCGATGGGACGGCCTATCGGCCCTCGACATCACAGGACGCCCCCAAAGAGCGAGAGCTTCCGCACCGTAATATGCCAGCTGAAATGCACGCTCTCTATGAAGAAAAGAAAGCATCTCGGTCATTGTGTCTGGGCGGAGGTCCATGAACAGTTCAAAGCTGACCAGATCACAATCTGATGTGTCGGAAATTTTATAAGGCTGACCGGCTAAAGTACCTACGTACCTTTGCTGTTTTATGTAGGTCCGCTCCGGATCGATCTCCGAGGGCGTTACGCGAAACAGGTCCGCGATCTTGTACACCTTATCAACGGGGGGGCGTGTCTTACCGATCGCGTAGCGATGGAACGCATCACGGGAGATATTGGCCCGGCGGGCCAGCTCCGCTTGCGAGAGGCCGGTGCGTGCGGCTAGGGCCTGTATATTGCGCGCGTAAACCGGAAGGGTTTCGTCAACCTGAGCTTCGGGCTTGTTCATCGTCTTCTTCATAACGGGTCTCCTCTCTGTGTGCGGCCCCTCTTGAGGGGCAGGTTTTTCGCAAAGTGGTTCCGCGGGGTTCACGGTCTCTTTCGTCTCGCCGAACACGATCTGTACCGGCAACCAGTCCTTGGGGGAGGGCTCTTCCCGTATCTCCTCCATCACGCGCTGGTCCAGACGGGAGAAGTCCGAATGAAGCTCTGACGGAAGAAATCTCAGGAATTTCGCAAGTCGGACGAGCTGCTCATCGCCGGGAAGAATGAAGCTTGAACCACGCTTCAGATGAGACAAGTGGCCCCGATAAGCGCCGATCATCAGTTCAAGTCGGTTCTCAGCGATTTCGGAGGCGTCAAGCCGGGCGGCCAGGTTCTCACGAAACGTGATCCAGAACGGATCATCCTTCGTCTTGTTGGGCTTGACGGTCTTTCTGACCAGCTCCGGATTGGGCCCCGTGTTCAACAGGATCCCGGCCTGAAACATGCCGTGATTGTTCCAGACATCCTTCAGGAAAAGAAGATTATCCGTAACTCCCAAGCACCCCGCTGCATCGGCAACGTTGCGCACGGTGCCTGCCGTTAGAGTTGCGCGATGATCTCGTCTGGGGGCTGGGTCAGGGTGTCGAGGATCTTGAGCCCCTGCTTTCGGGCTGT